>Ga0114918_10002676_pt1 | contig 15910 bp, 15 predicted proteins | sample LantaG_FD_87015 | JGI IMG/M metagenome (GOLD analysis project Ga0114918, IMG submission 87015) | Deep subsurface microbial communities from Baltic Sea to uncover new lineages of life (NeLLi) - Landsort_02402 metaG | ecosystem: Environmental > Aquatic > Marine > Oceanic > Sediment | place...
AATTGAAACCAATTCTTGAAGAAATGCTTCAAGAAAATGGTGTAGCCAAGATTGACTACGAAAAGCGTGCTGACGAAGTTTTGTATGGTATTGAGATTCAACAAGCCACTAAAGTAGACCCTGCTCGTGGGTCCACCGTTTCAACTTATGAGTTTGAACCAGTTCCACGACCAATTGTTACTCAACCTATTAAGTTCTTTAACGAAGCCAACCGTTCACAGGCTGGTGTAGAAGATGCAGTCCTTGGTTTGATTGCAGAACGAAAGGTAGAATACCGTGGTAAAACTTTCAATTCACCATCTTTCGTAGCATGGATGGATACGAACCCTCACCAAAAAGGAAACGACCTTGCTTTCATCGACCGTATTGACATGGAATTGTTGTTCAAAACGGTTAGCCTCGGTGCAAGATACACTCAATTGAGTGGACGCTATGTTAAGAAAAAGAAGGAAGAGAACAGCAGTCAATCTGGATTATCACCACAAGACCAATTAGTTAAGAAAATAATTGAAGGTGGAGATGTTGGTTTTGAGGCTATGCGTTTTAATGAATTAGAAAAAGTTTGGAACTTTGTTCTTAAAGAAGTTGGTTATGCACCACCGGGTCAAGTAGCCGGTAGTTCCACTTATGATGCTCTCCGAGAAATATCATATATTTCGGTTCTATTTACACAGCGTTTCGAACCTCGCAACAAAAGTTTGAAGGCAGGAGGCCAACCACTTGTTACTAAATCATCAGGAAATTATTTTGAATCCCCACTTATGGACTTCTCAACTACTACTAACACTAACGAAGATGGAATGACACAACTAAAGCCACCACCAGAGATGCAGAAAACTTATGAGAGCCATACACCGTTCAACATTAACCGAGTTCTTGGATTCCGTTTCACCAATTCTATGGTAAAACTTTCATCTGCTTTGGCCTTCCTTCGTGGAAAGTCATATGTCGGGCGAAAAGAGATTCTTGATGGACTACCATATGTTACAGCGCACCGATTAGGTCGTGCTAAGTCTTCTAAGGGAGAAATCTCTGGAATGGATGGAATCAAACTTCAATATAATAATGAACAAGAATGGATTCGTGAAGCAATTGTGAATGGATACCTACTTCAAGATATTGACACTGGTTTCTCTGGTGGTGGAGTTCCAATCATGGACACATGGGAATTATATTATCGTCGATGCGTAGATGTTCTTAAAAGCGCACCTGCATTATTTTGGTATGAACAACAAGTTCTTAGTCCATTACATACAATGCTGAGTAAGCCGATTGCAGGGACCGCTATGACTCCCGTTCATTGGCATATTGCGACCATGGTTGTTGAAAATGAACGAAGTGCTACAAAAGATTCTTCCATCAAACCATTACGAACCTACAAACATGGTAACGAAGATTCAAACAATTATCAAAGTAACAAGAATTATTACCTTAGTAGAGTCACTGGGACTCCGAATACAAATAAACCTAAGTCCGACCAAACTCTTCATGATTATTATCAACTTCGTGGAGACATTTGTTCAGAACCAGAGTTGTTTTCTGACGACAGAGATGACTTGTTAGACCTTTTGGCATCTAAGATGTCTGAGATTTGTGGTGGACCTGCGCTCAATAAGGTTATCGGAAACAGCAGTCAAATCGCTATTGTTCAGAACTTGAGCATGGCTATGAAAGGTATTGGTGACAAAGCATCAGCATTCGACCATGATACCACAAAGTTCACATGGAGAACCTATCAAGATAGTATTGGTGGGTGGGGTCGATTACTCAACTCTCCGGGTAGTTCTGGAGTTGCCTCCGTAGCAAATCAATTTATACGCCCTCAACAAAAAGTCCAAGTAGCGGAATCCGCAAGTTTCTCCGACCAAGCCTTAATAATTACGGGGCGTATGGAAGTTAGACCAGCAAAGAAGAAAGGCTCAATGTCTGCTGGAAGTCTTCAAAGACAAGTCATGATGGCACAAGTTGATAAACTTCAATCCAAGTTCCAACCAGACACTTCGGAAGGAGTAAGACTTGTGAGCCTCGTTTCAGGAGATACAGAAAATATAACTTTCGACCAATTTATGCGAAAGTGTCGATTGGCGATTAGTGAATATCCACAGAGAAAAGCCTCAGACTTGGCTACCACTCAATTTACAGTAGGCATAGCACCAGATGCTATCAGTTTTGATATGGCTGAAGGGCTTGTTGCTTGTTTCCCACTCCAACATAGTGCTGGAGCACCATCTGGTGGTGGAGATTTCTCTGGAGATGATACATTGAGGCTTTGGGTTAGGTTATTCCAATCTGATATGTCATCATCAACACAAATGACTGCTGGCAAAGACAGTGTTCCATTCGTCACTCTTAATCTGACTATGGGAATTACTTCTAACTTGGCTACCAAAGACCGTTACTTAAACATCATTCCATCAGATGCTAAGGGAGAAGACAAGTTAGCATACACAGCAGCAGAATACTTGAAAACCTTTGGAGATACTGGCACGATACAAGATTCAGGAAATCTTTCAAAGACTGATGTTTTGAATTATCAAGTTTTGTTTAATGATGCTTTGTGACGAAAGTTTAAGTAGTTAAAGCGCATACGACTTAGTGAGAGTTATGGTAGAAGTTGCAGAATCTGATGCGCCGCCAGAAGGGTATTATGAAATAGATGGTGATTTTAATTTAGCACCCTCTTTGAAATCTGCAGTAAATAATTTGCGAAACATAAATGGTATTTCTAATAAGTTAGTTATAACCCCCACTCATATTCACGAAGCCTATACTAACATGGAATACATTTCATTATCTGGTGATTACATGGCTATTGGCATGGTCGAGAATTATCATGGTTACGATTCATCTCGATTAGCCGAAGATTTAGATTTCGTAATTCAACATGAAATTGGGCATTTGAATGTTCACCCCGGGGCAGCCACTGGTTGGTTAAACGAAATTAAAGCCATGCCCGTAGAAGGACTCAAGAAAGGTTTATGGTCTAATATATTATCGGACATAGAAGTAAATTATAATATCGCTAATGGCACACAATTAGCAATTAGTGGCAAAGATAAAGAAGTTGCAGTTAAGCGCATGAATACAGCAGTTTGGGCTGCATATGGAGGTGGATACCGAAATTGTTTGGGCGGAGATAATGGCGGGTCCTCTGGACAAGTTGCTCATAGAACTCTTTTAGAATCTGGTAAGTTAGTAGACAATCGTTATAATGCGGGAGTGTATGAACCCCATGCAGCAGGAAATCCTTATTTACCAGATAAGGCTGATACACCATTTTGGCAAACACTTCAAGGTCATGGTCGTGGACCCCAATTATATCCGAGTATTTCATATTGTTTGAGTCATAAAATGCCTGTTGGAACAGACATCGGAGATGGCAAAGGTGCCAGTCGCACAGTTCAAGATTATCCAGTTTCGTGGAAGCGTGTAAAAGTATTGGCCGATGTTTCACTTGAATACGATTCCGCTAATCAACAATGGTTTGGTTATAACACAAGCCCCGGCGTTTCTCCAATAAATGAATCCTCACCGACTGTTAATTCTGGGAGGGTTAGTTCTGGAACCTACACTGTTCTGGCTTGCCGAACTTATGATGGTATCGAAAATCCCAAAGATGTTCGCCCCATTCAATACCTTCAATTAGATGTTGGAGGCACACCTCGTTGGATTCCTGCTCATTACTGTATAAGCCTTTGCCCGCACTGTGGCCAATCCGCAGCCAGCCAATTTGAAATCGGCATGGTTTTCCGCCCCGGTTTATCCGGTGCTTTACTCCGGTTTAGTGAGTTAGATTCAGACACTTTAGCCAACATTGAAAAGAGCCGTTTAATGAGTATCTTATTAAATTATTTGTTAGCAGGTTTATATTCTAATGATGATACAGGTTACAAAGGAATATATGGTTCAGAAGCAGGGAAGTTATTCTTATATGATGTAGCATATGACAGGCATTTGTGTATGATAGGGCAGTGATATTATGGGATATGATAATAATACATATATAAGTAGTAAGGGTAGAGAATATACCAATCACATTTTTGATATGTTATTCAAAAATAGTGGAGGAGTTATGGATGTTAGTTCCGTAGATTCAGTAGTAGGTCATTTCAGAGGTCCAAATGGAAGTCACCTTCACACGACTACTCAACTAATTAAAAAGTTTATCAAAGGTTATGAGCAATCTCCATTTTCTCAAAGTTATAATTCTGGTATTCATGTTTGCCCATATTGTAATCGTAGAGATTTTATGTGGCTTTGGGAATATGTAGACTTTGGAATCCGTAATGATAATCAAGACTGGACCAGTTCTATTAAGTTGGAAAAAGGAGTATGGGAAGTGGGTGCTAATAATTCAGCCCAAGGCTACAGATTCCTTTGCCGTGTTCGCTGTAATGGTGCCACTACTTGTAATGATTGTAATATATCAGTTACCGGAAAGTATAGTTCATGTCGTGATACTAATTGTCATTCTTCAAATGTTGTTCAAGTCGGTTGTGGCAAAGAATCTTACACTACTCATGTTGTTCAAGAAGTTCAAGCCGCCGAATGGTTAAGTAGCACAGAGATGAGGCAGGGGCGAAATGCAACAAAATCGGTTTCAGTATTAAGTAGTGGCACGATAGCAGAGGATAATAATACTCGCCCTTTCTTTTATCGTGTCTCAAATCAAGGACCTACGCCAAATGGTTTAATAATTAGAGATGCAATATCTGCTTTCAGATATATTCCTCATTTAGAAATTGGTTATGAATCTAATGATAGTGAACATCGAAAACCATACGGTTACAAGTGTCCTAATACGGATTGTGATTTTGAAAGATATGCTCCCTTAGATGGTGCTGAATATAAAGTCCCAATGGAGATTCTTGAGGATTATAGTAATGCGACGATGCGTTCATCAGGTCCAGCAGGGAAATCCACAGGCCCGGGTGCAACTGTAAATCAAGATGGAAAAGATGCTCAAGGCGGATTAGTAGATAATATGGGAAATTGTCCTAATCCATTATGTGGTGGTGTCAAATTAGTGCCTCGCATTCAAAACAAAGAGATATTGCCTAAAGATTGTATTGGAAGGAATAATGTTGTTAAGGCATTTAGGGATGTCAATGTCTCAAAAGACGGAGATGGGCAAGATTTAGCCATGGCTACGACTCAAACTTATGTTAATTGGCAAGTTAATCGTTGGAAGAATGCCAAACCAGATTCTTATCCATTTAGCCCCCTGATACGAGCATTTACGAGAACCGCAAAGGAAATCTGTAAAAACTGCGTAGATGGGAAAGGACCAAAGTTCAGAAATAACGAGATGACTCGAAGATACGACATGAACTTCTTCTGGAGTGCCTCCGAAGGTGCAATAACATTAGCGTGCACCAGATGTGAACGATGGGAACCAGAGTTTCGAGAGATGGACCCACAAAGGAGATTAAACCCCGCACAACCGCTTCAAATTGTTAGCCCACAACCCTTAAGAGATGGATATGATTATGCTGGTGAAGGACTTCGAGTAGGTTCTAATCCAGATTCCAAAGCCGGAACTGTCTGGAGCATTCGTTTAGAGTGTGCTGGTAATCCTGAATACGGATTGCTTCAAAACTTTTTACAACTTTGGAGTTTGAATGAGATTCCAGAGACACCTACTTCGCCACCCACGACTGGGCAAGACATTCAACTATGCCCTAATGATGTAGCCGCATTGGTGTCCGAAACGGTTCGTGCTATACAATTGGCCGAGATAGCAGAAGAATTAGAGGCTAATGGTGATACTAAGATACCTTCAAAGATTACGAACCTATATGGGGAAAATGATGATGGAACCAAGTTGAAAGATTATTGGTCTAAATTACAATCGCAAGGCGAAGTTCCAGAGTATGTTGGATTAGGTTCTACTGTGGAAATTATCAATTATGATGAAACTGCTGATGAACAGACTATTACTTCTTCTAATCTGATGCCTTATCGCCCTATGGATGAAATAGTTAGTCGCTATGGTCGTGCTTGGTCTGCAAAACTTCCTAATTCAGCATTAGTAGTCCCAATGGCTGGAGATAGCACATTAGGAATTACTTCCCCGGGATATACTTTCGTAATTACTGAAGGTCGTAGCAAAGAAGCATATATAGATAAAAGAACTTATCAGTGGGTGGATGCAAGTGGACCTTGTATCAGTTATCATAATCGAGAATCCCCCTCGAATCCATTATCAGACACCATAACTTATCCTCGTTGGTCTGTAACGCCCGAAACACATATTTTGAATGATGGCAGTATAATTGATGAGGATGGCGACTACTATTGGAGTCATGATAATCACTTTTCACAAGATTTCACAGTAGTAAATGATTATTTATCTATTTATATGAGAAATACAGGTGGAGAGCAAACTTTGATGAGTAGGTATCACGATTTTTTTGAGGTATGTGAGCCACGATTAGACCCAGATAATGGAAGTTACATACGGATTTTTGAATGTAACACTTGTCATACTATGTATGATATTGGAATTAAACTTCAACATGATGGCGTAGCAAATCCAGCATCAGCCGCAGTTCTTGCTTATTATCAAGGGAGATATATGGCAAACGAAGATGGAGAAGTTACCAATCCAGACCTATTCCCCCAAGAATGTTTAGATGTAGAAATGGCTAACTTTGCAGGAATTACTGATTTTGGAGTTGAAGACGAGTTAATGATGGCTATGGGTCGTGGTGGGAGCACTAAGGAAGAACCAAAAACCGCTAAACAAATGTTAGAAAGCCCGAAACTCGTAGTAAATACGGAGGAATAATTATGAGTGATATACAAGGAGAAGCATGGGCAGATAATCCATTTACTTTTGGAAAAAGTTATACATTACCAGAGGTTAAACCGCAACCAGTTCCTATTAAAAATATCCTTCGAGATTTCTTTGCGAAACTTAAGGCTAAATATATTAAAATGCCTCCTGCTAAGATTAACCCAGTAGAACCCGTTTCAACAACAGCATGGAGTCCAGAGATGGGATTGGGAGATACTTTAGTAGACCGATTCGCACCAAATCCAGCATTTATTGGCCTTCCTCTTAAGCGAAAAGATGTTCCATCTCAATCGGGAACTAAAGGATGGAATACACACTATAACATTATGGTAGACCAATCAAGTTCTATGTCTGCCGAGTCTACTACATATGAAGGTGATTCGATGGATAGGGGTTTAGTTTGTCGTTTAGCATCAAGTTGTTTAATCAAACAAGCCAGTTTTAATACCGATAGTTTTACAGTTTATACTTATAATGATACAGGGAAAATCTGTTTCCCAATACCAGATGGTGCGCCGAGTTATGACTACCAAGGAGGAATTGACTTCTTAACTGCTGCATCTGTTTCAGAACTGTTTGATATTAAAAACAGTTGGCAGGGGTCAATTAGTCATGCATGGAGTGATTCAAGTGCGGGTCAAAATATGTTAGTAAATGCTCTTTCCGCTATGGTTCCAGATGGGTCAAATAATGAACCACACGCTATGCAAGTTATGATTCGTGGTATGAAACAGCACAACATAGAGGGTTGTATTACAGTATTTATTACAGATGGTGATAATTTAGCAGGACCCGTAAAAGATGGAGCATCTTATTCAGAAACAGGAGGAGTATCTTTCGACGAGTGGCTTCGGAGATATGGCCATGTATTTTATGTCGTTCTTCGTAACGAAGGTAGTTCGGCTATTGAATCAAACAAAAGGGCTACTCGTGAAGCGTTAAAGTTATTGTATGGTTGGGATGATGCTCTTGCAGATAAGTTCGTCTGGGGATTCCCAGACGCAAAGATGATAGACCCTGCTACTGGTGAAGCATTAACAGATGTCGCAGACCAAATGGCATGGTTATTTGCAGAAATTGGTAAAATCTTTGCTGGAATCTCCGAGGAGTTTGCAGGACTTGATGAAGAATTAGGAGTAATTGTTAATCCAGATGGTTCTAAAGGTTCTTATGAGAAGCCTGATACAGATTAAGATGCGTAGCAAATAATCACAACATTTAAGTATCAGCAACATCTAATCTTAACTATGTCTGACTTTATGACGGCTCCAACTACTGAAGCATTTCCTACTCCTTCGGAAGTGTGTTTGGGTCATAAACTTCGATTTCCAGCCTATGGTGAAGATAGTTTAATTTCTAATGTTTTATTTATTACCGGTAAGCGTGGTTCAGGAAAATCTTGGACAGCAGGTGTAATGATGGAAGAGTTTCATAGACTCGGATTACAATTCGTATGTTTTGACCCTTTGAATGCACACGGAGGAATAGATAGTCTACCTCGTGTAGAATCTCTAAAGCCAGCCATTGGGCAATCAATTGATATGAAGTCTTTAGTAGAACGCTTGCGAACTACGGATAAGTCTTTGATTATTGCTATGGGTGGACTCCCATTACTGAAACAACAAGAATTGGTTGGAGATTATTGTGAGGCATTGATTTCGGCAAGACTTGGAAAAGGTATTCACACAGTTCTGGAAGAATGTCAAGACTTCGTTCCACAAATGGGAAGGCCAATATCTTTTGACCCAATCGTCAGACTATGCAAACTTGGTCGAGCATTAGGCTATGGTGGTTCTTTGGTTTCACAAAGACCTGCTGGTGTCAATAAGGAAGCATTATCTCAAGCCTCAGTATATCTTGTTCACAATGTTATCAACAATCGTGATTTGAAAACTTTAGATGAGCAATTATCTTTTGGAACAGACAAGAGATTGATTAAGAAGATTCTTAATGGTATTGCTTCGGCTCGTAAAGGAGAATGTGTAGCCTATGCCCCAGAGTTTTTCCGAGACCGAGGCTACCTTGTAATTGACAAGATTCGTAGCGACCGTCAAGCCAAGCACACAGGCCACAACATTGATGTTCAATCTTCTATGGGTAGTCATGATGCAGATACTGAATCAGTAGATGAACCATTTAATTCTATAACTTCTGCCTCGGAGTTGTCTGGCTTTGCTCGGCAATCATCCCCCTTTACAGAAAAGATGCCTTTAGCATCCCCGGCGTTTCTTGGTGATGAACCATTCCAAGAGATGACTCTTAATGATAATGACCGTTGGGAGGCCACAGAACCAGAACACAACATCGAATACGATTCTGAAACCAAATTAGAAATGATTCCAAATAATAAAACTACCATCTGGGTTCCAGTAGCAGCCGTCGGCGGGATTGGCTTGACAGCAGCCTTGATGATGGTAGTTATGAAGGGCTTTACTCGTTAAGTTCATAAGACTGATTTACCCTAATACACCTATGGTGCGTTTAGTCGATAGACTCAAAGTTGGACAACCCATGATTCTTTGGGAAGATATTAGACAGTATTTGCCTTATGATGTCAATGAGCCGGACTTTCATGGTTTAACTTCTGGACAATTTATTCAACGCTACAAAGAAAGTAAAACTACCTTAGTCCGAAATCTAAAACTTCCAGTTTGGGTTGCTACGGCCAAGAGTAATAAAAAAGGAGGAAACGATTGTTGGAAAATTGCCAATCCGAATGGCGAAACAAAAGTTATTGGTTATGGGGATATTTTTAGTTTAGCAACTATTGGACATGGCACAGAAACTTTTCAACGATGGGTTGTATTAGAAAATGCTTGGGATGAATCTGGTCTCAATTTATTTGATGCTTCACCTACTATCCTCGGACATCTTAAGCAACATCCATTTATATTTCAAGATTTATTAAAGAAACAATGGTTCAAGTATCGCATTCATAGAACTAATTTTGTGGTTCAAATGTTACCATACAGTGCATCATTTTCAAAAAGAGGAATTGCTGATTGGAAAGATGCTCGCTTTGTTATGGGTATGGGTCATCTTAATCAATACAATGCAAAGTTTTATAAATCAAAGTTTGGGATGGGATATTTAGTCGCAGTTCACGGCGAGCCTAAGTATAGTGTTAGCAAAAGATTAAACGCAGTTGCTTTTGAACATGGTAGAGAAAAATGGCCAACTTCGATTCGCAGGAAAGATAATGCTCAAGTTTTCTATGTTCCATTAAGTTATTTAGAGCCATATGGTATTCCAGATGATTCATTAGAACCAAAGACCCTTCATATTTTGAATTGGATAGTGACTGGTTGCGATGATTTGATACACACAAATCTTTAAGTATCAGAACCGACCTATTTCGTAATAGGTAAGACACATGAATGACAACTCTGCATTTTCTCAACCAATAATTGAAGACCCGAACTCTACTGTTGGTGACTACCCATGGGACGGCAACAGTGGTGCTACTCAAAGTTACGATACTAATTCAATGGCAGTTATGTCTAATCCTGCTCCATCTTTTGTTCAACCTTCTATGGATGCAACATCAATGGAGTTCCAAGGTATTAAAGAAGAATCTGCACCCGAAGGTGCAGACATGGGACAACCTCTTGATGCTGGTGGAGATGCAGACGGACAAAACTTTGGACAAGACCAAGGTTCAATGTCTGCAGAATCAATCAATTTACCAGTTATTGGCTCAGTTTCAGTCATAGCATTGGTCGGCATAACCCTCGTCGGATTGTTTTTGTGGAACCGTCGTGGAGAGTAAAGTTTAAGTAGTAAGAACAATTAGGTGATATTATGGCTCGTGTAATCGGAAATCATGTCTTACCAGACTTACCCTATTCGCCAAATATGGCGCAACTACCGCAAGTAAATATCACTCGTGATACTTTAGCAGGATATAATGCTCGTGCTATGATGGGTCAAGGCTTATCAGCCGCTACCCCACGCCCAGCCCCTACTATCACCAGACTACCTTCAATTTCAGTTCCAGAAAGCAAACCTCTTTCGCTTGAAGCACAGGCTATGGGTGCTGGATTTGGACAAGGTATTGTTGCTATGTCACCTCGCCCAGCCCCTATGCAAATGAACATTCCTCGCCTTGACATCCCAATAGGTAGTTTCGCACAAGATTATGCTTTGCAGAACTATGATTTGATGGGTCAAGGTATTACACCTGCTGCACAATATCTAAGACCTACTTCACCACTGGAAGTTTATGCTCCGGCTGCTGCACCAAATGTTGCTGGACTTGAGCGCATGAAACCAGAGATGATGATGGGTAGTGTGAATGCACACCAACCTACTATGAACTTTGGTGGAGACCCAAGATTTGAGGCTGAAATGGCTTCAATTCGCCCTACTAATCCTCGAATGATGACTCGTGCACCTACTGTGAACATCAGTGCTGCTGAACGCCGAATCCCGATTCGTGAGTTGCCGTTAATCCCTGCAAGCACACAACCTCGTGTGCCAAATATATCCAAACTGATTGGTCCTGTAAAGGCTATCAAGATGGAAGCCCAATATGTCGCACCGCCTGTGCGAAATGCAGACCTTGGTGGAATGCTTAACAGCACAAGCCGAGTCGGTGGATTTGGGAACAGCAGTGGACGAACATTTGGTTCTGAAGGACCATTGTCAATAAGGCTATAAAAATAAAAAACGGAGATGAAATGAAATGGATACAAAAGTAATAATTGTTGGAGCAAGTTTGGTAATTGTCGGTGCATTCGCAGCACTTGGCGGCACCATGAGTTGGATGACTAAGAGTTTGCCAGTAATCGGTTTTAATGCTCTACAAATTGGTGGCGGAATTGTCGCTCTTGTAGGTGTTGGAACTCTGGTTGGCGTAGACCCACTCGGACTTAAGCAAGCAGCAGCAAAAACCGCATTCTGAGGCTACCTTGACAAGAGGTGAGCCAGATGGACAGTAAAAGTAAAGCCCAAATCACAAGGGTTTGTGATGCAGGTTTGTCCGCTTATTTGGCTCAACAGCGTGCAGATTATAGACTGAAAAGTTTTAGTGTAGGTTTGGTTAGTGGTGTATTAGTTTGTATCCCTATATATCTTCTAACCAATTATTACAATCTTAGTTCAAGTCTAACAGTGCTACCATTATTTGGTGGTATAGTTGGAGGAACTTACCGAGGATTAACTCAATCCGAAATGCAAGATGCAAATTATACTGTCGATTTTGAAGAAGTTTGTGCTTCTGTTGAACCAGATGAAGAAGATGAATCCGACGGAGACCAAGAGTAATCTTTAAGTAGTCGTAAGGTTCAACCTTTGGTATGGCACGAGATATATTTTCAATTATCACTCCATTAGTTATTGCAGGTTGCGCTGGAATCTTGTTAGGCAAGTTTTTATCATCAAGGAAAGATGCTGAGTCAATTTGGCCGTATGTGGTCGTTGAACCAACAGAAACTAATATGTTAATGCAGAGTCTTGTTATGAGACCAGCCGTTAATGCAGAACTTAACTATTTGTATGGGTCTGCACCAGCAGTCAATATCAGCAATATGACTAATATGATTGTAGGCACTCCTTTGCCAACAGCAATTTACAACTAAGGTGATACTATGAATCAATATCTCATACCAAGTCTAATCGGAGTTACTGCTTTCGCTTTAGGTTACAAAATGGTAGGTAAAACACATACCATGCCCGATGGCACAATCATGAAGGGTGCTACTCATAAATCCGAAGATGACGATTGTGGTTGTCACAAGAAAAGAGCCGAGGCTCGTGTTACTCGTGGGCAAGAAGTTTTCAATTCAGAACTTACTCAAGATATGAGTGGTTCTTCTACTGACCTTTCAAGACTTAACCCAGTCGAAGTGGCAGGTTCAGAAGATGTTTATGGTGCAGAAAGTAACGCACCTACACTTTCAAACTACAATACTGAATATGTTAATATGAATCCATTAGATTATCAAACTCCTACTGCTTTCAGCGATTATTCTGGCTATGCTTCACAACCATTCTGGGACCAAGCCAATGATATGCTACCCGAATACCGCTATGCTATGCCATGGAGTAGTTCTTATCTTCCTGTTAATGAGTGGAGACCTAACGACCAACAAGGTTATCCTGCTGGTCCACTACCATTAGATGAACGAACCCGTAGTATGAATTACAAAACATGGCAACGCTCTTGAGCAAAACTTTAAGTAGTTGTAGCAGACCACTATAACTATGAAGAACTATCCAGCAGAATACTATGCTAAGGAAAAGAAGCCCCTACATTTGATTGGTTATACTCTTGCTTTAGGTTTAATGGGTATCGGTGCTTTAGAAACAATTCATTCAATTCCATATATCTTGAAAGGTGAATCATCTCCTATTGGCATGACACTTGGTCCTGCTACCATAGTCTTATCGGGACTTATTGCAGGTGGGTATCTTATGGAAGCCGGAGTTGTTTATTGATGAAAGTTTATGTGGAAGCCCAGAGCAAAGCCGCTTTAATCCGTAGGCTTGCCGCAGGTGAAGACATCACTGGATTAAATTATTCAATGTTTGGTGGTGGAGGCTATTATAAGTTAGATAATACTCTTGAAGATGGAACGATTATTGCGATTTATAGTCAAATGTCTGGTGGAAATCCTGTTGCCAAATCATGGGGAACATGGACAAACGGTGTATTGAAAGCAGAAACTTTTGAGGCCGGAACTGGTGGAAAACCATTGTTGAAAAGACAAGAGAAATTGTTAGAACAATACAGACAAACTGGTGGTGATGCCCATTACTATGACAGATTACCTGTGTCACTTCAAGAGGAACTTAAAAATATCAAGTTCCATGAAACTTTACATCAAGCAGTAGACAGATGGTTAAGTTCTAATAAGCCAACGGGGTTCAGTTATTCCAGATGGGGTGCAGAAGATGAAAATCAATGTTCCGTTTGTGGTTCTGAGGCAGTCCATCATTACAAAAATGGGGCAGTTCAATTATGCGATAAACATTTTCAACAACAATTTGGGAGATATAGTGCTGAAACTTTAATGTGTCCTATTTGTGATTCAGTTTGCGACCACGATTCTCAAAATCTTTATGATTGTAGTTCCTGTGAAATCATGTGGCTTCAAGATGAAGACGGTGGCTTTGACTTTTTAGAAGCCGAGTCAATCCCTACAGGAGTAGGCGTAATCTTTAAGTAGTCGTGAGTATAACTTTATTGCATGGCTCTAATGACTAACACCTATATTCGTAGAGATGCTAATTCAGAGATTGGGTTTTTACCTCCAACGACTTCTGAATCAATGATGATGAATGATGGCACAACTATGCCTTCTAATGCCTTCCGACAAGATTCCCCAGTTATGAAATACACACCCGAAGAACTTGGCATGAATCCTGCTGCCTCACCATTTTACGACCCTAATTCTAATTCATCATCCATGGCAATACCATCCAACCCAAGTGGTAGTCAGACCACAGGCAGAGATTCCAATTCGGCAGCACAGGCTGTATTAGATGCAGACACTGAGGCTATGCAAGTAGTTGGAACTTCTGCAGTCTTAGCAGCCACAAACTTTAATTCTTGGTTCTCCCAGAATATCGGATTTATTGCATTAGCCAGCGTTGGTGTTTATGCTATCTACCGATATGGGGTGAGCAACCGTGCTGCGTGATTATCAACCCGGTAATCGAATAACTTCTATTGCAGTTCAAGACCTTGGCCTTGGCACAATAATTGTTCCTTCTTTGACAAATGTTATTGTTGAGTGGGATGATGGCACATGGTCTAAAGAACGCTACCAAGATATAATCTTTATTGGACAATCCAAGGATGAACCTTTGCCAATTCCCAGCGAAGGTGGTTTCACGAAAAAGTTAGTAGGTTCTAATGATAAACAAAAAGATGGTTCTCGAAGATTAGATTTTGAACCTCAAGAAAAGTTTGACGACCCTTCGGCTGCCTTTCGCCCAGAGCCTTATGTCTATGGAGTAGCAAGTTTGAATCAAGATATTTTCTTGGCTGAAACATGGATTCCAACTGATATTGCTAACACAGCCCCTACTTTTCCTAATCCCTATGCTGCACGAGTTAAATACTTTGAACAACGCATGGAAAAAGCCATGACAAATTGGTTACTTCAGAATCAAGGTAGTAAGTTATCACGGAGGTATTAGATATGTTCGGACCTACAAGACCCGATGGTATGGGAATGGATTCTTTACAGGGTGCCGGTCCTATTTATTATCAAGATGTCGGCTCTGGAGATACAAAACCTTTTTTACGCTGGGCACAATCTTACACATTGTATCATCAAAATGATGGTTCTCTCGTAGGTTATGCTCGTTTTTCTAATGGCATACCCCCAATCACCCTTCGGGCAATTGATACACCGCCCGGAGCCGCAAGCGGTCCAGACTGGCCGGCTTCTTCAACTTTTAATGCTGAATCTACGCAGTTCGACCAACTCCGAAAAGAACTTCGGACTCAAGGAGTTAATCTTCAAGCCACTAATCGTATTCCTCCTACATGGGTAGAATTAGTTTCTGAAACTTTACCTATGGGCTTTACTTTAACTGGTTTTGTCTCGCCTGATTATTATTCTGGTTACGACGCTGACCCTTATCAACAAGTTATTTCTGGGCAAGGTGCAGCAGGTATCAATCAAGAAGGAATCGGTATTGTCTTAACAGGTAATAATCAAGTAGCCAAAACAATTGCTTTTGAGAACTCACCTTTGACTCGTCAATTAGAATTATTTGAAAGTTTAGTAGACACAGCACAAAAGTTTTTAAACCCAGTTGTTTCTTATCGAAACACAGGAATGGTTGCTGGTTATAGTTCTATCAATACTGATGGTCGTCGTTGGCAACCGGGAGACCTTGTTAATGTTAGTCGCAAAACTTTAGACGGTGGTGGATTAAAGACTGCCCATGTAGTCCGAGTTTATCCTACTGATGTTTTAGTAGTATGGCCAAATGATGCAGCCCATCCTAAAAGCGAATATCCTCGTGGTTGGTTCACTAATGAGAATAAAACAGATTTGATATTTATTAAGAATGATGCAACTTGGTTTGAACAATATAAGACACTTCCGAGTGACTTTAGTTCTCGTTACGGTGCAGAATCTCGCTTTGAAAATA
>Ga0114918_10002677_pt1 | contig 15906 bp, 10 predicted proteins | sample LantaG_FD_87015 | JGI IMG/M metagenome (GOLD analysis project Ga0114918, IMG submission 87015) | Deep subsurface microbial communities from Baltic Sea to uncover new lineages of life (NeLLi) - Landsort_02402 metaG | ecosystem: Environmental > Aquatic > Marine > Oceanic > Sediment | place...
AACTAAAAATTTAACTGCCTCGTGTCTCAATGCTTTATCTTCTATTTTATTATCCGATATTATCCAATCAACCCAACTTACCTTTGAGTTGGTAACATACATAAAACCTGCGCAAACAGGCTTGTTATCTACCATTACCATCAAACCACCTTCGCCATTTTCTGGTAAAAAATCTTGAGCTGGCGCTTGCCAACCCCAATCTTTCCACCAACCTATCAATACATCGTCATAATCAGATGGATTTAATTTTCTTATACTAAACTCCATACTACTGCAAAGATACTAATTTTTACGGATAGCTTTTCATTACTTCCGATTCAACAGCAAACAATTCGGTTGCTTTAGAACTTTCATTAATCAGAGTAAATATACAGTAGTGTCCAAGTAAACCATGTGATTCAGCAACCGAACTCTTAATAAATAGTATATATGAATCTTGAATTGTTATAGGCGATGTTCCAGTAATACTTGTATCAATTGAAATTTGATTTATTCCAGACGGAATATCTACAGTTATATTTGTTATTCGTCCACCTAAACTAATTGTTGTATAGCTTGGTAAAGAAAAATATAAATAGTCACCTATACTTACAATGCTCCCTATACTAACTAATGGATTTGTTGAAAAGTTTAAAGTAGTTGTATTTCCTATTGTTGAAAAACTTGTAGACTTTCCTATACCATTCGCTGATCTCATTGCGTATTGACCTGGTAAAGCTGGAACTTCACCTGTCTGTCTTAGATATGCAAAATAAGATCCTTCTTTTTTTTCAAACCAAGTGCTTTCTATAAATCCGTTTTCCTGTATATCAGTTTCTAAATTTGCTTGCCAAGCTTGATCAGACTCTAAATTAATAGTTTTAAATATTTTATTCTCAAGGGGGTTTTGATTGAACACCGTTGTAATTTGAGAGTTATATTGCTGCCCATAAAAATTATTTCTACTTCCATTGGCATTGTGTTGATATAAATTACCTCCATTAAATGTATAAAAATATTGATTCATACCAAGCATATAATCAGGTATGTATGAATAAAACGATGGCCACCCTTTTGATGTTTGACTATATGTTAAAGTATACTCCGTTTCTACTGGAGAAGGTATTGGTGGTACAACACTAGTCGGAGGTGGTACTGTAGGAGTAGGAGTAGGAGTTGGCGTAGGAGGCCCTGGCGTTGGCGTCGGACCTGCTGGAGTTGGCGTTGGACTAGGCGTTGGCGTTGGCGTAGGAGTAGTTGTAACACATCCAACATTTTGATTTTGAGCGCTTCCATTTTGTACAGTTGGAGTAGTATTATCTTTTACACAAACATCTATATCTTGATCAAACGATAAAGTACCGTTTTGTACTACATTATCACAATCTGTATAAAAATAATTACAAGTTGTAGCACCACTAGGACATGTTAAAGTCCATTCTGTACATCCTGTTGAAGGTGTTGGTGTCGGTGTTGGTGGCCCTGGTGTAGGCGTCGGCCCTGGGGTACACGCATCACCCGTTTCTATTGCTGTACCATTAGTTATTTGTGGTGTCTCTGGAAATAAAACACAAACATCTACATCTTGGTCAGGGGCAAGTGTCCCTGTCTGAGTAACTGCATCACAGTCTATGTACTGATAACTACACCCAGAACTTCCACTTGGACACACTAAAGTCCATTCATAACACTGGACACTTATTGGTGTAGGTGTTGGAGTCGGCGTAGGCGTTGGCCCAGGAGTGGATGTAGGGCTTCCAGGCGTAGGACTAGGTGTAGGCGTAGGAGTAGCTGTTGGTGTTGGTGTAGGTGTTTGGGTAGGTGATATTGGAATATCGCCACAATCTGAAGAACATGGGTCGGTAGTGTCAGAGGCTGAACCAGATATAGATGTTACAGTAACTGCTCCTTCTTCGAGTACACAAGCCTCAATAATGCTATCGGGCTGCATAGTGTAGTTAATTAGTTGTCCACTACAACAATCAATTTCAAACGTACACTCATCCCCTACTGCTCCTATGGGACAAGATAATATATAAATGTTACAAGCCATCCGCTAAATATTGTTACAAATTTACGAATTTAAATGCAATGTCTTTTATCTTGCTTTTTTAATTAAAACAATTAAATATTTTTGACTTAGGTATTTCCCAGATCCAATTTTTATTATCTTCTAATCCTCCGCTCATAACTACATTATCCCCTTTCTCAAACCACCTTGTAATAAAAAACAAAGCATATCCTATTTTCGCTGGTATTAATGGTTTATAGCTTATATCTATTATATTTAGTTCTTTATCTAATTTTACAGCGAAATGATTGTATGTTCTTTCTTTGTATATTTTTGTATGAACTAAATAAATATAACATTGTTGTTCTTCAAACCAAATTGGTTGTGTTGAACCACCTACTTTTACTTTAGCACTAAAATATAATTCATCTTCAGGAAATTTATTATTAAATTTATTTTCAACATCTATTATTTTTTCAAATTCAAAATTACCTTTATCTCTATAAACGACAAAGTTAGGAGATGTATTATATATAAAATGTAAAACATTATTGTGAATAAAGAACAACCAATTTTTTTCCCACATTACTTCATCACCAACACCAAAGCGCATTCTATTAGGTTCTTCTACATCTATATCTTTTATAAAAGAATAATTTCTATCTAATAATCCTATTCTTGTATTCCAATTTTCATCTATGTATGCTACCGAATGATACATTTTCTTTTTATAGATGAATGACCTATAATCCTCGAATTTAGCTAAGTAATCGTACTTGATTTCTTTTTCACTATAATCAATTAATTTTAAGTTTTTATCAAATTTAAATTCATACAGTGTCCTACAATCACCTAATTTTTTCATAAATTCAGTTCTTGATGTATCTCTATCTACACGTGCTACACCTTTATAACCATTTGATATTGGTATCAAAGATAAATTATGTGAACAATATTCAGTTTCAATAATTTGTAAATCATTTTGTTTACTTGTTCTCCAAGTTCCTTCAAACATGTGCGTGATGTATATATCATCATCCTTTATTTCAAATGGATTACTATATTTTTTAGCATTAGAATGCGATTGATTACTACCAAATCTATTTATTGATAATAGTTGTGATTTATTTTTATTTATATCGTTCTCGAAATTATGTTGTCTACCAAAATAATCTAAGATATGTTTTGTAAATCTACCTGGTCCTGTATTTTGTAATACACCATTTTTTGGATTTGCAATTATATCATTTATTAATTTTGATAATGCTGGATGTTTAGGTTTAGTTGCTATAAACCAATTACACACACTTACGTAGTTATCATTTATTTTATCTACTATATCATCAAATATTCCTAATGATGTATTTGCTTCTAAACCAACAACTAAATCTTGATATTCAATAAAGTTGTCTAATGGTTGATTACAATAAACATCAGTGTCAGCATATACGCCTCCATTTTCATACAAATAACAATACCTAAAGAAATCACTTTTTTCACCTCGTTCATTTAATGTTTTATAAGCATCATTGTATATGGAATTAGCAAACCAATTATCAACTGCGTTTTGATTAAAATAAAGAAAATTATAATGTGGGTTTTTTTCTTTGAACGAATCAATCATATAATCATTAACATCTAAAACATCATAAGATGTATAAATTAAATTATGAGGTATAAAACGAAATATTTTATCTTCTTGAACATAATCCCAAAACTTTTTATTACCAATAGATTCCATTTCTTGTAATTTGCCTGGATATTCTACGTGCAATATATCTTTACCTTCATGATTAACATATTTGGTTCTGCCAAAATCATGTTTTAAAACATATAAATTACCTAATTGACCTATTTCATAATCTGTTTCTTCACCTCTATTATATGCTTTGTTTACACATTTACCTAATAATGCTGGTCCTGTATAGTCTAAATAAAACATTTCTTGTTTGCCTTGACAATGTTTTACAATTCTATCAATACAATCTTTCAATATAGGGTTCTGAGGTACAGTAGCTATGAAAGCATTGCCTAACCATTTATGAGCCATAGGATCATCTCGTGTTGCTATGAAATGATTATCACCCAATATCCAATTATTTAATGGAAGTTCACATATTGTGTCAGCATCTATATATACACCACCTTCAATATACAATACACAATATCGCCACAAGTCAGCTTTAAAAGCACCAGGTATTAGAGTAAGGTATGCTTGTAATACATCTTTATTAAAATGTTTTTTTATAAATTCTACTCTATTGTCTTTATCAAAAAAATAATATTCCCAATCAGGATTTTTTATTTTCCAACTTAAACAAGCTTTACTCATACCTTCAGGTAACTGAGTGGTTTCAAATGTTTGAAATATTTTTTTAGGTATTAACATTAAACAGGAATGTCTAATCGTTCAGCCCAACCATTAGATGCTGAATGTGCCCAAACAATTATATTAGAGGGTTTTTGAGTATTTGATTCTACCGGTATATTAAAATTATCTTTATTTTTTATTAACTGATTTAAATGAGTTATGTCTTTTCTCCATAATTCTTTTTTCTGTTCATCTTCAAATATTATAGCGCAAAAAGTATAATCATTATATTGGAATTGATTCCCATGTAAATTTAATATGTGACTGAATTTGAGATGATACAGTTCATTTTTTATACCTAATGTTGGTATTTCATTATTTAAACATGATTGTCTAATAGCTCTATCACTAAATCTAATCCCGCTATATTCTTCGTAATCATTTAAAGTTCTTTCTTTACCAAGACCATAGACACCAAAATGTTTTTCATTACAAGGAGAACAAACTTCACCATCTACTCCTAATAGCTGTCTTACTCTATTATGTGTGTGTGTATTTTTTTCTACCCAAGTTGTATCATCGTCCCAATGTTTTGTTCTACCTGTTCTTGTGTATTCGTGATAAGCAATTATTTCATTTGGATGAAATAAATCATAACCATGAGTAAAAGACCTAACAGCAAGAGTAATTTCTTCACCGTGAAAGTAAAAAGAAGGATCATGCTGAACTTCTTCTACGTGTTTACCTGTTGTAAAAGCAAAGTGTGCTGAATAAAACCTTGCTGGTAGAGGTTTACTTGTATCTTCCATTGTATAAGGAAGGAAAAACACTACACCTTCAGGTGTAAATCTATCAAATTTCATTCCCCAAACTTCAGCGTTATTTTTAATGTCAAAATTATTTGGGTCGTATGCTGTTGCGTAAGTAGTGAGCAATGGCTTTTTATGACCTGATTTTTGCAGACCTTCATACATTTTAATCAACTTAACATCCCAATTTTTTACAAACCTGTGGTGACTGTCAAGTTGTAATGTATATTTTTCATTATTATATTCTTGCTGTATTAAATTACGTGCCCAACACGCTCCATGTGTTTCATTAAAAGGTATATCTAATATTTTAACCCTTTTGTCTTTTTTGTATTTACCTAAATTATCCCACTCATCTTCTTCTGAATGCTGCCACGCAACACATACTTTTATATTATTGGGAAATTCTGCGTTGTCAAATAATGAATTTAATGTAGGTACTAATTCTGGGTCACGGTACGCTGCAATTTGGATGAATATACTATTTTTTGACATTATTATATTAGATTAAATTTGATTAAAGTTATTAATTATAAATTAATTAAAAAAATATTAAATACTGTATAGTGTTTTAAGTTTTGTAATTTTTTCAAGCAACCAGGGGTGACCTAATTGTTCATAAGCTTTTTGATGCCAATCAATAGAAGCTTGAGGGGTTAATATTTTTAAACCATCAATTATATTATATCCCTCTAATTTATCTGCAACAAATACATCTAAAAAATTTCTATTAGGTTTTATTCCACACATTACTGTAAACTGATTATTAATATAATTTCCCCATGAATGACCTCCTGTGATTTCAAGCTTGATGCCTAATTGAGATACTAAGTCTATTGAGTCAGGAGTAATACTTATATCAACCCAATGTTTGTCATAATTAGAATTGTAGCCGTTGTAAAATTTAGACCATCCGCCTAAAATAATTACATTATTATTTAAATGCTTATTAACATTTTTAATAAATTCTATTGTTTTTACGGACATGATGGACATGATATCGGTCCTGCAGTTTTAACTCCGTTAAAAAATTCATAATAAGTAGAACCAAATTCGCTAACATATATTGTGCCACTTTCTAATGTTGAACAAGTAAACCCATCATAGATTCTTGTAGCTGTAGCTACAGAATTTGCATTAAAGTATTTAATACCACTATTATCTGGAGGTACACAACAACCATAATAAAGGCCAGAGGAGTATCCAACTTCAATTCCAATACAAGGTGCAGGCGTAGGCGTAGGCGTTGGACTAGGCGTAGGCGTTGGGCCTCCAGGCGTAGGTGTAGGCGTAGGAGTAGCTGTTGGCGTTGGACTAGGCGTTGGCGTAGGTGTTGGACCTCCAGGCGTAGGTGTAGGTGTAGGAGGTAGTGTAGGCGTTGGCGTAGGTGTCGGTGTAGTACATGAGTTACAATCTGTATATACCGCATTTGCAAATGTACCTAGAGTAAAAGTCGGATCAATAATTTCATAACAATTTCCATCAGGCATCAACAGTACAGTGTTAGTTGGGAATGTGTTTGCAAGCGCTCTACCCACGGTGTAATTATTAAATCCACCATCACATCTTGTTATTGTATAGTTATCATAAGCTATAGTTGGCGTCGGCGTAGGTGATGGCGGAGTTGGAGTTGGTGTTGGGCCTCCAGGTGTTGGCGTAGGTGTCGGTGTAGCTGTTGGTGTTGGTGTAACACAGACTCCTACTAAAGTAACAGTTCCAATACCACTTGTTAAAGTAGGCACCCCTAATGCACAAACTGATGCTGAATCTCCATCATCTACACTTTCAGTTTGTGATACACCGCTACAATCAGTATAACTAAAGTTGCCAACTGAACCTGGCCCTCCTTCTAAATCCCATTCATTACAACCACCAGGTGTAGGTGTAGGTGTAGGTGTAGGTGTAGGTGTAGGTGTAGGATTATTTGCTATACAAGTATCACAATCTATGTAAGAATTAGTATAATCATTAGCGTTTACAGTTGAACTTGTTTCATCTATCTCGTAACATCTGCCATCAGCCATTAATACTATATCACCCGGAGCATCTCCACTAGCATCTGCTACTCTAACATTGATATAAGTTGCACTACCTTGTCCTGGACAAATTGTAACAGTGTAATAATTATATCCAAACGTAGGAGTCGGAGTAGGGGTTGGAGTTGGTGTTGGGCCAACCGGAGTAACTGTCGGAGTTGGAGTAACAGTTGGACTACAACTTACTCCTGAGTTAGTTGCAGTACCACCGCTTATTATAGGTGTTGTTCCGTTTAATACACATACGTCAACATCAAAATCTCCTGGCAATACTCCTGTTTGTGTGTTTCCATTACAGTCAGTGTATGAGTAGTTACAACCGCCACTTCCACTTGGACAAGCTAATGTCCACTCAGTACAAGAAGGTGTAGGTGTAGGTGTAGGTGTCGCAGTCGGAACTGGAGTCGCAGTCGGAACTGGAGTCGCAGTCGGAGTAGGAGTTGGAGTAGGAGTAGCAGATGCACATAAAGAACAATCTGTATAAGTTTCTACTATATCTACTGTACTAGTTAATCCTGTTACAGAAGGACTTTCATAACAAACACCACTATGCTTTACAACAGGAGCAAATGTACCTCCTGAAGGCAACCTAAATACTTGAGTGCTTCCGCCTCCACACTGAGTATATTCTCTATAATCATACACAATAGGTGTAGGTGTAGGTGTTGGAGTCGGTGTTACAGTCGGTGTCGGTGTTACAGTTGGTGTCGGTGTTACAGTTGGAACTGGAGTTGGTGTAGGCGTAGGTGTGCCAGTAGACCTATAATCCCACACTAAATATAAAATACTTCCGTTTGCTGGCATTGTGAAATCTGCCGAATAAATTGTTGGAGCGTTAACTGTAGATATTGGTGTTGCATCAATTGCTAAAGAAAGTAAACTTGTTATATCTGTTACATTATTTTGATAAAAAGTGTTTGTTCTTAAATATTTTAATCTATCTGTTGAAGGGTTAAATACAAAATCATCAAAATTAATTTTGTTTGAAGAAATAGTTACAGTAGACCCGTCAACTGGAAAAACTCCACTTCCCTGCGGTCCAGAAAATAACTGGTATTGTGAGATAGCAAACGATGATGAAGTACTTCCAAACTCTACTAAATTAGATTCTGTAGGTGAAACAGTCACACCGTCAGTCCAACCAAATTCGTTATGTATAAATTGTCCAGCTTCAAGTGGATCAGTAACACAAATGTTATATATGTTTAATGCGCCTGATCTTGGACAGCTTACATTAATCTGAATAGTATCGTTTTGGTTAGAATTTGAGCTAACCACTATTGTAACCTCTTGTACATTTGGAACATTTTTATTAAATGTAAAACTACCTGAAGCAGTAACAGAGCCTGATGTATATGTTACACCTTTATAAATAGCCTTTATTGTATAACCAACTTGAGATTGAGACCCTTCTGTAATTAGTTGATTTCCAGACTCGTCAGTCATAAGAACACTTGTTTCACTTTCAATATCTTGTTCTCCTTCTTGAGGAATTACATAGCTAACAGTTACCAAACCTATTTGTTCAGTAACATCTATACAATACACAAAATCTTTATTTGCTATAATAGTTATGTCTTGCGTGACACCACAAGCTATACAAACTGGTATTTCCGGTTTTAAGATTGTATTAGAAGTTAAAACATACTCATCCATGTAAGGGTCATATCCTCCTAATTTTTGAGTGGTAAATGCTTCAGTAAATAAATCCCTAAACCAACTTCTCATACCAGTTTCCGATATAACTATTAATCTTTCATCAGAAATAGAACCTCCTATTAGTTGCAAAACAGCTCCTCTTTTTACATCAGTAAAATATTTATTTTCACCCCAAGCCACAAAACTTTCTGGGTTATTACTAATACCATAGTTTTCCAAACGTGCTATTTGGTTTCCTAAAATTTCTGGAACTGAGGCAACTAAACCTCCTCCAGTAGAATCTGATATAATATTCTTGGAAGCTAGAACGTATGATATTTTATCTTCTTGTAAAACAAGTATATCAGTTCGTCTACCATATAATATTTCAACATCTCCATAGCTTTCTTCAAGTGGTTTAAAATTTGCTAGACCTAAATTAAATTCATTTAATTTATTGACATTAGTTTCATCATTATATACACCACTGTAAGTTAAATCAGCAAACCTATGGGCTTCTTTATAATCTATATTAGAAGTTGAGAAGACTCTGTTACCTAAATTAAATGATTTACCATTTAAAGCATCTCTTATTTTGTAACTTTCTACCCCATTTCCAAAAGCAAAACAATTAAAAAATTCAGTATTTACAACCCCTGCAACACCTGTAGATATATTTTGATTGGTTACGTTACCGCTGTGGTTACCCAAAGAGTCTATAGAATAAGATTGGTCATTTTCATACCATACATCTGGTAAAGCTTCTTGTGGTTTTGTTTCAAACACAACAACTGAATCTCTTCTAAACACAGTAAATGTAATTTCAACACGAGATCTATATCTACTTGATGAACCAGCATTATTACAAGCTTCAGTACCACTTACTAATAAAGAATATGTGCTGTCTGTTCCATTTTGATAAAATCTATAATAGTTATTTAAAAGTAAATCACTAGAAGTCGATGGACTATTAGATTGACCACCAAATATAGTAAACATTGTGGCGTTGCCTAAATTATCTCCTGCGTATCCATTAGATTGTGGAGTTCCTGTAGGTGAACCAGGAACTAAACCTGAAATAACAACGTTTCCTACTGGATCTGAAGGGTTTCCAGTAAAAGTAATAGCATCATTTTCTATTACAAAGGTTGCATTGCTATTAATAAACCATTGATACATGTCTGTGTAAGTATCTTGCGCAATAAATTGTTTCTCAATTACACTTTCTCTTTCTTCACAGCCTCCGCCGCCACCTGCTCTTCGTTGTTTTATTTTCATTACTATTCTACTTCGGCTAGGCACATTGTAATTCGTGCTTGTACCTCCTGATGAAGTATAAAAAGGATATGCTGCGACTGGATTTTCTTGAGGATTATCTGCAGTTTGTTGAAAAGTTCCTAAAGAAATAATATCATCAGCGCTTTCTTCAGTTGAAAAATCTTGAGAGTTCATCTTCATATACGTCCCACCTGGCACAGGATTCCCACTGTCAGGGGTAATAAAGTCCGCAACTTGTGTTTGTTTTTCTAAAACAGTTGCGAATACACAAGATTCAACAGGACCGTTTGCATCTCTTTTTACAATAATCTATCTCCTTCTTCAACTTTAGCAATATTATCTCCTTCTAATAGTAAAAATGTATTATTAGAATTTGGGTCATTAATAAATATGCTTGAGTATATAGTCTCATAAGTTGTTCTATCTGGTTTTAATACAAACTTATATCTTGTTACCCAATAAGGAGCTCTTTGACTAGTTGGTATTGTTGCAATAATTTTATTTAAAGTATTAGAATTTCTGCATGGTATATTTATAGTATTATTATTGCTAACTAAAGCTGTCGAAGCCCTGTTAAATTCATCCATGTATACTATACCTAATTCATAACCTCTATTACTATGCAAACTTTGTGAATCTGCAGTAGCTTGCAATATAGCGGTAATAGATGTAAAGGTATTATAGGATACAATTAAATTACTTGTTCCTGGTGATGTTTGAATATATTGAGCTACAGGAAATATTAGCTGTATTTCAGTTCCGTTTAGTATGGAAGTAATTGGTTCACCTTTATTGGTTGATGGAGGAACTGAGCTTGTGCTTGACGTTAATCCTGTTTGATTTAAAGAGTAACTAAATCCTCCACCTGATAAAGTTGGTGATAAAGAAAAATTAAACGCATCTGTTAATGTTACACCTAAACCATTCTGAGCATCTGCTACAGTTTGAATTGCAGAACTTATTAAGCCTAGTTTAGATTGAAAATCTGAGCTATTATATAAATCTGAAACTGTAGAATAGTTATCAACTAAAACATACTGAAAATTAATCAGTGTTTCTCCTTGTAGTTGAGTTGGAGTATCTGTTCCATTGTAAGATAAATGTTGATAGGTAAAAGCAAAATTTAAACTTGCTCCTTGAATTAATTTACTTTCATATCCACCTAAATCAAAAGTAAAACCAGCAGTAGTTACGTTTAGATTATTACCAAAAGCTGTATAATTAAATGCTAATGAATTAGAAGAATTTAAATCTACTCCACTAGCGTTTTGAGTTTCTAATGCAAGTGTGTATTGTAAATTTAGTGGTTGACTGTTTACATCGATTAAGTTATAACCTTCAGTATAGTTACCATATATAAGTCTATTGCCCATTAATGTTTGAGCCTTAGCTTGTCTTGGAACATTATCGTATAATCTTAGAATTTCACTTTCAGGTAAAACAGTAAATATTTTACTGTTTGTAAAAACATAAGTTGCATTAGTGTTATGTGGTCCTAATGAAGATTTTTTTATTCTTTCTATTATTTTAATAGTAGGATCATTAGCTTCTTTAAACAATAAATCTATACCAACTACTAATGAACTTCCTGTGTTATATGTAATTTGTACTGCATTTTTGGAATTAACCATTCCCTCGTTTAAAAAACTATTTGGAGAAAATTCAAAAAAACTTGGTTGAAAAGCTGGTTCACTAAACTGTGAAACAGCTGAATATTCGCCATTTGAATATTTATACCTGTATGCAAAACAAATAAAATTGTCTTCTAAAAAAGAATCTTGTAAAGAAGTGCTTAATAAATTCAATGTTGGTGCAGCTAGAGGAGGTTTTTTAATTACTAATAACTCTTCATTACTAAACTGATCTACATTATTAAAAGGAACAGAGTAATTAAAATTTATATTTACAACTCTTGGAGCATTTAAATTATCTGTAAAAAAAATTAAATTATCTATTTTACCTACAGAGGTTATAAGAAAATTTGGGTTGAAATTTAAAGTAGTATTAGCTCCACCTCCATTATTAATACTAACAACATGATATATTAATCCCCCTGTAATTACGTTATAAGAAACAATTAAATCTAATTTTCCAGTTGCCCCTACAGTAAATGCAGGGTCGTGAACAAACCAATAAATGGTTTCATTAGCACCATCCTCAAATGCACCGATACATCTAGCAGAACTACTTAAAGCAGTTCCATCTATATATTGTAGAGACGTAACTTGAACATTTCCTTTAGCATTTTCTACCGCACCTATTTCTGATTCTTCAGTAGAACCAAGCCTAACATTCAAAGCGTCTATATACTCTCCGTTTGGTATAAGCCTTTCGTCAAGGCTCTTGTTCATACGCCCAGCTACAAAATTTCTTTGAATGTTTGCCATTTTATTTTATCCACTTATCTTCACCTCTAAGATTCATAAGCAATCTGCTTGGGTGAATGTTACTTAACCTGATTTTAGCATTTCTCAATAAAGCTTGTTTGTTTTTTCTTGCTCTATTAATAATATACTCTTGCACTCCAAATTTACTATTTAAAATAGCATATTGTATATAAGCATAAATATATTCTTCAAATAATTTATTTACACTTATGTTTGAGTTATCTCCATTTTCCATACCATCAGATATATATTGCAATACGCACTGTTGGTTTGCCATAGTAGAATCAAAATTAATAACACCAGCTTTTTTATCTATAGTAAACGTAGGATTTATATTAGCAGTTTCTGTATTTAAACCATATCTAGCTCCAATTCTTGAGTTGTAGATATCATCATCACAATCAATACAATTTTCATTAACATCCCCTTCATTGTTTTGATTTAAATAAATACTATTCAAAGATCCGCTTTTTCTTGAAGCATCTAAACTTGATTCTATAGTTGATACATTATTGTTTCCATCATATCCAAATACAGCAGTTGAGTTTTGAAGATATTGAATAGAGGATTGTACTTGAATATTTTCAGTTAGCTCTCTTAAAGTGTTACCTTCAAATAAATAAAGCTTCACCCAGTTTACATAATCCGATGGTAAAACAAAACGTAGGTCATCATATACTGTTAATTCTAACGCTTTTATTTCTTTAAAAGCATCGTAGTTTAATTCTTGTATTGCTCTTTTTGCGTGAAATAATATTTTATATCTATTTTCATTATTAACCAACGAATGATTTCCATCATACATCAACTCAAAGTTAGTCATTATGTTGTCTAAACTTACGTATTGATAAGAACCCCAATTACTGTCTGTAGGTGCAAGACCGTCGTTAGTATAATATTTTCTTTGATTAATATATGCCATAATTATGTATTAGTTTAATTTTGTTGCTGTTCTTCTATTTGCCCAAACTGAAATACATCAGCCTCTCTTATTGATATACCTGCGTATTGTAGTATTCTTGCTACTAAATTATTTAAGTCATCAATTGGCAGCTCAAAGTCTTGATAATCATTTTGCGTCTGGTCAAACAATGGCTCACCGTTATACAAAGTAACATAAGTCCATTTAGGATCTAAAGGATATCGCACATACGTTCCTTGTATATCTAAAGCCCCGTTAAATGTTGTAGGAAAAATGGTTATAGAGTCACCTTTTTGAGTATAAGCTGGGTATTGAGATGAAGGAGCAGTTAAAAGAGATTTATTCAATAAATCAATTTTATTTAAACTTACTTTTTCAGCTTCACCTTGCAGAACGCTATTCTGATAACATAAAACTTTGTTTAATAAATAATAATCATCACCTGTTGTGGTTTGACTAGGAAGGTAGTATATGTTGTTAGATTTTTGTACTAAAGTTTTTGTAACAGAAAAAGTGTCAATTACCTCTTCATAACCTTTTTTAATATCAGCATATCCTGTCCCAGATATCCTTGCGTTCTCTTCATTTATTTGCTGATTATATCTTATAAAATATTCATCAAATATATCTAGCTGTGCTTGTTTAGCAAACAAATTAAAATCACCTGGAGATATATATCCGTAGTTATTTTTATTGATAATAGCAAGTACAGTATTTCTTACAGAGTTTATCATTTGAAAATCTTTTTACAAAGATACATAAAATAAAAAAGCACCCTGATTCGGGTGCTTTCCTGTCGATAGTAAAGGAAGGATTAAATCGTTATGCTACTGCAATTCCACTTACAGCATAAGGTAGGTTATCTACGTTATATGCTGGGTTTGTCCAAGAAGTAGCTAATGCTGCTACAACTGCACTTTCAATTGTGTCTCTTTCTGTTTCATCTCCCGCAGCTGCTGTTGCGTGAGTAATGGTAGTTACTTTACCACCACCATAAGTAATTGTTACTGTAGTAGTAGATGCTTGCTCTATTAATACAATATCACTAATAGCTACCAATTGGTATTGCTCATTAGTTACTGGAATATTTAAAAATTTTTGCATTGTAAAAAAATTAATAGTTAAACTTAAAGTACAAAATTACGAATTTTTTGCTAACGCTTTTAAATGCTTATATGACTCTAATCCATCATCGCTTTCAAAGTATGAAGCTATAATGAACAATGGGTCTTCCCCGTATGGTATATTACACATCTTATTTTTATTAGACGCTGTGTTAAACCACACTTCTTTCTTATTATTTCTAAGTTGTATTAGATTTTTATCTAATATGTTTTGAATAGTAGCGTTAAACTTAAGAGCAGGGTCTTTTAATAAATTCATAAAACCACCTGGGTTTTGTTTTGCAAATATTAAAATATCTCTTCTAAGCTCAGCTGTTGTAACTTTAGAAACGTCTTTTTGAAATAACACTCTAGCTACATTTTCAACTTGCTCTACTGTAAGTTGCCTTGCTTCTATTAAAGCATCAACTTCTAAGTTTAAGTCTTCTACTAACTCAGCAGCTTCTTTTGCTTTATTTACTTCTGTAAACACTCTTCCTTTTCCAGGATGTAAGTCCATGAATTTTTGTAAGACTTGATTATTTTTAGGAACGTGTAAGAATCCATCTTCAAATACAATAGGCTCAATGATAGCGTTATCATCTTGCTCATCTTGGAATGGAGAGTTTTGATTCCTGGCGTATCTCAAAGGTCTATTAAGACCAGTGTCTTCATCAAAGTATAACAACGGAAACCTTGTAGTATGCCTTGATGCTAATATCAAAGATAAAGGTGGTGTTTCTCTTGTAAGTTTATATTGTTTATCTACGAATTTAGGTGTAGATTTTTTAGGGGTAATTTTTACTGTGTCCGCTTTAGGACTTGTATTTTCTTTTTTCATTTGATTTAATTTAATTTAAAATTTAAAAAAGGGGCATATTGCTACGCCCCTTAAAATTAATTACTAGTCTTGGAATAAGAAGAAGTTGTTTGCACCTAAAGTACATACAGCTCTCTCAGACAAGAAGTTTACTTGCATGTTATCGATATCCGACGTTGCAGCACCACCAGCAGAGCCAGTAATCCAAGTCTTATATCTTCTGTCTTCAGTTTCTGAAGCTCTATATCTAACATGTAAGAAAGGTCTCTTAGCGTTTTTACCAAGAATTTGGTCATAAACACTTGTAGAACCAGCTGGAACTAATAGTCCATTGATTTTACCTGAACCTGCACCTGATGGTAAACCACCTCTCATTGTAGGGTCGTTTAAGTATTTCCAATCAGTTTTATAGAAATCGTATCCTCTTCTGAATCCAGAGAATCCTAAGTTCAATGCCATATCTTCGTCATTGTCAAATAGACCGTAAGAAGTACCACCCGCTCCATAAGAGTTTTGAGCAGCTAACATATCGTCCATATCAAAAATGAATTGTCTGTTTGCGAAAATTACATTTTCTTCAATAGCTCCTTGTTTGTCTAATCTACTAATGAT
>Ga0114918_10002678_pt1 | contig 15906 bp, 18 predicted proteins | sample LantaG_FD_87015 | JGI IMG/M metagenome (GOLD analysis project Ga0114918, IMG submission 87015) | Deep subsurface microbial communities from Baltic Sea to uncover new lineages of life (NeLLi) - Landsort_02402 metaG | ecosystem: Environmental > Aquatic > Marine > Oceanic > Sediment | place...
AAAAATGTTAGAACGACTTTTTATAAGTTAACTCGACGTAACTATGGAGAATGAGTGAAAATAATAGTTCTGATCTTAGCAGTAATATTTATTGTTTATATATTAACCAAGTATAAGATTGATAATTGACCTCTATTAGTACTTAATGTACCCTTGAACTGATATAGGATATCAACCAAGGATAGGTTAGTGACCACAGGCAGACCCACGAAATACGATCCAAGATATTGTAACGAACTAATAGAGCATATGAGCTTAGGGCTGTCCTACGAGGTAGCGGCATACAAAATGGGCGTATGCAAGGCGACTTTGTACAATTGGGAGAAGGAATTCCCTGAGTTTCTAGACGCCAAAAAGGAAGCATTCCAAGCAAATCAAGCATTCTGGGAAGAGGTAGGCATATCAGCAATGGTAGGCAACACTCCTAACTTCATTCCATCTATCTATATATTCAACATGAAGAATCGTTTTAAGTGGCGGGATAATCCGAAAGAAGAAAGCGAAGAAAAAACGATCAATGTAGTGTTCGCTAAAAACAGTGGAAATTAAACTAACCGATCCCCAATATGAGTTCGTGTCATCGAATGCCAAGGAAGCACTATTCCTAGCAGGTATCGCTAGTGGTAAGTCCACAGCATTGGGTGATTTCATCGTGAGAATGGCGGGCGAATATCCTAAGATACCGGGACTAATAACAGCAAACACTTATACGCAATTATGTAACGCGACAATACCTGCAATACAAAAAGAGCTAGATCGATGTGGCGTCCCGAATGAGGCGATACTCTCTGGCCCTAAAAAGCGCTTAGAAATAGCAAACACAACAGCTTATTTATACTCACTAGAAAGGCCTGACAATATTAGAGGGATTGAAGTTGGTTGGGTAGGTAACGACGAGATTGCATTCGCCCAAAGAAAAGAAGAGGCAATGAAGGTTATCAAGGGGCGATTAAGATACCCCGGATCTCCTAGATTTGAACGACATACTACCTCACCGAATGGGTACGATCTACTATACGACGCATTCGAAGGGAAAGACGGCGCTAACCAAACTGCGAAACACCACTTAATTAGAGGTCGGACTTGCGACAATACTTTTCTACCTGCCGGATATTTTGAGGAACTATTAGAAGATTACGGCGGTCCAGATAACCCATTAGCGAGACAAGAGCTCTTTGGAGAGTTTGTAAATCTACAAGCAGGGCAAGTTTACTGGGCATTTAATAGAGATATTCACGTTCAGCCAGTCAATTATTTTTCAGGTTATCCTATCTATGTCGGGCAAGATTTCAATATCGATAATATGTGCTCATGTTTAATTCAATATGTTAATGGCATCTTTTATGTAATTGATGAAATCATATTGGACCAGTACGGCGCCAACACAGATAACGCAGCCGAGCATATACTAAGAAAGACTGACGGCTATAGCGCAATGGTGGTTCCCGACTCAACCGGGTCCGCAAGGAAGACATCAGCCAAGGGGCGTACTGATATTGAGATATTGGAGCGGGCAGGGCTTAGAGTATTACCTACCAGGAATCCATTTATTAGAGATAGACAAAACAATATCAATAATAAATTTAAAAAAGGTCAGTTGATTATTGCTGACCGATGCAAGCATTTAATTAAAGAGATCGGCACATTATCCGCTAGAGACAAAGAGGGCGTTAAGGCTCATGTGTCTGTCGGCATGGGTTATGTTCTTAATAAAATAAGCCCGATGATCTCATCTTGTGGGACATCACAGCATAGCATTTGACAAAGCATTGTAGTATTATAACAATACTAAAAGCTACACAAGGAAGTTACATGGCGTTAAAAAATAAAATCCCGGCAATTCTTGAGCATATAGAGGACAGTAAAAAGTTACTTGCTCACAATAAAGTACTATTCGACATTAGCGAGGGCGATCTATTAACATATGTTAAAATTGCATTAAACGACCAGCTTGGTCCCAATAGTTACGAGCAGGTACTGGGGCGCATCCCACCTATCAACATATTTAAAAAGGTTGTTGCTAAGTTGAGCAAACTTTATTCAGAGGGCATTAGTAGAACACCTGAGAATGAGAACGATGCTGAGTTATTGGGCGAATATATATCTGCGTTAAGTGCTGACGACTTGTGGACAGAAAACAATGAAAACTTCAACTCTTATAAGGCACTGGTAACAGAACTTTATGAGGACGATGGAGAAGTTAAATCAAGACCAATCCCTGGACACCAATTTCTGGCCTATGGCGATGATCCGAAAAACCCTTTAAGGATGACAGTCGGTATCAAGTTTATGGGTAAATATGGAGACGAGGAAAGGTTCTGGCTATATTCAGACGAGGAATTTCTATCAATAACAAATGAGGGCCAAATTGTAGTTGATGACATGGCTGACAATGAGGGAATCAATGATTTTGGCGTTATACCATTTGGCTATAAAGCTAGATCTAAATATCTACTAACACCGCTAACAGATACAGACATGCTAACCATGGTTATTCTAATAGTCATATTGATGGCAGATCTAAACCTGGCAATGAAATTTTTAGCTCATCCGCAATTCTACGGAATTGATATTGATTACGAGCAACTTAAAAGAGAGCCGAGTTCATTCTGGAACTTTAAGAGCGACCCGGCATCAGACAAAACTCCACAGGTCGGCGTGATCGCGCCAAATCTAGACCTGGATTCTCAAGCAAGGTGGATAGCTCAACAATTAGCTATGTGGCTTGACTCACGCAATATAAGGCCAGGGGCGATCCAAGCAGACGCTAGCGCAGACGCCGTTGCCTCTGGTATTGCCTTGATGATTAGAGAGATGGATACAACCGAGGATAGAAAGGCTCAAATACCTTTCTTTGTAAGTGCAGAACGAGACTATTGGAACATACTATCAACAATGCATAACAAATTGGTGGGCGCCGGCAGACTAAAGGAAAAGAAAAAGTTTAGTAGCGATCAAATAAACGTGCTCACGGAATTCCCGCCAATGTCAATAATTGAGGACAGGGACGCTAAAGTTAATCGACTTAAAATTGAAATAGACGCAAAGCTTAAATCTCAACGGACAGCTATTGAGGAATTAAACCCACGATGGACCGAGGAAAGAATAGAGATAGAGCTCGAAAAGATCGACGGCGAGAAGCCTAAAATTGTAGCTCCGATAATGCCAATGCAAGACGAAGAGGACGATGAATAGATTACTCCATGGTGACTGTCTCGAACTAATGAAAGATATTCCCGATAATTCTATCGACATGGTTTTGACTGATCCGCCTTATCAGATCACGGCGTGTCGCTGGGATAAGCTAATCCCTTTCGAACCTATGTGGGAGCAGCTTAAAAGAATTACCAAGGATAATGGAGCTATTTGTTTGTTTGGGAGTGAGCCGTTTAGTAGTGCCCTACGAATGAGTAATATTAAAATGTTTAAATATGATTGGATATGGGAAAAAGCACAAGCCGTTGGCCACCTCAATGCATGGCGGCAACCGATGAGAAACACTGAAACAATATCGGTTTTTTATAAAAAACAACCAACTTACTTGCCGATATTAGAAGATAAGGACGCTAAAAATATTCGACCTACTGCAAATAGGACAAAAAAAACAGACTGCTATGGCGATCATAAACTCAATATTCACAAATGCCCATCCGACAAAACAATGCCCAAGACCACTATTAAATTTAATAATGCTCAACGAACAGTTCACCCAACCCAAAAGCCAGTAGCACTTCTCGAATACTTAATCAAAACCTACACACTTGAAGGCGAGACTGTTCTAGATTTTACCATGGGGTCGGGAAGTACAGGAGTTGCGGCTAAAAACCTTAATCGAAAATTCATTGGTTGCGAAATGGATGATAAATATTTTGAGATAGCAAGGAAGCGAATTGACAACGTATAGCGAGAAAGTTCACTTTTTCAAAGTCAAGGTAGACAAGCGATATACTAAAGCTCAGAAAGACGCTATCGGCAAAGACATAGTTGAGTACATTAAAGATAGAACAGACGCAGGTGCAGGTATCGGTGGCGGTCCATGGAAGGCTGCCAAGGCACAAGTATATTCAAATGAATATGCTAATTCAAAAGAATTTAAAGCTGCTGGTAAATCTCAAGGCAACGTAGACCTTGAATTATCCAGTAAAATGCTATCGAAATTAAGACATCTCAAAACTCAAGACGAGCCTGGTAAATTAGCAATAGGTTATGGCAAGTCTGATGGGAATAGAACATTAGGAAAGGTTGAGGGTAACGTGAGAGGAACTTACGGCAAGCCATCACCTATAAGAGGCAAGTCTCGCAATTTTATGGGACTAACATTAAATGAGCTAGGGCGTATTTTAGAGAGATATCCCTTAGACGACAAAGAGACTTTAGAGGGTTCTCTAGAGGAAAGGCGACTCAAGGATGAGGCAATCAGGGAAGAAAAAGAACTAGGCGAAAGCTAAACACTTGCACTCGCCGCAACAAGGATGTAATATGATAGACAATGATCTAGGCGCTAGTGGCGCACCCTCCCAAAACATTAGTGATGATTCGGGCTCAAAAGAAGTTTCTTACGAAACGCATCGAAAGCTTTTAGGCCAGAGAAAAGGCGATCAAGCTACGATTAAAGAGCTGTCAGACGCTCTAAATGTTTTCAGAGAAGCCGAAGCGGCTGCTAATGAACAAAAAGCAATCGAAAAAGGTAACTTTGAAAAGGTTTTAGCTGATAGGGAAGTCAGGCTAAAGGAAACTCAAGCCAAGTACGACGAACTAAACAGCCAAATTAGTCGAGCAAGAAAACTAAACGCATTTGATGAAGTTTTAGGGTCAAGGATCAAACATGAAGATTTTTACAACTTTGTGGACACTGACTCAATTCAACTGGATGAAAACGGGGTTCCATTGAAAGAGACAGTCGAGCTAGCTGTAAATAGCTTCAAAGAAAGGTACGGAGACACTTTGATTGCTAAAAAAGAAGTGGCAAAACTACCAGGGGACGCACCGGGAAATACAACATTTCAGACGGGCAAAACAAATGTTAACGACAAAAAAGCCTGGAACGGCGCTATTAACCGATTTCTAGGCGAACAAAAAGGATAAATCATGGCAGACGTAATAATGGGCGTAACAGAAGTAGCTGGGGTAACTCAAGCAAGTATTTCTGGCTTAATTCAATCTTACCTTTATGAAAAAACAAGACTCTTACCTACAATTACAGACTATAGTTCTAGAGTAGCTCCTGGCGACAAGTCAGTGTCTATCGGACGTTCTGGCGGCTTCACTGTTGGTTCAAAATCTGAAAACACAGCACTAGAGGCACAGTCAATCACTTACGGATCTGACACTATCACTCTTGAAAATCACAGAGCGGTTCAATTCCTAGTTGAAGACATTGCTAATATTCAATCAGTTCCTTTTATTGTTGAAGATGCAATGAAAAAAGCTTCTGCCGACCTAGCAGTTGATATTGATACTTACATTGTTGCTGAATTAGCTAAAGCTTCTGCTTCTGCTCCAGATCATCAAGTAGTATTCGCTGACACAAGTACCGACGTTGTAGCACTTGCCGACATTCTTGCAGCTCGTAAGTTGCTTCAAGCTCAACATCTTAATACCGACGAATGTTACATCGGTATCGGACCAGAGAAAGAAGCCGAAATGCTAGCTATTTCTAACTTCATTGAAGCACAAAAATGGGGAAGCAATGAGCCAATCATGAATGGCGTTATCGGTAAACTATATGGAATGAAAGTTGTAGTTTCTAGTCTTTTTACAGACAGAATGATCACTTATCACCCATCTGCAGTTGGTTTCGCATTCCAACAAGCAATTGCTGTTGAACAACAACGTGACCTTGCTAATCTTGGAACACGTTACAGCTTGTCATTGCTTCATGGTTGTGAAGTTCTTGACAGTGGTAAGAGAACAGTTCTTACAGATTCTACAAACTAGAATACTTAATACAACTGGGGGGCTTCGGCTCCCCTCTCTTATATGAGGTCTATGTCAAAATCTAATGAGATACCTTTATTCGTAACAGCTAAAACCAAGGAAGAGTTAGTCTCCGTAATGTGGGCAACTAACGCCAAACTTATGTGCCAATTGCAGTATTTCGATATTCAATTCGTAGATAAGGAATGGGTCGCTTGGTATTTTTACGATGCTGAGAAGTTGAGGGTTAAGCGATGACTACCGGACGAGCAAGACTAGACGACGATAGAAACAACTTTGAGAGAGATTACAAGAACAGGTCTGCAAGGGTCGTTCTTAATACTAGCAAATCAGAATTCAATTCTCTCGGCGTTTCTAAGACATCCGTAACAACTACGGCAACTAAAATAACAACACCGGACGATGCGGTTGATTTCTTTATCATATGCAAAGACGGTGACTTTTTTATAGGTGACGAGAACGTAACTACTTCAAATGGGTTCCCATTAGACAGATACGACTCTTTACCATTAACTGGTTACCAAAAATCAGACAATAACGAGATTTATGGCATTACCTCTACCGGAACGGTGACGGTATACGCAGTAGGAAGTACTAAACTATGACTTCAACTAAAACATATGATTTTTTAACAGATTCTGACTATAATTACACCGCTTCAGACATTGCATTGTCTGGCGGCCAGGCTAAGTTAGCGTTACAGAGCTTGCCAGGTCAAACTTACAACCAAACGTATGACAGCGACACGGGCTTTACCTACGATAACACCAAATTAACCTTTGCTGGCACACGCCTAGAGCAGAAGTCACAAGGGCCTGTAAATTCTTCAGCATTCGCTAACTTCGAAACAAACGAAGACCTTAACTGGGGTGATGCTGCATTAACGGGTACACTATTCGGTGGCGCTACTGTCAGTGGCGGGTATCTTGACTCTACTGGGGGCGGAGGTGTTTCATACGTAGCAACCGGTGCTATCAATGCAATGAAGGGCTCAGTTGTATTATTGTGGAAGCCTAACTATACCGGGAATCCTTCAGGGACCAGGTATTTGATAGACTTCGCTAACTCGTCGGGCTCTTCTAATAATAGACTACGACTATATCATGACGTTGCGTCTGCAATAAGAATGGACTCTTCCACTAACGTTGGTGCCGGAACCACGGCAACGCCTTACGGGACAAAATCTGTCATTGCTGGTACTGAATATATCTTGCAATTTGACTGGGATTTTACGCCTGGCTCAGAAAAGCACGAGGTTTACATAGATGGTGTTCAGCAGGGCTCTACGCAAACAGTTGCCAAAACAAGAGACGACAATTTAACATCTATTACTTATTTCCAAACCGGACATCCAACTCTCGCCGAAGCATCTTATGGATACTTACTAATAGCTAATGACGTTTTGAGCACACCGCTTGTCACAGAACCTCCTGCATATAGGTATGCCGAAGCGTGTGCATTATCGCCTAGCGTGACCCGGGCTGGTGCGCTTGATGGTGCGCTATTATCGATAGAAACATTCGACGCAACTCATACTGGCACCCCAAAGTTTACAATAGGTAGGCCAGCGCAAGGGCAATTTTGGTACAACACCGTATCGGAAGCATGGGAAACCAGCGATTCAACATATTCACAGTCAAACACTGACGCGGAGATGTCTCTTTATTTGACATCATTCCCGTTCGCTCCAGACACAAACGACTTCAACCTTTGCACAACATTCCCACAGTCGGTCAATACTCAGGTGTACGTCGACAATTTAGATGTTGAATACACGAGCCAAGACTATAGCGAAGCTGACCCGGTTATATCAATAGCAATCGACGCTAGAATATGGCTAACAGAGCTCTTCACATTCGTCCCAACAGTAGTTGTGACCGGCAGTGACCTGGTTAAATACATATTAGTACTAAGCGGGACTAAAACATATTGGGATGGGGCCGCATGGTCAGCATCTAACGGGACATACGCAGAGAGCAACGCCGCTGCTGAAATAACAACCAATATCGCAACGGCCGCAACGACCAGAAAGCAATTAGGAGTAGATATATTCCTTCATTCAGCCGATGGGACAACGTCGCCAATTATCTCTAATTTAGTAGAAACTTACACAGAAGCATTGCCTAATACTGCACTTGGTAGACTTGTGGATATTTCTGGATACGTTTATGACAATGACGGGCCTGTAAGCTCTGAGTTGCTGGAAGTTAAGCCATACCGAACAGGGTTTAATGTAACTTCTGATACTGGTTCCGGGGCATTCTTTATTTACGAGAAAAGAGACTTCGCTACGACAGTTAGCGACGGGTTTTTCTCTGGTCAATGCTACCTCCAAAGCACGGGTAATCAGTGGCAATTCAAGATAGGCAAGCAATGGTACCGAACAGCATTGCTAGACCAAGACTTTAATGACTTTAATAACGACCTTACCTTAACTCTAGTAGAGGATTAGAATGGGCGTTTCTATAATACCAGCGGTCAATAGTGTCGATGTGAATCAAGTGGATCCAACGACTAACTCGTTAAAGGTCTTAGATTACGCACACGCCGAGCTGCATAGTGGCGATCATTTCGCGGTCAGGAACTTCGAGTTGGTGGCAAAGAACGCTACAAAAGACATACTGATAGTGACTCCCGACACGGCCAGATGGGCGCACATGGTTATCGGGCTTGAATCAGCATCCTCTGTGGTGGTCGGAACCTTATATGAGGCAACCGTTACCTCTTCCGATGGGACATTAGACGGCGCCAGGAACAGAAACAGAAACTTTCCTGATGACAACACTACGCTTGTTTACGAGGACCCTACGGTCACGACCGTTGGCGATCTCATTTATACAGCATCAGTCGGGTCGGGCAGGAATATAGGTGGCGGGGCCAGGGATAGCGAAGAAATTATTCTTAAGCAGAACACAAAGTACTTATTCAGAATGACAGAACAAAACGTAGTGGCAACAGTGGTCAACTGGGTTTTCGACTGGTACGAGCACACAAATAATTGATAAGGAATAACCATGAATAGAGTATTTTTCAGCGATAACGGGACATTAACAGACTATACCTCCGAGCTAATAGTAAGAGGAAACAACGTCGATTTTTCAATGGTTGCAGCCGAGGACGCTCTCTATATAAGCTCACCATTGCCATTAAGATCACTTAACTTCAATGTATCAACTGCCAATGACACTGCGACTTCTTTGACAATATCTATTTATAACGGATCAGAATTTGTCGATGCTGTTGACATGCTAGACGAAACTATACACTACACTGTAGACGGTCGGCTCACATGGACCATTAGCAAAAATGATAACTGGGGCATGGATGACACTGAGAAAATAACAGAGTTAAGCAGCGTTTACGTTTACGATCAGTACTGGTTTAAAATAACCGTAGCTGATGACTGCACATTCTCCCTTGAATCAATCAACAATATTTTCAGTGATGATACATCTCTTTTCGGGGAGTATCCTGGGCTTAATTCTAACTCTGCAATGGCGGCTTTCTCATCAGGTAAAACAAATTGGGAAGACCAACACAAGATCGCATCAGATTTAATAATAAATGATCTTATCAACAGAGGGCGAATCAAAAAGGCTGCTCAAATATTAGAGCCAGAAGAGCTAAGATTGCTTAGTCACCCTAAGGTAGCTGAGATAATTTATAGAGGTTTAGACGATGCTGATCTGGCGTTGGCAGCAAACAAAGAATACAAAGAAAGATTAGGCTCTATCCCTCTAATCGTCGACACTGACGAGGACGGGCGAAAAAATAAAAAAGAGTCTGAAAATACTAGAGTTGAAACGAGAATGTACAGATGATTATACAAATTAGAGATCTATTGCGGGATTTAATGCCCAGTGATAGAATAGAGTTACCAAATCCTTACGAGATAACTGCTAACCCCGAGGCATTTCTTGATAGAGGATTCGCTGTGGTTATAAAAGAAAGAGCATTAAACGAGGGAGTAAATTCTCCTCTTTATGCGCTCAATTCTCTTGTAAGTATAGTATTGACAAATGGCGTTCGTGACGCCGATCTACAAGTAAGTTCGAGACTTGCTGCCGAAGAAGCCCTATACGCTGATGCTGAGTCGTTGACCAACGACATTTTGCAGTTATATAGCATAACCAGCAGGGTTTTTTTAGGCGACGGAGGAATCGAGTATCTTGACCCCAATAAACATCGTTTCCTGAAGTTAGAATTAAATTTTGAGTTTATTTACAAAGAGGCGCTTAACTAGTCGCCCGAACAGGAGAAAACATGGCCTTAACACAACCAAGACCGATTTTTGGTGTTTGCGCAATAGGATTTTATGATCCTGATACAAAAATCCCATACCGGCAAGTAGAAGTAGTAGGAAGCGCAGAATACGCGCTAGAAGGCGAGTTAGTAAAACTAGAAGGTGGGAGTTCCTCTTATCCCTTTGCGATAGGAAGTGGATCAATTAGTGCAAGCATCAATTTAACCCTCAGGCAATATGAAGATTCTCTCTTCGAATTGTTTTTAGGAAAGGCACCAACTGCAACAACACCATCCGGTGGAGCTGTTTCTGACTTTGCTAACTATAGCGGAACAAGCGTTCTTAGTGCCACAACCGGAGTTGCTGACGTAAGCGTGACCGCTCTCGGGGCAAGCAAGCTAATAACCGGAAAATACGTATTAGAGGCGACATCTGCAACTGCTGGGAAAGTTTACAAGCTTTCTAATGTTGGCGGTGCTACTATGACCGACAATACAATGGCAATTGGCACTTTTGATATTAGCGCAGGTGATTCAGTTTTGACGGATCTTGGCCTAACAATAGAGCAGGGATCTGGAACAGTCGGCATGACAACCGGAGATACTGCGGTATTTAATGTTGTTAATGAAAATGTTACTGGAAAATCAGTTGTTAAAATTGGTTCAGTTTCAGACAGCTTTAAGGAATTCGGAATGGTTCTTTACTCTGCTGAGCAAAACGGAAAAGAATTGACAATGGTAGACTGCTACCGATGTAAGGCTTCTGGGATGCCAATAGTTATGACAGAGAAAGAATTTTCTGAGTTTTCTGTTACTGTTGAGTCATTTAGAAGTGCTTCTGAGGATGGCGTTGCTGAAATTACAATGCTAACATAATTAAAACTAGGGGGGATTCGTCCCCCTCTTAATTTATGGGAGTATTATGAAGCTTGAGAACTTAACACCAAAACCAGTTAAACTTGAACTTAACGAGAAGATTTATATCTTCAGACCTGTTAACTTAGAAGATTTTGTTTGGATCGGGAGAGAATTCTCCAGCATAGACAAAATTTTCTCAGGCAATGTTGATTTTAAAGCATTGTCAAGAATTGCTTACAGACTATTGACTGATAAATCTGCATATAAGCTAGTAGAAGAGGTTGATTACAACGAGGATGGCGAAGTTAGCACGGTAAAGATTGGTGGAGTTAGACTTTTTGAAAGAGAGTTCTCTGGAATGGATGGCCTAGAGCGACTAATTGACGTTATAGTCGAGGCTTTTGGCATGAACTCTGATGAAGACGAGGCGCAGGGAAAGAAGCAGGCCCAACCGAGCAAAAAGAAGTAGATTGGGCGAAAATATTTGACCTACTCAGCAGTCAATATGGATGGACCACTGAGCAGATATTTAAGCGAACGATGCACGAGCTTGATTGGAGATTGAAATATATAACTGACAGAATGGCAGAAGATCTTAAGATAAGTGCGAAACTTCATGGCTTGGAGTACAAGGAGCCGATAAGACCGCAAGTATTGTCGGACCATCAAAAGAAGCTTCTCCAATCGGCCCTAGCAAGGACGCAAGATGGCAGATCTAATACAAGTAGGAGTTGATGTAAACCTAACCGATGCTTCCAGGCAAAGGTTAGAAAAGCTCCAAAACAAAGCTAATGAAATATCTAGTGCCTACAAAAAAATAGGCGCAGTGGCAACGGCTGCATTTGCTGGTGCTGCAGCTGCTATCACACTAGCGGTCAGGGAGGCGTCAAAGTTTGAAACCATCGCGGTTCAATTCAAGGTCTTGACCGGATCGATTGAGTCTGCAAACGCGGCCTTGTCTCAGTTAAAGGACTTCGCGGCAAAGACTCCATTCCAATTTGAAGAGATAGCAAACGCCGGCAAAAAACTTTTGTCCTTTGGCTTCTCTGTTGGTGAGCTGCAAGACAGACTTGGCGAACTAGGTAACGTAGCCGCCGCATCAGGTGCAGACTTTGGCGAACTCAGCTTAATCTATGGACAAGTGGCAGCGGCCGGAAAGCTGACCGGAGAGAGATTGCTCCAATTGCAAGAAAGGGCAATACCGATAGGGCCGGCACTTGCCAAAACTCTTGGCGTTGCAGAGTCTTCAATAAGGGGGCTCGTATCAGAGGGCAAGGTCACAACAGAGGTTTTTCAAAAGGCGTTTGCAACGCTATCGCAAGAGGGAGGCTTTGCATTTGGCGGTCTTGGCGAGCTATCCGCCACGCTGTCTGGCAAGATTTCGACACTGAAAGATAACTTTTCATTGGTTACAGCTCAAATAGGTGAAGCGTTTGCCCCAGCAGCGAAAGCCTTGGCAGATATTCTAATAAATGTGCTTGGGTTCTTTAGGGAAAATCCCGCAGTAGTTAAGTTCGGGGCTGCATTGTTGGCAGTTGCTACCGCTACCTCAGCAGTGGTCGGCGGTATGGTGGCATTAAAGCTTGCCACGCTTGCATATTCAAGCTCCACTATCGCTGCTAAACTTGCCACGGTTGGGCTAACTTTTAGCGTCAGAACGTTGCTCGGCGCAACGGGAATAGGCCTTCTAATAGTTGTACTTGGGGATCTGGCACTTAATTTTGATAAGAGAATGCAGCAAATAACAGCAGTTTGGACCGCCTTTGCTAATAATTTCATAAAATTAGCTGGCGGAATAGGTAACTTGCTGCTTGGAATCTTTACATTCGACGTTACTAAAATAAAAGATGGTCTAACTTCAGTAAAGGACGCCGTAGTTGGTGCAGTTACGGAAATAGCTAACGATCCTGCGTTTAATGATGCTGGAGAAAAAATATCTGATGCATTTAGCGGCGGAAATAAAGACAAAAACAAAGTTAAGCTAGATGCCAATTCTCAAGCATTATTGGATGCAGCAAAAACAGACAATGAATTGCTTCAAGAACTAAGGCTTGCCGATGTAGCCGCTCAAAACGAAGAGCAGAAAAAGTTTATCGACGACAAGAGAAAATCAAACGAGACGGTGGCAAAGGCTAACCAATTTTTTAGAACAAATGAGTTTCAAGGAACAAAAACGGCCCTTGGAAATCTAGCAACATTGACTCAATCCAAGAACAAATCTTTAGCAAAAATAGGCCAACTTGCCTCAATAGGAAGGGCAACCGCAAATACAGCGGAAGGTTTTACGAAGGCTCTCGCACAGGGTGGAGTCATCGGACCAATTTTGGGTGCGACGGTTCTTGCCGCGGGAGCAGCTCAGATTGCTACAATCAAGGCGCAGAAGTTTGCAACCGGCGGATTTGTTGGTGGCCCAGGGTTTAGGTCAATGGATAGCGTACCTACTGTTCAAAGAGTTGGTGAGTTTAATGTTCCTCCAGAGTCCGCTGACGACGTAATAAACGCAAGAGCAAGAGAAATAGCCGGTGCGCAGGGTGGACAAAGCAGTCAAATTACACTTAGACTAATACCAGAGGAATTTTCCAGATTCGTAGAAGCTACTATTCAACAGGGTAGGGCATTGGGGACATTCAACGCATGAGCGCAACAATAAAAATATTCGAAGCTAACTATGCCGACTTGTTGAATGGTAATGTTTCAATAACTATCACCGACACAGTTGCAACAAATAATGGGCAAGATATAGTAGACTTTATGCGGAACAGAGACCTAAACAGCGCATGGGCAACAACCGATTCAACCGATGCAGCAGGAACACAAATAGATATTTCGCTGGGCGACGGTCAGACGGTGTCAGAAGTTCTTTTACTGGGACACAATCTAAAAAGCTTTACCGTGTCAACATTCAACGGCGCAACATATGATGTTCAGTACACAACCACTACAGAAACGGAAGATGTTACAGAAATTACTTTCGCAGAGGTTGAAACCACTGCTGTCAGAATTATAGTTAACGGTACGCAGGTTGCCGATGACGACAAGTTTGTGAGGCGCATATTAGTTACAAAACTGTTTGGACAGTTTAATGGGTTCCCAAAGATACAGTCGCCGACAAATTCTACCAATAAAAAACAAACAAAAATGCTATCGGGAAAAATATCGCTTACCGAGGGAGTAGGATCTTTTCAGTGCAAACTATCAATCGATAATTTTTACGATGTTGCTGATTTAGAACTTGTTCAAAATATTTATCTTAACAGAAACGGAGTTGAAGTTTGGCTGTGTGGCGGAGACGAAGACCAATTCACCTTTGCGGCGAAGGGATATAGAAGACTAGACATATTCAGAATGCGCCCCGTAGATGAATATAAGCCTGAATGGCAAAAAGGAATTTACGTTTTAGGAACAAAGCAAACTCTTGATTTGGTGGAAGTGGTTAGATAATGGGAGCTATTAAAGTATTCATTAAGCCATTTAATACAGACGGAACATACCAAGATGATTTCATCGATATAACTACTGATGTTTCGGAGGACACAATAGGGTCAATTAGCCAAAAGCTAGACGGAAGTGACTTTGATACCGGAATATTTCAAAACTCCTCTTTTTCAATGAGACTCAATAATCAATCTGGCTATTACAACGATGTCGGATCGTTGACCAGTGTTTTCCAGTACAGAAGGGCCGGCACTCTCGTAAGGGTGACATGGCTATTTGGTGAATATGAGCCAATTTGTGGTTCGGCAATATGTGGCGAAGCGGTTCTTGGTCCTCAAGAGGTTTTTTATGAAGGACTACTGGAAGATAAAACGACCAGCGTCAACATAGAAACCAACCTGGTCACATTTAATGTTTTGGGAAGATCGTCTCTGTTCGAAACGGTTGAAAAGCCGTCGGCAAAGCCAGGCACGTCGGACACCGTAAAGCAGGGTATTTATGATATTTTAAATCAGTCAGAAATAACGGCACTTCTAACAATAGATATAGACAACGTAGACCCAGACTTGAATTTTCAAATTGATGACGTTTCTCCGTTTGAGAACAACACTGTAAAAGAGGTTTTAGACGACCTTCTTGCCGCATCAAACTCTGTTTTGGTTATAGAAGACGACGTTGTTTATGTAAAATCAAGAGATGCTTCAGTAGATTTAATGTATACGTTTTATGGTCAGGCCAGCCCAAGGGGCATTGAGAACATAGCCGATATTACAAATTATAAGAACGGAATGAATCGAACATTCAACATGTGGACATGGGCAGACACTAGCCTAGTGGCAAGAAATACAAGCTCTATCCAGAGTTATGGAGTAAGAAAGAAGGAAATATCCTACGATTTTGTAACCAACAATACTACCAGACAAAGCATACTTGATAATCTAGTCGGTGAGTTTGGTGATCCAAAGATTGAGTTTGACCTAAAGGGTCTATGGGATATTGACACCATCCAACTCAATCAGCTAGACAAAGTAAGCGTTGACTACCCCAGCACGAGCGTTGCTGTCGGCGATGCGCTGCTTCCCATTTACGGAGTTGCTAAATACGGAGCAGACAAATATCCGTTCACAGAGTTTGCACTCGCAATAGACACAAGCGAGAGATTTAAAATTATAGGAATAACCGTTGATATCAAAAATCAAGAGGTTGTTTTCAAAATGAGGGAGGTCTAATGGGCACAAACAACCTATCAACTAAGAGCAATGGCGAGACGATCAATGCGGCCGACCCTAATCAGTACAAGGAAGCCTTGTCTGGTGACCTCGTGCCAAGAAACTCTTCTGGAGTTCCCACCAATGAGGCCGGAGCGCTGGGAACCGACACATACGAATGGGAGACTGTCTACACTAGAAATATTCAGCTCGACGGGACGATCGC
>Ga0114918_10002679_pt1 | contig 15904 bp, 24 predicted proteins | sample LantaG_FD_87015 | JGI IMG/M metagenome (GOLD analysis project Ga0114918, IMG submission 87015) | Deep subsurface microbial communities from Baltic Sea to uncover new lineages of life (NeLLi) - Landsort_02402 metaG | ecosystem: Environmental > Aquatic > Marine > Oceanic > Sediment | place...
AATTAACAAAAATAAAAAACAAAAATGAACAACAAAATTAGTATCGGATTAAAACGATACCACAAAACAAAAAGAAGAAATAATTTAATCAAACGAGTATGTCATTTAAACCCAGTAGAATTTACAAGCCTTTTGATTATTATGTTGATTGGACTAATAACAATATTAGGGGCTTATGCTCAAGCAGTAGAAGCTTCAACATACAAGTCAGTAGAAGTGAAGACTTACAGAAAGCCAGTAGAGGAGATGACTGTCAGAGAAAAGATTATTAAATATTCTAAAGAATACGGAGTTAACACAGAAGAAGCTTTAGCGATTGCTCAATGTGAAAGCTCAATGGGAACTAATATCATAAGCAAGACTTCAACCTCTAGGGGTGTGTATCAATTTATATTTAAGACTTGGGACACCTATTGTCCTGGCGATGTTTACAACGAAGACGATAACATAAAATGCTTTATGGCACTTTACCCTAATCACAAGGACTGGTGGGAGTGTAAATACTAAATAATATGGATATAAAAAAAGCACTAGAAATAAAAAAAGCAATAATAACACTGTCTGATTATCTAGGGATGACACCTCAAGAAGTAGCTAGAAACATATGTTTTCTTGATAAAATTAGAGGAGGTAAAATGATAGAGGCTAGTAATGCTTGGAATAAATTTGATAATGCAGATATAGTTAGTAAAGGTAAAATGCTAGGTTTAACAATCGAATTTAAATAATTGAATAATATGTCTATCAAAGAACTCTTATATAATTCAATCTCAAAGAATAAAAGATATGCTCTAGAATATTTTGACATTGCAATGAATAGAAACAAGAAACAGAAAGCTTTAAGATTTGGTAGAAGAAATTTAACAATCTGATGCTATGACTGACAAATTTCTATAAATTTGCGTGAGTGTTGCAAATGAGTAGGGCTTAGCAGTTATAAGTTTTGATGATACTGGAAGTACAAAGGAGATTGAAATTTTTCAAATACGAATCTCATTTTGTACTTCTGACTATACTCATAACTTTTTTTCGCCAGCTCTTTTAAACTTGTCTTTAACTAATTACTAAAGACAGTCAAACTACGCCCCATTGCGGGGAGACACTTTGGTCGGGTGCCCGGTAAGTGAATAGGTGTTTGGAAAAAGTTTAAACTCTGGCGAAAGAAAATTATGAAAAAAATTACAATATTTGACAAATCAGGAAAAATTATTGTAAAACAATTAGTACGCGAAGATGTAAGAAAATATTTTAAGACATTAGCAAAGCCTACTCGTGAAGTTGGCACGTATTGTCAAAGATGTGGCAAAATTTTTGGCGAATACGATTTTATTTCTGCTCGTGATAAAAGTGTAAAACATGCAGTATGCGAAGAAAAAAAAGGTATCAAGTGGAAAGAATTTATTTTGTGTAGTAGCTGCTTAGAAGATAAAATATTAGGCAGACAAGAAGCTACACCAGATTTAGAAGATTTACAACGATTCAATGTAAAATTATAAGACGTGTGTGTTAATTAAGAAGCATTTTAGTCAATATGAACTATAATTTTGAAGTAAAAATAACAAATTCTGAAAATGCTGAAGAAGTATCTACAAAGAAATATTGTACTTTGAAAAAACTTGTGCATAAGTTGAATTCAGAAATACAAAAGTACGAAAAAGAAAAGTGCGACGTATGTTCACAATGTGATAAAACATTTTTGAAAGAAGAGTTGAGCTCACCAGAACAAAGTGAGTATTTGCTAGTCTGTCAAGATTGTTTAGAAGCTATTCTTGCTGGTTCACAACAACTGAAGCAACACAAATTAGCACATTGATATATAATAATTAAGTAACTACTAATGTAAATTATGTTTATATTGTTAGGTATCGTAGCATGTTTAGTGATACTTGCATTGTTTGTTCTTGCAACATACAAGGTCATTGAACCAAATGAAGCACATGTAATAACATTTATGGGCAGTGGTCGAAGAGTGTACTCTCCTCGAGATGTTCTAGATGATAAAGATGTGATAATTTCTAAAAAGAAGACTGCTTATTTTTACATCCCTTTTTTAATGAAGAGGATTATTCTTCCATTAACTAACGTAAAAATGGCAATCGACAACATTCATTTAAATGACGCTGAAGTTGCACCTTTTATTTGTGATGTTATTACTTGGATTACTATCGAGAATCCTATTTCTGCAGCAGAGAAGTTAAGCAGTCAAGGCGATGGTTTTTCAATGTTGAAAGAAGATTTAATCAATATCGTTCAATCAGTTGCTAGAACAGTTTCTATGAAACAAGAGATTCTAGACATCATGAGAGATAGAGAATCTTTTTCAAAGGCTGTTTTTGCAGAAGTAGACCCGCTATTGAAAAAATGGGGTGTTGATTTAGTCAATCTTGAAGTTAACGATATACGAGATGATGAATCAAAAAATTCAAATGTTATTCACGATTACGAAAGTATCAGAAAAATAGAAGTAAACGCTCTTGCTAGAAAAGAAACTGCTACTAAAGATAAAGAAGCAACTTTAGTAGAACAGCAAAACAAAGAATTATCGCAAGTTGCTACTGCAAAAGCAGATAGAGAAATTGAACTTGCACAAATTGCTAAGGTAAAAGCGACTGCAATTGCAGAACAAGAAAAAGAAACTGAAATTGCGCGTGCTACTGATATTGCAAATAAGCAAGTAGTGTTAGCAAAAAGAACACTTGATGTTGGAAATGCACAAGTAGAAAAAGAAGCAGAAATTGAATCAGCAACTGGTCTTGCAGAAGCGATAAGAATCAAAGGAGAAAAAGAAGCAGCAGTTGTTAAACTTAAAGGTGAAGCAGATGGCTCTGCTATTTCTGCAAAAGGTTCAGCAGAAGCAGAAGCAAAAGAAAAAATGGCTATTGCAATGGCTAAATTCAATGATGCTGCTACTATTATTGAAAAGATTAAAGCATATACTGAAATCGCTAAAGCAAAATGGGAAGCATATGGTAGAGTAGCTGAAAATGCAAATATAAAGATTGTAAATTCTGGTAACGGTGCTGATATTTTCGGAATACCACTGAATGCAGAGACTGGCGCTGATTTAGGCCAAATGCTTGATGGTCTAGATTTGAAAAATATTGATTTGAGCAAACTAGATTTGAGCAAATTAACAAAACACAAAAAATCTGCTGAAACTCAAAATGCAGAAGATGCAAAAGTATGCTAGCCGTATTTTTTGCTAAAGTATCATTTTTAGAAAAAACGACTGGTACAAAGCAGAATTACAATTGCATGCGAGTTGCAACTTGTCTTGAGGACTGTTATGCTAAACTAAAAGAAGAATTCATATCAGATTTCGATGCTTCTGAAGATTCAATACAATTTACAAGTTATCTTTCAATGGATATAGTACAAGTGTTGACTAAGTTCAAAGATATATTAAATTCTGCAAACTACACAAAAACAATATTGCCGCCTGACTACACTAAAAATGAATTACTTTTAGACTGTGACAAATTACTCAAATCTTTAGAGTGAGCTTTTGCTCCTCTAATGCAGGTGTCTTATAGCCCGGTAATTATCTCTGGTTTCCAACCAGATAACGGAGGTTCGAATCCTCTCACCTGCTCATACTCATATTTACAACAGTTTACAAATTGTTATATGTATGATATAATGTAATTATTAATAAATAAGTCGATTAAAACTCGACAAAAGTAAAAACGTATGTTCGACAACAAAGAAGGTATTAAAGTTGTAGCACTTTCATCTTTAATTCCAGACCCGAATCAACCGAGAAGAGAGTTCTTCAAAAATGATTTGGAAAAATTAAAAGTGTCTATAAAAACTCATGGTATAATGACACCGATCGCAGTAGAAGAGAGCGGTTCAAAGTATCTGATAGTAGACGGTGAAAGACGTTTTCGTTCTGCTAAAGAGTTGAATCTCAAAAAAGTGCCAGTACGAATAATGACTGGCATTAAAAATGAAGAAGAACGAAACATTATTCGTTTTCAATTACAAGAAACACATTCACAATGGACACCATTGGAAAAGGCTGAAGCAATGAGACAATTAAAAGAAAGTCTCGATTTATCAAATGCAGAATTATCTTCAGCATTAGGAGTGCATCCTGCTACATGTTCTAGATATCTTTCTATTCTTGTGTTTAACACAAATGCAAAAACAAGATTAAATAGATTAAAGTTACCAATCATGTATCTTGAAGCATTGTCAAAATTGTTTAAAGCAGTGCCAATAGAATTAAGCACTGAATGCCCAGATTTTGTTGATAGATGTGTTGATAAATATGAAAATGGCTATGTAAAAAGCTATAGAGATTTTCAGTTGCTTACTTCACTAATACACGCTGGTGAGTATGCTGCAGTGTTAAGATTTTTTACTACTGAAAAGTTTACTGCTGAAAAAGTTGCTCAGGAGTGTGGATATTACACTAATAGAAGAGTAACTTCTGCAGTTTCAAAAGCTAGACGCTTGACTAAAGATTTGCTTATTCTTAAAAAGAATGCATTAGAATTTTCTGACACAGATTTGCCAATCTTGAAAAAATTGCAAGATGCGCTCAATGACATTTAATAAAGGAGGTCTAGAGTGAAAAAGATTTTTCCATCGCCGCGTAATCCACAGACAGTAGCAGAACAGTTGAAAAAAGTGCATGAAGAATTAACTGAATTCGAATCAGCGTATGCTTCAGGAGATATAGAACATGCGCAAATGGAATTAGTCGATGTTTTTCATTCTGTCGAATGGCTAGTTACTTCTTTTCAGTTAGAACACAAGTTTGATATTGATGAGAAAGTGCTAGATGTCAAAGAAAAGAATGCAGGGAGAGGCTACTACTTGTAGTCTCTTCCATTAAATTGAACAAAAAAGTAAGTATAACTGTACAATAAATGTAACTTAAAATTTAGTAGGATTAACCTACACTACGCTAGTCTTCATTAATAAAAATGATGATAGCAAACAATCATTATGTTAGAAAAAGAATTAAAAAAGCTCACATTAAAAAAAGTTTTCAGAAAAAACAAAATCAGTCAAAGCTCAGGAAAAAAGTACCAATCTGTAAGTCTTATCACTGCTGAACATGGCGATAATGTTTGGATAAATGGTTTTGGTAATTACATTACAGACAGTTGGAAAGACGGAGATATTGTAGAAGCTTATGTGTGGGAAGAAGAATATAATGGCAAAATCGGTATTAAATTTGATGTGCAAAAAAAGCAAATGTCTGATAGATTGTCTGAACTAGAAGCAAGAATTGCTAAATTAGAAGAAGCAATGAAAGCAACAGCAATGCCTACTTTGCCATTGAATTAATATTGTGTGCCTTAAATAATTATGACAGAAGAAAAGTACATCACTCTTAACGAACTATTTAAGTCTGGAAGAATATACTGGCTAAAATCTTTTCAGACTCTCAGAAAATGGATTCTGCGAGATATTAAATGCAAAAATATTTTAGAAACTCGTATGATTACAAATTCAGAGGGTCTGAAAACTGGCACACGATATTTTATTCCAGAGCGAAATATCGATAACTTTATTCAAGCATTCAAAGAAAACAAGTTATATGATTAAAATTGATAATACATTTTTAGAGTGGGAAAAAAATTTCAAACGCTTGTTTGTCGATAAAGTAGAACTCGATTTACTTGCAAGTGTAGAATCTATAACACAAGGTGTGCAATTAGATGCGCTTGACCCTGAAAGTTTAATCTCTGCTGAAGATGAATTATCAAGATTATCTGAATCACTAGGCGAAAGAATTCATACTTATCAGTCAAAATCAGATTTTTCCTATATCTGGAGAAAAGGACAATACGCAAGCGATTGGATTCCAACTAAAATGGAATTGAATCATAATCTAAAAACTGGTAAGACTACGAACGTTGAAGTAGATGCTGTTTTGACAGAAAAATATCTTGAAGAACAGTACTACTCAATGTTCAATAGAAGAAGAGCAGACTATTTATCAAACAAAGTTGAAATAATCAACAAAAAGTTAATAATTATTGCTCACAGATTAAAAGAAATACTAAGACAAGAAAGATTGAATCAGACTGGACAGTTTACACTTCCAGAAAATAGTGATATAATGAAATAGTCAACAATTACAATTACCTATGCCGGATACAAAAGACTGTTATTAGTTAGCTAGAGTCGTCTGACTCTACCTTAGGCATAGGGAGCTATTCTGATAACAGTTTTTTGTGTCTAGCAACATACACGAGCCTATCTGAAAGTAGAAAATGACATAGATTATAAAACTATAGTCTAGCACCGTAGTGTGCATCACGTCCTACTCTCATGACACTCGATCTATTCAGTACAGCATGAACTGTGCCTGAATCACATCTAATTAACCCTATGCAATTCGATATGTCACAACCAAACTTCTTCAGTATCTTAACTGCGACAGTGAGATATGACAACAGATTAACTGACTTCGAAAAAATATTGTACAGCGAAATAACTGCGTTGTGTAATTTGAACGGTCATTGTTGGGCAACAAATGAGTACTTTGCAGAAAAGTTCAACAAGAAAAAAGAGTCAGTAAGTAGGAATCTCAAAAAACTAAAAACTTTAAAGTACATCAAGACAGAAATTGATAAAACTGCAGGAAACGAAAGACTTATTTTTGCTCTTACCCCTATTAACCCTACGGTTAACGCCAAAAAGTTACCTATTAACCCTAGGGTTAACGCTATATATAATAATAATATATATAGTATATCTAAAGATATACTAGAACCAAATGGTTCTGCAGCGAGTGTTTTAAAAACAAAAAAAGCTTCGCAAGTATCAGATGAAGTAAAAGAACTAGTAAGACTTTTTTATAGAAAAGTGCATACAAATCATCCTTATTTGGTAAAAACCTCTAACAGATTTGCTGACACGATTGGATTAAAACGTGATTATAACACATTAAATAATCTGATAAATAAAATTGATGATATCGAACTTATAGAAAAATTGTTGAACTGGGCATTAGATAATGATTTCTGGAAACAACATATTCGAAGAATCAACAAATTTGTACAAAAATTTGATACTGTTCTTACTCAATCTGGTTATTCAGTGCTATCTAAAGAACAGAAGTTCAAACAAAAGTACGGTTCTCAAATAAGCACTGAGATTGACGAAGCACGCAAAACTTGTAAATTATGCAATGGCACTGGAAAATCTGGTAAGTACGACTGTGTTTGTGTTCAGGATATAAAATTGAAATACGAAAAATTATTTAAAGAAAACGTATGAACACACAACCAAACATTTTAAACGAAGCATTAGCATATTTGAGAAAAGGCTTTTCGATAATTCCAGTTTCGAAAGATAAGAAGCCATTTATTTCTTGGCAAAAGTATACTACTGAACGAGCTACTGAACAAGAAGTAAAAGAATGGTTTATGAAATATCAAGACTGTCAGATTGCAATTGTTACTGGAAAAATTTCTAATTGTATTGTAGTTGATATTGAAAAAGGCGGTGATTTATTTAGATTTTTGCCTACTCTGATGTCAAGTACTGGCGGTGGAGGTTTTCATTTGTACTACAAATATACACCCGGTATTAAAAATGCAGTACGAGTTTTTGAATTGACTGATATCAGAAGTGATGGCGGCTATGTCATTGCACCACCTAGCGAAAGTAGTAAAGGAAAATATAAGTGGGAACATCCGTGTGCAATGAAAGAGTTTCCTAGAGAAATGTTTAAGACAGTCGAAAAAGTAGAAAAACCAACTTCATTGCCTCTTTATCGTGGAATAAGTGAAGGTGGGAGAAATGATGCAATGGCAAGATACTCTGGCTTAATTATTAGATATTTACATCACAGTGAGTGGGAAACAAAAGGTTGGACAATTGTTAAGAATGCAAATAAACAAAATACACCACCACTTCCAGAAGATGAGTTGAAAAACACATATGACAGTATTTGTAAAAGAGAAAAAGCAAATCCTTCCCCTGGTGCAGTAGGAGTCTCAACACCTATAATAGAAGAAGAAACGAATGTTGATGATGATGAAATTTTGCCGATGTCAGAAGTAGCTGCAAGACAAAGCATTAAAGACGTTCAAACATTTTCTACTGGGTTTACTCTCTTTGATGAAGTTATGGGAGGAGGATTTAAAGAAGGAGATTTAGTTGTGATTACTGCTCCGACAGGTATGGGTAAAACAACATTTGCTCAGACATTAACTAGAAATGCAGTTGTTTCTCAAGTGCCAGTTTTGTTTTTTTCTTTTGAAGTTTTAGTAAGAAATTTGTGGGAAAAGTTTGCAGAAATGGGTTTAACTGACACTGCTAGAGTTTATTCTCCTTCACGAATTACATGCGGAACAATCGATTGGATTGAAAAAAGAGTATTAGATGGCATAGATAATTATGGCACGAAAATAATTGTTCTTGACCATCTCGGCTTTTTGACTCCCAAAAAACAAGCATACGATGTTGCAATGAGTTCGAATTATTCTGCTTTTCTTGGAAGTGTTTGTCGTGATTTGAAAACTCTTGCAATTAAAAATGATATCGTTATTTTGTTATTAGTTCACTTGAAAAAAACAGATAAACCAACAATAAATGATATTAGAGATTCTTCTGGAATTGCACAAGAGTCAGATTATGTCTTTATGCTAGAAAGACTAAAAGCTGGTAAAGATGAAGCATTAGAATACACTAATGATACTACTATTTCTATTGTAAAAAATAGATTGACGGGTCTTACTCCGAGAGTTATGTGCAAGTTAGAAAATTTCAAATTTACAGAAAAATTTGATGTCAAGTTAGATTTAGAGTAGTTATTAACATGTTATTAACAGTTTTAACTATTTACAAATACTAAAAACTGTGATACGATAAATTTAGTAGTTCATTACAATATGTTAATATATTGAATTCTGTATCGCCGGTTTTTATATTTTGTCCGGCTACACATTTGCGGGGGCATGATGTGTTTCTCGTGAATGCTCTTTCTTCATACGTTTGTAGCATTCACATTTATAATGCGTCAGTTCGTTAAGAACTGGCGATATAGAATTAAATACATCGTATGACTACAAAAGAAATAGAGGAGATAAAGAAACTTAGCATTAAAGAAAGAAAGAAATACAAAGAGAAAAATCCAGTTAAACATGCAGAGTATGTTTCTGCGATAAGAAGTCTTCACGGAAAAAAAGGAGGACTGAATCGTTGTAAGTACAGTGTGAGAATTGCATAATCTGCTGCAATCATTTTTAGTTGATAATAAATTAAAATAAAGTATGTCAGATTTAAAAACTCAAATTAAAAATCATCTAATTTACAAAGAAGATGATTACAAAAGAAGAAAAAAAGAGCATCTTTGGGCTACTGCATGTGAAGCAAATGTTTTCGATATTTTTCATTCGTTCATGGCGACTGAAGTGACAAATCCGATGACACCAGAGAAAGCATTTGAGCTAGGAATGAGAACTAAACTTGAAGAAGCAGTTGTCACTATTTTCAAACAAATGGGAATTTGGGTGCAACCTCTTCCGTACACTAATAGTAAAGAAGAGTATATTGAAAAGCCAGACCAGCAAAGAATGGAAATGACGAGATTTGATGTTCCGATAGTAGGGTTTATAGATGCATTGATTGTTCAAACTGAAGAAAAAGATGACGTTGTGTTAGTAAAAGTAGTGCCAGTTGAAATAAAAACAAGCTATGGTTCATATCAAAAGCGTGATTTGCAAGAATGCAGACCAAAAACTGCATACGTCAAACAATTATCACAATATATGGATTGGCTGCAAGAAAACGTCGATAAGTTTATTCCTGCTCTGAAAGAAATGTTTCCTGACAAAAAATGTGAATTACAACGAAATTGTAATCTTGGTTATTTATTTCAAGTTCATTTTGAAAGAGACTTGATAGTTGATGACATCTATCAATTTTCAGTAGTCCGTGATAATAACATTTTCACATGTGGTGAATATCAATTTGACATAAATGAAAGTATTTATAAGAGATACAAAAATATTTGGGACAAGTATCTTACAACTGGTATTGAACCAGTTTCAGAATACAGATACAAATATCCACTTGACGAGATTGATTGGAGAAGATTGCCAAAGAGCAAAATTGCTAATGCTAGAAGCAACAAAGCAGTCATTGGTGATTGGCAGGTGATTTATTCTGGTTTCAAAGATTTACTGATTGAACGCGAAGGTTCTGAACCAGGATATACTGAAGAAGAGTTAGCATACATTAAAGAACAAACCGCTGGTTATACTACGTGGGAAAAAAAATAATATGAAGAAGAGCAACATAAAAAAAATCAATGCTTTGCTTACTGAAGATTCTCCATATGTTTCCATAAAGAGATTGTTTAGACGTCAACTAGACTTTCAGAAAAAGCTACGCTCTGGAGTAGGCAGAAAAATGTCTGAAAATAAACGGAATCAGCTTTATTTCGAAACATGTTTGTACACGATAGAAGAAATAATCGAAGGCTTACGTGAAATTAACCATAAAAACTGGCGAAAGAGTGAACAAACAAATGATGTCGATAAACTTAAGAACGAAATGATAGACGAATTTAGATTTTTTATGAATAGGTGTATACTTATGGGAATGGATGCAGAAGAGTTTATTGAACGATTAAGAAAGTCTTATGATAAGACTGAGAAAAGAATTAAAAATAACTATTAAAAAAGTATGACTACATTACTACTACACTTTCATTCGTTTGTTGATGTCATCACAAACTCATCAACAGTTATTTATTGTCAATGCACAAATGGTACAATTACAACTGCGAAAAAGTTAGTCGACTCTATTCTTAAAGCAAGCAAAAGTAATAAAACTGCAGATGACTTATTTGAATTTAGAATAGTCGGTGACAAAGACTATGAGCTTGATAGAATATGCGATGCATTAGAAGATAAAGAGTCTGTTGCATATAAAGAGTTCAAAAAACTTGTACCAACATTTGATTTAGAGAAGTATCTTAGTCTGTCTTGGTCTGAAAAAGAAGCTAGCAAAGAGAAAGTTATTTTCAACAACACGACAGATGCAATTTTCGAAAAGATGAATAACAAACAGATAGCAAGACATGACAATTGGGGTTTAACAGAAGAGTACGGCTATAACACAGAGAAACTAGAAATGAAAGCAAAAGATGGTTCAGAAATTGGGAAAGAGATTGTCAGTGCATTACATGAGATTTTTGATTACGATGGGCATTATGACGGATAGTGCTAGCAGTTGTTAACAGTTGTAAAAAGTTGTTAACACCCCTGACAATTTACCTAACGTTAGGCATTATTTACCTATTTACAACCTCTTACAACTGTGTTATAATTAAATTATAAGTAATTAAATAACACAAACGTATGACAAATATAATAGCTAGAAGAAATAGACCATTTCCAAGTAATAGAACATTTATAATCCCAGGTAATATTATTAGAAGTATATTAATAATAAATGGAGAACTTATAAATGCTATATGGGATGATAATTCAAATTCTTGGATACCAGAAAGTTAAGTATTAATTACCTTTTTAAAAAACTAATCAAAATACTAATCTAATGACAAACGTATGACAAGTGTAAAAAAGAAAACTACTTTAGCAACAGTAAAATCATTTATAAAGAGAGAAGCAAAGAATGGCAATTTATACATCAAAGTGAACTCTAGTTTTGATGGTATGGTAGATTGCGTAATGCCAGTCGAAGATAGTTTTAGAAAAGTTGAAACTTTGAATTTAGAAGAAAAAAAGTCATTAGGAATACGTGGTGCTTGGTTTGTAGGACACTCTAGTGATTCATTTGATGATTTTTCAGATGATAACTTTATAGGCTATCGAGTATACAATTGCTGTGGAACATTTTTCATTGCAATGAAAAAGCTTTACAGAAAATAGCACTCTTTTAGAAGACTTGAAAAGTCGAGTCTTCACTAAAGATTAACTATTCTCTTTAAACATTGTGTGGTTAAAAAGAATTCAAAATAGATGTCATTGTGGCGCAGTTGCAGATTGTTTGCTACTTTGTAAGAATGGCAAAAAAGAAATAATCGGTGCGAAATGTATTTCGTGTGGATTATCAATGAAAGCAGATGAACAAAAAGTCTTATACAATTAAATTTCACTCAGTAATTGATGTAATAACAAATTCTTCACAAGAAATGTTTGTTATTCGAAAAGAAAAAGAACTTGATATAGTCGATGCAGTGATAAAATACAAGTGTGAAAAGTTAGGTGAGTTTGCAATAGAGTGGTATAATCGTGAGTATACAATAAGTTATAACGAATACAGAGATACAATCGAAATAGATTCATTTCTAAATATGCCTGATGAAATAAGAGAGCTGATAACTGATTATTTTGAAGGCGAATAAATTAACAAAGATGTATGAAAAAACGTAAATTTGTCGATAAGAATTACAGTGCTATTTTTATTGATGGCAAAACACTAAGAATTGCATTGGACTCTAAAAAGCCAATTCAGGAGTTGAAGTATCCAGAATTTTACGATGTAAAAATAACTGGTTACTGTACGGGTAGATGTCCATATTGCTATCAGGACTCTAAAGAATGTGATACACATTACACGAAGATACTTGAGAAGACGAAAAGTTTTTTCGGCTCGATGTCTGAAAATGAAAGACCCTTTCAAGTTGCTCTTGGAGGAGGAAATCCTAACCAGCATCCAGATTTTGTAAAATTGCTTAAATTGTATACTTCTCTTGGTATAATGCCAAACTACACTACTAATGGTATCGGTTTGACTGAAGATATTTTGAAAGCATCTAAAAAGTATTGCGGTGGAGTAGCTATCTCATGTCATGAGCATTTAAAAGATTATTGGATGAAGTCTGTTTTTGAATGTGCTACACGTGAAATAAAGACTAATCTGCATATCATCATTTCTGATAAAAAGAGTATCGATGCATTTAAAGAATATTACACGATATATAAAGATATTGTAGAGTATTTCGTGCTTCTTCCATATGAAGTTGCTGGCAGAGCAAAGATGAAAAAGATAGACTACGAGTATTTATCTATTGCTCTTTCTGAAGTTGATATCTCTAAAGTCGCATTCGGTGCTAATTTTTACGAATATCTTAAAACTAAAAATAAAGAGTTTAACATTTCATTGTATGAACCAGAGATACTTAGCAAATATCTTGACATGAAAGATATGAAATTGTACAACTCATCATTTAATTTAACAGAAGTATGAAAGATGTATACATCAAAATAACAAACGACGGGGAAATAGACTCTAATGCATTCACTCTTATAGGCGCATCCACTAAAAGAAATGATGCTAGTTCTATCGGATTTTTTGGCTCAGGCTTGAAGTACGCTCTTGCAGTATTGTTAAGAAATAAAATCAAGCTCAAAATTTTTTCTGGCTTAACTGAAATAAAAGTTGGCACTGTTACTGAAAAGTTTAGAGGACAAAAGTTTGAACGACTGACAGTTAACGGTGAAAAAACATCATTGACTACTGATATGGGACCTACTTGGATTCCATGGTTTGCAATACGTGAAATATATTGTAATGCATTAGATGAAGGTTCATGTTCGATAGGAGTGTGTAGCAAAAAAGAGATTGAAGCAGAAAAAAGTAAAACTTCATTTTATGTTGAATTGACTGATGTGTTGAGCAACTTTTTGAAAGATTGGAATAAATATTTTTCTGATAAAAGAAAAGATTTAGTAGAGTCTTTTCAAGATACTACGCTATTTCAGGGTTCTGACGAGTTGACTATTTATCGAAAAGGAGTCCAATGTTTTACGACAAATAGAAAATGTTTATACCATTACGATTTAGAGTGGATAAGAATAAATGAAAGTCGTGTTATAGACAGTCAGCTTTATCTCGAATACGGGTTAGCTGAAAAATTAGCAAAACATGCATCATATGCAGTTGCTAAAAATATACTAGAAAATCATGCAGAAAAGTTTGAAGAAAATTTAAGATGGACTTGGGAAGCATACGAATTTAATGAAAATTGGTTTGACGCAATAGCGGGACGAACACTAGTTAATAGAGATTATGGCGGTCATTATATAAAACGTGTCGATATGAGTAACTCTCTGTTTGTTTCAAGTACTCTGCTTCATGCATTAAACAAACATTTCGGTGATAGAGTAACTATTTTCGGTGTAGGTGATGATAAAGATGGAGCTGTTATGTTAGAAAAACACGAGTTGACAGAAAGAGAAAAAGAATGTCTTACTGATGTGCTAGATTTTTTTAAAGCAGCAGATGTCACAATCGATAGTCCTATTGTTGTAGTCACTTTTGACTCTGCGACAGTGCTAGGACGTGCACATGATAACAAAATTTGTTTGAGTAAAAGATTATTTGAAATGAGTAAACGAAAACTTGCAGAAGTTTTGTACGAAGAGCACTTGCATCTAAAAACTGGGTACAATGATGAAACACGAGAATTTCAAAACTCTTTTCTAGAAGAGTTAATCACTAGTTATTGTAAGTTAGCAAATAGAATATTATGAAGATATATAATGTATTCAATTTACCACTTCATATCGTGAAACACTCTCCTACTGGTCTTGCTTGGGGGTATGCAGGTTCTGGGCCAGCTGATTTAGCTCTTTCATTGTTGACTGATGTGATAGGAAGAGAAGAAGCTGAAAAGTACTATCAAGACTACACGTTAGAGTGTGTTGCTAATTTTCCTCACGGACGTTGGCAAGTAACATCAGATGAGATTAAAGAGTGGTATAACGAAAAAAGAAATGACTAAAGAAGTAGAAGAGTTTTTGAGACAGTCGAATGCAATAGAACGTGAGTATTCTGATGAAGCATTAGAAGATGCATCGAAAGCTTGGGAATATGCATACAATAATCGTGATAATATTTCAGTGTCGTATGTTTTAGAGATTCATAGATTATTGTTACAGAGATTAAGACCAGACATCGCTGGCAAAATACGCACTTGTGCTGTTTGGATAGGTGGTCAACAGAAGTATTTCATTTCTACTACACTGATAGAAGCAGACCTTCTGATGAAAGTTTGTTTTGAAATGATTGCACGAGGTGTGCACAATGCAGAAGAAAAAGCAAAAACAACTCACACTGCTTTTGAATTTTTGCATCCCTTCGAAGATGGCAATGGACGAGTAGGAAGAATACTTTACAATATACATCGAATTAAATTGGGACTAGATATCCACATCATCCATGAAGGAGATGAGCAATACGAATATTATAAATGGTTTAACTAACATGTAAACAGTATGCCAAAACAATCTTGGAAATATCACAAAATAATGACTATCTTTAAAAGAGATAGAAAGACGAATGAAATACTCGAAGGACAGTATTCTACTCCTGAGATAGAGTATCTTGCAGATAAACAGTGGGAATTTACTGAAAAAGTAGATGGCACTAATATCAGAATACGATATGATGGTGAAAATGTTCAAATTGCTGGAAGAAGTGATGAAGCTCAAATACCAGTTGAGTTGCTTCAAAAACTTCAGTTATTATTTCAATCTGGCGAAGGAATTGGGAAATTTGAAGAACACTTTACTAAAGATGAATATGCTACTGATTTTGAAGTAGTTTTTTACGGCGAAGGATATGGACCTAAAATACAAAAAGGCGGTGGTAATTATGGACAAGAAGTTAATTTCGTTTTGTTCGATGTAAAAATTGGTAACTGGTATTTGAAAAGAGATGCAGTCGATTCGATTGCTAAGCAATTTGGAATAAAATCAGTACCAATCATTGGTCATGGAACATTAAATGATGCTATAGAAATAGTCAAAAACGGTATGAAATCTCAATGGGGTGACTTTATCGCTGAAGGAATTGTTGCTAGACCTGTTATTGAGTTGTTTACTAGAAGTGGTGAAAGAATAATTACAAAAATAAAGTACAAAGATTATGAAAAAAATAATAACAACAGAAAAAAAAC
>Ga0114918_10002681_pt1 | contig 15900 bp, 16 predicted proteins | sample LantaG_FD_87015 | JGI IMG/M metagenome (GOLD analysis project Ga0114918, IMG submission 87015) | Deep subsurface microbial communities from Baltic Sea to uncover new lineages of life (NeLLi) - Landsort_02402 metaG | ecosystem: Environmental > Aquatic > Marine > Oceanic > Sediment | place...
AACTGGGGGCGACGAGTAGACATTGATTTTACCTCATGTGACTTGGTTGAACGAACTTGTGCTACCGAAGTAGCAACATCATCTTGTACGATATACATTCCTGCGTCTTGAAGAGCACCGTGGAAGGACTTTCCACCCGTCTCACCTAAAGGGTCAAAACTTGTAATTTCTCCATCGGAAGAAGCTGGAAATACAGCGGTCTCATCATAACGCTTACTATAGGAGACCACAAAAAATTTACCGCCATCCACCGCTTCGAGAAGAAGCTGATGCTGACCAGCGTCATTTTTTTGCTCTTTTACGACTTTTACAGCGATACCATTAGGCACAGCAGACCTCCGTTTAAATCATATGTAAAAACGATAAAACATTATCACTACTATTAGAAGCTGCGCTAGACTGACGGTAAGCATTTTCTGCAGATGCTGACGCTTGTTCTATTATTTTTGTAATCTGTTGCAATTCCCTTTCCGTATCTCCTATAGTACCTTCCAATTCCTTGTCGCTTAATTCCTGTTTCAATTGTGGAAGAACAAACGGAGCAAACTCTTCTAGAATTTCTCGTAAATAAGCAACTTCAGAATCGGCATCTCTAATAGCACTTATTGCTGCCATAGCTCGATCTATAACTTCTGCTATATAAGTGTCGAAATCTTTGTATTGGTACTCGTATGCAGCAGGATTAGCTGCACGCCTATATAGATGCCCATTAACCTTGATTAGTGTAGGTAGCTTTTTCATTATAAGGGCTCCGAAAACTTGATCGGGTTGGATGGTTTAATCAGATCCCACTAGAAGCTGGTTGAACAATCCAAGAGATAAAAACTCCCCCGGAGAGCTTATGCCCTCCGGGGGAGATCGGGTACCTAACTACTAGAGCCGAACACCCTTGGAAACACCGCGAGAGTTGCCCAGCACGGTCGCTTGGCGCAGGAAGAGGAACCACCCACGCACAGCGCGTCCCAGCATGCGCTGGTCGACGACACTGCTATTCAGTGCGATCATGTTGGCCTTCACGCCGAGCGTTGCGGGCGAGCTCAGGAAGTACACTTCGCCAGGCTGCAGAACCTGCAAGGTGTCATACCGGAACCCGTCGGTGATCAACTCGATGTCACCGAGACGACCGAGCTTGCCCTCTACGGCCAACTCGTGCTTCTCGATGGGGGAGTACCACCGCGCCCAGTCCGCGTCTGCGAACAGGTCGTCCCACAGGTCAATCGCCATCAGTGCATGCGGCACCGGGAGGCTCCACTGCCAGATCTGATTACGCAGGGTCACGAACACCTGGGGCGTAAACGCGTTGAACGCGATGACGTCGTTGTCCGTGGGCGCAGCCTGGTCCAACAGGAACTTCGTGATGTTGTCATCACGGACCATGGTGGCCTCGAGAGCATCGTTGTATTTCTCTTCGATGATCTGCGCGCCAGCCTCATGAATCTCGGCCTCTTCCATCAGCACCAGGGTCTCGAGGTTGTAACCGCGAGGATAGATGTACTTCTGACGAATGAGAGACTCAACCGTGTGAGCATCCGACAGCATCAGCCACGTGGTGACATCCTTCTGACGAATACGTACACGCGCAGTGCCGCCCTCGGCGACATCCTGCTGTGCGAACACCTTGTTGGTGAAGCCCATCCGGCCCATGGTCTCAGCCACGGAGTCGGTGAACACTTCGCCAAGCACCTGGAAAGGACCGCCGTCGGCAGGACGCTGCTCGGCGAGAGCGGCCTGTACCAGGTGACCCTGCTGACTCCACGAAGAAGTCGAAGCAGCCACAGCACCCTCGTCCTGGTAAATGTCACCAGCGCGGGCCTGCCTCACCATGGCGTCCATGATGTTGATGAGCTCGCTTTTGCTGCTGGCGTTGTACTCGCCATTGTCGCCCACCAGCTTGGTGGAAGCAGAGCGCGAAATTGTACCAGAGCGTGGGTTGGACTTAAATACCGGACCCATCGCGATGTCGTTGCCCTTCCGATCCCGAAGAGCAGCCTTACCTGAAAACACTTTAGACATTTGGTTTTCTCCTCTCTTCAGTTTCGGGTTAAGCCGGGCTGATGTATTCGATGGCAAGGTAGGGGTCGCCAGGTTGCGGAGGGCTAATTACCCGACCGAACTGGATACTCGCACCTGGGTCAACCGAAGATACAAACCCATTGGCAATCAAATAAAGAGGTGCACCAACTGCATATGCCGAATGGCAATCGTACATGCTGGTGTAAACCACACAGTTACCAAAACCAACCGTCATGAGACCGAATTGATCTTCGGCACCACGGTTGACGTGGCTCTGACGCAGGATGAGGTCGCGCTCAACTGCAGTCAGGTTCCACTTATACATTACGGTAACACTATCACCGGCTGCTGCTGCGTTGAAAGTCATCAAACCGGAAACAGTGTTAATCATTACCTGGACCGGGGGACCTGCTGCCGGAGGTCCAGGAGGAGCGATAACAGCCAGCGCAGCCGCTGTGGTGTTATCGTAAACGTACGCCTCAGCAACACCTGCACCGTAGTCAACGAGACCAGCGTGCGGAAGCTGAATGGTGTACGGACCAGGAGCAGCAGGGACTACGAAATCACGGACGTCCGTGAACGTGGTAGCGCTGATACGCGAAATGCAAGCGATACCGCAGGCACGCTCTGTACCTACTGCAGCACCAGCATGGCACAGCTGCACTACTTCATTACCTGCGGGGCCGGGAACACGCGTGAGCATGCTGCCTTCCTCGAGGATGTTGGTTGTGGGAGATACCTCAAACTGACGTTTCCACTCGAAGCGACTCCGAGTGAAATCATACTTGGTCTTTACAGACGCATTTGGGAGAAGCGGCATTACGTGTCCTCCATAATTAAGGGTTACCGCTGGTTACAATTCGCAACGTAATTCGCCGTGACTACTCGTTTTCCAATACGGGCACGAGTGCGTCACATTTATCACGGGAGTAATTTTGCCGCTTCGTCTTAGATGAGATTCGAATTTAATGTTGTACCGAGTAATTTTAGTGATAGTGAATCTCTGACAAAGAACTCGTGCCCGCGCTGTGATGCGTTACGCTGCACTCAAAATTCAGTAAACGTGATGTTGCAGGAAGGTAATGTTGCTTTTATCTGAAAGAGAGTAACTACAAAAGAAGTGATGCTACTTGTTACTCGGGCGATCTTTTCTTTTTTTACCTTTACCGGAAGACCAGTAACGGTTAATCATCATGACCTTGTAGCGCAAAGCCTTGGTTTTATTTTTGTAGCGTGCGCGCAGTTTCCCATGGCTATCAAAGGTACACCAAACCTGCTCGCCAGCTGGCTTCTTATCATCCATGTCCTTAGGAGTACAGGGACGTACACCATCCATCTTATCTGGAAGGTCGTAAGCGTAGTGTGCCATAGGAGTAACATCTTCTATCACTCTATAAACAGCACCACGAAAAACTATACTCTTTGGAATATCCATGGAGCCCACCGTATTAAGTGTTGTAGGTACAGGAGAGTTCATCATCTCTACTAGTTCATTTAGCGCACCAATTGATGCACCACTGTCAGTTCCGTAAACGAGCTCTCGAGATAGCTTGCGATCTGTTAGGTAATGACGGATGGACAATTTCAAGCTGTTGTTAACAATACCGCACTCAGCTAACATATCGTAAGCGTTTTCGAGCGATGCAATTCCCGCATCACCAGGGTGACCAAAGTCTACACTCTTTATTAAATTCACTGCCCGCTGCAAACACTCAGGCACACTAATTGGATTTACGGAGTAGGTAGCTGCTGATCTAGCTACTTCATCACCGGCTTTCAAAATTTCCTCGGCTAACTGCTCGTCATCTGTTTTATCTGGTACGTCTTCTTTTATAGCAGCTGGAAAACGCTTACGTAGATCTTCTAGCGCATCTCTTGACGCATGAAACAATAATCCGAAATTCAGGTCTTTACGTCCCGCAGAATATTCAGGACCACCTGATTTTGCTATGCTGCTCTCGTCGTTGATTTTCTTGACTACAGTTTTATTAAGCGCTTCTTCAATCGCGTAAAACGCGTCCTCAACATAAGCGTAACGCTGCTCTATCTCATCTGGAGGACCTAGCTCATCCTGGAGATTGAAGTCGACAATCAGCTGCTTGGCAGTATCAAAGGTTAGCAGCTTTACCCACGTATCTAAGAAGAGAAGCATTCCGTCGGAGTCTTCAGCATCCCAATCATCATGGATACGCTTTAGTACTGCCTCATCCAAAGCGGGAACAGCAAAAGCTCGACCAGCTATGTGAATAATGCTCAGCATTAACTGTTACAGCAATCCGTCGTGTCCACCCATATCTACCTTATTATGGCAGTATGAATAGATAGTCGCGCTGCGCCCACGGATGTACTCTAACAGCGACTGAATGACAGCAACCTCTTTACCACCGTTCCGCTTACTCCAATTCCATCCACCGACAGCACTAAGATAGTAGAGAGGAGGGGAGGGCTTAACTTTTAGGTACCGCTCGAGACGTTTTATTACCGCCTCCCCATTATCTTCATCGTTGATTTGCGCTAACGTTTCCTTGGGAATGTCAGCGAGTTTACTTATCGAGCGTATTCGAAAAGTACGTCCACTTAGAGGAGGATCGGTGTCAGTCAAACCAGGAATATTGACTTCGTCGTAAGCATGGATGATGGCTTCTATATGAAAGGTTACTCCATTACCTTTGCAATGGTTGATGCGTACACGCGCAGCACCGGTACCCTTGGATTTCTCTTCTTCGATGACGCCGTCGTCCATCTCTTCAGAATCGTCATCATCTTCTTTCTTGTCCGCCAAAACGTAACGTTCTCCCTTAAAGAGTACGGATACAGGCGGTGTCGCGTAGATCGCCTTTTTACGGTGCATTTTTGTTCCCCTAGCTCTCTAAAACTTTAAGGTGTGCCGCTGCAGACTTGAGAATAGCCTCACGACTTTCCGGTACCTCAGCCTCAATACGACGATGCTTACGCGTAGTTTGTAAACGCCTCTTGACGTCACCAAAACTAGCAGCTGCTTTCTGCTTCTCTTCCGGGGCTTCCGCTGCTGGCGCGACATCCTCACCATTGAGAACCTTGGCTAGATCTTCCTTGGTGGCCACCTCTTCCACCTTCTCAGGCTCCGGGGTAGGTACAGCTACTTCAAGGAGATCTTCAGACTCTTCTGCGGTGTCTTGTGCTGGCGCAGACTTTTTGTCGTCCTGGTATTTCACAGAAAACTCGCTGGTAATACCGTCAAGAGCGTTCACAAGATCGGGCATACCTTTTGTGCGCAGGTCTGTGATAAGGCTCTCGAGCCAAGGACGTATATGCTTAAGGGATTCATTATACCCAAGCTCACCGAGTTTTGTCTTGATCTTCTCGCTGAGTTCCTGAACTCCCTGGTCAAAAACTTCCTTGGTGCTCTCACTAATCTGCGCCATTGCTTTTTCGTAAATCTCGGAACCTACTTCGGAGAACTCTCCGGCGAGCAAATCCGACATACGCCGCTTCAACGCATCTGGAACAGTACCGCCTTTGTGATCGCGATTACTCGTCCGCTTAGCGGTTACTAGTCGGTTAATCTCTTTTTTGGACCTGATTACTATCTTACGCATGAGAACTGTGCTCCTATCTACTTGTAAAATCTTAGAGATACTCGCGCCAAATTCTAGCCGCCATATCACTGATTATACGGTCGTGCCCATTTATAGGTGCGCCATTTCTGTTGAGCACGATTGGGAAACCGCAATGTGAATCAGCCTCTTCTACCACCTGAGTATCAATCATAGCGCCTGGAAACATCTTGGTAAGCGCAAGGTGTAATTTTTGAGAAAACGCGTCTACTTTATCTCGGGTGGCGTTTGGATGAGGATATCCCTCAAGACTAAACTTGTCGGGAGCGCAAAGTGTAAACGTTACCTTGGCAACCTCTTTATCAGGATGACTGCGCAATATCTTCGCTTTCTCCCAAGAAAGATCTGCAGTAACCCCCTCAGTTCGCGCATGGAAGTGTTTTTGCTCATACGCGCATCGTGAGGGGTCTTCAATAGAAGCTAATGCAGAAGGAAGTGTTCCAGACGCCTTTTGTTCTTTGTACTCGTTGCTTACCGTGCCGCCGTCGCGGTGCAGCGCAGCAAACATGAGTGCGGCGTCTATCTTTTTTAGGTTAGAAACAGGGACGTGCGTAGCCACCTCTGGAGAAAAATTCCACCTAAGCGTAGTGTCTAGAATGAATGTCCCACCTGCGTAACGTAACTCGCGTGTTTCTGATTTATACTCCTTACGGATAATCGGAAAGCTGGATCCCGTACGTACTGTCTTCTTATGAGCTTTCTCAGCTAAACGATACTGCACACCTTTATAGAGAACCATCTCGGGCGCACGGTCTTTTGTAGAGGACATCAGATAGCTCCTAGCTCCAAATTTTATCGGAAAGTGCGACCACGTATGCTGGGTCTTCCACGCTGGAGCTCTCTACAAAGTAGAAGTCCAACATGCTCTCGTAGACTAAATGCCCACGAACCCTATCGCCCTTACCAGCACCATTGCGAATATGGTCACAGGTAATTCGACCATCGCTATGGAATTTACACCAAGGAAGTGAGCACTCGGTACGCTCTACTAAAGCACCCATGCTATGACCAATACGGTTCTTATCCTGCACCAACTTGGCTAAGCGGGAATCTTTTGTACGGTCAAAACCCTTTAGAATCTTCACATGCCATCGACCACGAAACGGAACAAGCGTGGCGTCAAATATGACCCCCTTTGCTTTCGTGTCGTCCATATTATCGTGGTCCTGATGAACAGGTTTTCCGATAAATGTACCGTAAGCTACACGACCGATTGGTGTACGCCAATCAGTAAGCTGCTGATAAGTGAACGCATCCATATTGCGGTTCGGAAAATCAGCTACTACGATAGGAACGTCCACTAAAACGTAGTCTGCAATTCGCGGACTAATGTGATAGCGCTCAGCAGCAAAAGGTAGCCAAGACACATCAAGAAATCCACAGGCGCAGTTGGCAGTTTTCTCGAGGTCTGCACCAGCTACACGAATAGTATTTCCAGATTTGTGTACGTCAAGCGTGTGCCCCTCAATGACAGCGGGCTCGTTAATGAACTTAGACCCATCGAATCTCCGTGAGAGGAAAACCTCTCCAACATGAAATCCAGGACCTGCAGAAACTATTGGGCTTCTCGTTAGTAAATTCATGATTACCTGGGGATATAGTTGATTCGTGCTTTTCAAAAGTGGTGGGAAGTTTTAGGCCTCCCACCACTGCGTGTAAAACACGACTAAGGACGTAAACTAGAACTTACGATTCGCAAGGGACTTCTGCACGAGGAGACCATGAAGGTTGAGCTCCTTCCGAAGTTGATCCCGCGTAAATTCGGTCTGAGCTTGCGGAACAGACGCGATGGTGCGCAGAGGAACATTATGGGGCACTTCGTAAGTCGAAGCAGTGTGCTCCTCAGGGATCATCTCTTCATCCACGCGAGTAACCGGGGTGACGATAATTCATCCCAGCGATCTCCTTGATGTGATGCTCAAGGACTTCCTGCGGTGCGCCCAACCACTCCTCGGCCTTCGCGATGACCGCGCGGAAGAAGTCGCCACCCTTCGAGCGGAAAGCGTCCTCTACGATATCCAGTGCGTCGTTCTCGTGCACATTCGCCGATTTAATCAGGCGAACGAGCTCGTCACGCAACGGATTCTCGGTGATGTAGTTTTTGAGGGAGCCCTCAAGTACGATGCTGGCGGTGTTAATGAGATGGTCTTTCATCTCAGCCAGACGAGCGCGATGCACGCCTTCAAGGTCCTGTGCAGCAGCGGTGCGCATGGTCTGAGCAACTTTACCGTGCAGTGCTTGCGCGGTATAGAAGCGGGCGTGTACATGCTTGAGGGTTTCCTCGAGGCCAAAGTTATTGATGCCTTCCAGCACGTAACGGGGATAGTCGGGGTCGGTAAACATGTCGGCATGGTCTGCGGTCATGGACTGCTGATCGTCAAACGCTACCTTCGCAAGCGGGTCACCGTCAACCAGCACTACGTACTGAGGATTACTGGTCTCCTCATTGGTCAGCACCATGTCCACGCGCTCTGCACCGACTTCACCGAGAGCAGTAATATCGCCCAACGTCTCATAGACAGGTTGGTCGAAACTGGCGGTGTCTTCTACGGATGCCTCCTTCTCTTTCTCGTCCTCCTCGTCTTCCTCCTCATCATCCTCATCAGCACTGGCTTCTTTCGGCTCCTCGTCCAAGAAAGACACCTCGTCCTCGTCCACCTCGAGAATGCCCTGCTCATCGCCTTCAGGGGCCTCAGTAACTACAGGCTCACAACCAGCGGGACACGGACCGTCACCCATAGGAGTCTCATCCACGACCTCTACGTCGTCGAGTGCAACCTCTTCACCCAGGTCGCCCAGCAGGTCCTCTTCCCCCTCCATAGCCAAGCGCAAGCGCTCGGAAAAGCTAGCTTCGGATTTTTTAAGCATACAGGCCTCTTTTTCGTCGTCGTCGTCGTCATTATCTTCATAGGGCTTTTCGCCCATTGTGGGCTCTTCGTCGCCGTAGTAAGCCTCTTCAATATCGTCGTCGTCGATTTCCATTCCGTCTTCGTAACCCATTTCCATATCCATAGCCATCTCCTCTTCATTAGCCCTGTCTGTATTGGTTTCTGCTAGATCGTCGTAGATATTATCGACGTCCGGCTTCATTGGCACCAAATCAGTAACCACTTCAACTTCAGCAGGATCAACTTCTTCTACTGCGTCGAAGGGACCTGAATCATCCACATTCAGATACTTTTCTTTAATTGCTTTGTCTGCATCGAATTGATCACCTGGGATGCGATCGTATCGACGCAGACGGGACTTGGTGGTCGTTCGACCTTTCAAGTCACTGTACGTTCGAGCTGCTCGTTTTTTCATTTACGTTCTCCTGATGTTGCTGGCAAAACCTGCCGTTGCTTAGACGTTTAATATTGACAGGTAGTAATAAAGATTATCGGATACCCAATAATCTGAGATACTCTTTAAGTTCTGCGTATAGAGAACTAACTTGTTCTTTTTTAACGTGATCTGAACGTTCGTCGTCCTTGGCAATCTCTAACATGCGCTCAAGACGCGGGGCAGCTTGATTTTTCCAAATACTTCCCGCTTCTGTTATTGCTAAATGGTATTCCGACCCTTTATACAGTAACTTCGCTGGAGGGATATTTTTTCTATCTGATGTCATTTTTTGTACAAACTGATTTGAGGTTACCGTAAATTCTTTACTAACCAGGCAAGAGCTTGTGATAGTTCCAAAAACGATGATGTTCCCGTACGGTCACCTTTTGTGTACGTACAAGTTATCGGAAAGTCGCCGCGTAGATTAAGAAACGAGATAACAGCGGCAGCGGTAGTACGTGGGTCAATTTGAATCGCTAATGAAAAGGTTGTCCCGTTGTTAGTGGTAGCAGTGACGACGCTGTTGGCTGGAATGCTTGCCTTAAGCGCGTTCCCAAACTCCCCCATCGCCTGCCCACAAGTTTGAATATACAGCGGAAAGTTATCCAATACGTTCCCGCTTACACCTTGTGAAGGGAATAAAGGATTAAAGCATTCCGCCGCACAGCTTCCGCTTGCTCCACAAGACGTATTCCAAACTCTGCTCCAAACTGGTGACATCTTAAATTACCTATTCATGTAACTTCCAGTATAAGGTAACATCAATTTGCACTTACGTTACGATTTACGCGGTAGGTAGGTTCGTAGTTGTCTCCCACCGTAGCATAATTCAAAGAAACGTCTCCAATAGCACCGTCCGGAGTAATGGACGCCTCGTACTGAAGCGGAGCTCCCTGCAACGCCGCTGCTATATCCGCAGGGATTTCTTCAAGGAAATGAACGGTTCCTATAATGTGAAATCCTAAAAAGGTATCTTCGTCTATTCCGGTAGCGTAGCTGTTGTGCAACTCAATAGGAACCTTCAATTTTGTGTCCTTGATGATCTTTAAGATAGGACGCAAATATTTCTTCCACTGCACTCCAGGACTGTTCTCAATCTCAGTAAGCAGATCTTCTTCTGAAGGACCTTCTTCAGTAGGAGCATCTTCAGGAGTACCCGCTGCAGCATCCTCCTCCGGCGGATCCTGTGCCACAACAATCTTGTTAACCGGAAGGTCATAAGGGGAAGTAACGATTGCATCGAGAGCAACTCCATCAGATGGGAGTTTAACTTCAGACGACATGGAACCACCTTTTAGGGGTTAAGATTTGGTGAACGGATTGGAATCGACGACGCCGGTAAGAATATTGCTTTCTGGAAGCGCACTCTCTTGTCGGCGAATTAATTTCATGGGGTCAATGGTCGCACTGAGCTTACTAGTAATGCGTCGTCCACCGGCCTCAGCAATTTTAGATAGCATTACGATTTCGTTGCTAACCTCTTTCGTAAGACCCTTACTGTCCATCCTACCCACAATGAATTTACGTAACCTATCGAAAGCTTCTTCCTGAAGTCTAATAGGAGGAATATATCCCAGACGAATAGCCAAGTACATCACAAGGTCGGATTGCATTCTATCCAAACCTTCTTTTCTCTGGAGCTCCTTTGGCAACTCTTCAGCCAGCTTCTTACGCTTATCTGCACGTGGATTCGTATGATCAATGCGGTCTAATATTTTAGCTACACGGCGCTTGGTTAACCCAAACACAGCTCCGTCTGCATCCCATAATGGAACCTTAGCTAAATCATCGACTATGCTATTGGTGGTTTCTTGACTAGCTTTTCCTACTACAAGTCTTTGCGGAAGATTCTTTACGTTAAAACGTGGATTGGCTAATCCAGCACCAAATCCTGCACCTGCACCGGGAGTAGGAGCAGCCGGAGGAGCTTCCCCACCCGCAGCAGGCGTTGCAGTTTCACCTCCACCAATCGGAGTTTCGGTGCCGAGGTCGGTGGCAGTTTCTGCGCCTAAATCTCCGGCTCCTTCCAAATCTCCCAAGTCACCCAATTCTGCCATATCTGCATCCAGGTTATCCCCACCCAGCATCCCATCAAGTTCACCACCAACATCGCCACCTCCGGTAAACGCACCGGACTCGTCAAAGCCGTACGATTTTCCTAATGCTGCAATGGCACGACGATGCTCAAACAGCTTTTTACGTGTATCCAGATCTGTATCAAAGCTTTCCAACGCTTTATCAATATCAAACCCAGCAACCTGGGATTTCATTCTGATGGGAATCGGGAGACCTGATTCCTCGAGCATGGTCAGAATGTCCAAGTAGTCGCGGTCTGCGATTGGTGATAACGGCTTATCCCATTCAACGGTGGGAATCTGGTATTCAGGGTCCGACCTACGGCGAGATTTTCTTCCTGTACGTACGTTGTGCGAGAGTTCCGCTTCCGTACGTTTTACGAACCCGTGCATTCTAGCTAGCTGCCGGAAAATCTTTTCGATAATAATTTTCCGCGTAAAGTAGGAACGTACAGACCGTACCTTCTCTAAGAAGGTAGACAGAATCATCTCCATGGTGTTATAGTTGGAATTCCCCGCTAAAAATTCCTCACTGACTCCTAGAGCGCGCATCTTAGCGGAGCTCAAGAAATCCCACTCGTCAGACAGTTTCCAGAAATCTGCAGCTCCCCCTCCGATTGGTGTTACTTCAACACCCTCACGGGTGACGACTTTTCCACCGATGGGGTCTTCTTCAGCCGCGAAGAAGAGGTCCAGCACTTCCGACATCTCCTCATCGGTAGCATCTGGCCACACTTTAATATGCCAGAGCGGTCCAGCGCGTCTACGCGATCCAGCGATGGATGCATCCAGCAGCGCCTTCTCGTAAATCTTGAACGGCATGATGCGCGTCAAGTAGGAGGTTCCATAATAATCAGTAGAGAAAACTCTACGCGGGAGGAACATGGTATTTTCTGGAGCTAGTGGGATGGGCCTACCAGCTGCCATAAGGTTTACCAGTACGGGGTCAATATCTCGACGCTGGTCAATAATACGCGGGTCGCTAGCGATAGCCCAAGCACGCATGTCTTCCGTAGGCTGAATGTCGATTACAGGGTCCAAACTTGGAATAGGAGACACCTTAATTGACACGTAATCCAAATCATGAGGAATGGTCTCTGTCCAGTACCCCAGACGCTCATCCATTATCATATGGAATACGAAGCGACCAAAGGTTAGATAGTCGCTTAGAAGCATGGGCATCATGGGTATTACGCCACTGGCGTAGATGGCGTCTTGATAGAACTGTAGAATTTCAGAGTCGTTAATTCCACTTAAGATGACGTTCTGACTGAACGCTAAATCCCGCCAGTACTCAGTCGTAGGTCCAGCAATCGGGTCGAACATGATTAGATTGCGGAATATTTTATTCTGAGTTTGGGGGTCGGCGGGCATAAAATCTTCGGCGATAGTCGGATCTTCTGCTCGCTCGAAGACTGGAGAGTAACGCTGCTGCATGTTGCCGCCCGCTTGAAGCGGTGCAGTAACATTGGTCATGGAAGACGCTTGCCGAATTTTAGGTGGGATTGCTCCCGAGGTAGATATTCCGTAACGACGACGGGCGCTAGGTGAGGTACTATGCGCACGCATTACCGCTGCCGTACGATTACGTATGCGGCGATAACGACCTTCTGTTTTATCAAACTTCACATTGAACATAAAGACCTCAAAGGCAGCCCACAGTGTTTCTAACTAGCAGAAATAACTACTAGTCTGTCCAAAGTGCTACTTTACAAGTAGAACAGTAGGACGCTTTTTCGTATTTGGCTAACTTTACACGCTCCATCTTACTTTTACAGCGTGGGCATACATTTTTGGTACGAAACGAATCAATCTCTTCAAATTTTGCAAGCGAGCTTATAGGCGCAACCGACGCGTTTGCAGCTGTGCGTAGCGTGGGAGAGCTCACCGCTTGCAAGCGTTTCTCGAGAATTTGTTGTGCCTGAGTAGTTTCCAATGCGCTTAACGTATCAGAAAACCCAGCGGATCTGAGAGTTCCCACTAACCGCTGCACACCACTAGTGTTTAGATCAAACGCGTTTTTCTTGCATACGTTATTGACGAGTTCGTAAATGTTCATCGTAGCTTTCCTTTATGAATGGCTGTTAATTGCCACCCCTACCATAAAATAACCCAACAGATCTTCCTTGCGCTGCTGCCTTACCTACAGTCGAAGCCCCGGTAAGAGATCCCCTACCAGACGACATTCCGCGTGCGCTTGCTCCTCTGAACACACCAGCTGTTCCTCCTCTGGCAACACGCCTACTGGCACTACCAAAGGAATGCTTGATGTATTCATCCTTGTGCTTTACAATTTGCGCATGACAAAGAACAGCTGATTTGAAAAGGTCGTCTGTACCGTTCTCGGGCTTTACAATCTTACGCCCAAACTGTTCCACTGTAGTGAGCTGCAATTGAAAGTGCGCCCTCGGATAAGCGGACCGTAACGCTACCGTGCGCATCTTCAGTAGTTCATCTGGATCCATCTCTGGCGTAGGTAGTCTTACCTTTACGTCATGTAGACCATGACTGAACTCATCGTAATCTTTCCACTTGAGTGTGTATTGCTCAGCGTGCACGTTATAGTTGTTACGCAAATCATGAATTTGAAAAGCACTCTGCCATCTGTCAAATACTACGTGAACAGGCTCGAACGCTTGTACAAGCGGAACAATCAACTCGTTATAGCACCAAGCTAGATCAACATGAAATCCCTTATAAGGGGCAACCTCTAAGAACTCTTCATAAACCAGACTGTCGCTAACTGGATCATATCTAGCTAGGCATAATGCGAATGAGTCCCGCTTCTCACCATTATCAATAGCAAGCACTCGCGCATTGAATAAATCTGCTCTCAAATTTTTGAGTACCGGGCGCAAGACTGATACTTCATCTATGCGCGACTCTTTTTCAATTACGTACGTAAACAAAGGCTCGAGCTCGCTGTCGTTAAGCACAAGCTCTTTCACTAACTCAGGACTTGGAAAAAACGGACTGAGCGCACGAGGCGGAATTGCGTAGAAATCGCGCATCAACGAAACAGGGTCACTTGACTTCTGCTCTTTGATTGTTGCTTCGTCTTCATCGGGGTTGACTTCCCACGTAGCGTAATGCGTGTATAGCATACGTGGACTACTCGGAGCTGCTGCTGCCCTAAGCATTATTGGATCTGCAACCGACGTAGGGCTAGAAATATTGAACATGTAACCGTCTAACGCATTATAGTCGTTTAAATCCCTACGCCTTTTATTCGCCTGCGACCGTACGGTAACCAAACTATTTTCCAGCGCATTGAAGACTTCTGTGCCATCCTTTATGCCTGCACGCCGCTTACCATCTTCCGTAGTATTAAACCATCCGAGCTCATCAAGCGATGCGCAAATTCGCGTTGCACCACGTAAGGTAATCGCGCTGGCAGCTTGAATGTGAATTATAATACGTTTGCTGGGGAAAAAGATAGAACGCTTGGGAGCATGATAGAGCTCCACCCCCAAACGTTTACCCTCATCCTTCATAAAGTTCCGAACTTCTTTGAACCAAGGGGACGACTCATACACCTCGCGAAAGGGATCCCAAAGATTGTCTTCCACCTGATAAATAGTAGGAGCTACGAAGACTGCTTGAAACAAAACGTTAGCAGGGCGATTAAAATAACGTGCGGGACTAGGAAGTGCTAGGTAGCGATGAAGAACATACGGGGTTGCAAAAGTAGCAACAGTATACGATTTCCCAGAACGCTGCCCCCATACACCACAAAACTCATTGGGCGGTACGGGACGTATCAACACGTTATCATCGAAATGATCGTTGTAGGTAGCGAACCTGGAATCAGCGGTCCAGTCGCTTAGCATCTCAGTTCGGTTGCGCCTACACTTTGGACAAACACCATGCTTCAGCAGAACGAAACGGTCTATTACGTTGTTTATACTATCGTCTACCGGAACGTTGTGAACATAGTGCGTATCAGAGCAAAGGTAACAAACGTCGCCAAAGAACTTAGAAAGAACCTGATATTGCCGTGGCCTGAGCTCACCAGAGAACCCTAAGAACTTGGAGTTTCGGCACCAGTCGATAATGTTCTCAGCAACTGGAAAACTTTGTTCTGTGAATATCGATGGATCGAGGTCGGCGGATATCGCCAAATTCATAAGCTCGATAGGATTTGGAATCGATCCGTCTTGCGCTTGCTCCAACTCTGCAGCCGCGTTCAATGCTGCGTAGATGTCACCATAGGTATCTTGTTTCGCAGTGGGAGAGGGAACTTTTCGTATTATAGATGAAGTCTTTGGGGCTACTACCAATGGAGAATCGGCAATCAGTACTTCCGGAGAAGAGTCAACCTTGGTTTCTGGAACCACCGGCTTCTTCTTGCTTCGCGCAAGTCCACCAAAGGCAGCGATGGAGCGCTTCTTCGGCGTAAACTTTTTCTTTGGCGTTTTTGAAGTCATACAATTGTTTTTCGAAACGACTATTGCAGGAGTGCTCTAAGCATCTTTATTGCAGGTATCCGTAGTAAGGGGCGGCACCGCTACCTTGGCAAAGGTACCCGTAGCTTTTTTATGTAGAGACCTAAGCATATTTAACAGATCTTGCGCACGCCTCGTGGTTTCAACTACTCGTTTTTCTGCGCTGTATAGATCTTCTACTAAGTCAGCCATTTCTGGGCGACCTTTGGCACGCATAATACGTATGACTCCTGTAGTGGAATGTGGGAATTCTTCATTGGCGGGATCGTCTGAAATAGGAGGCTGGTTCTCTGTAGATGGAGCGCGCTCTTCTGTATACTCTAAAAGCAGCGCAGTTATTCCAGCGCTTATATCTTTCTTGCTAACCTTACCAGACATTTCTCCCTATCTCCCCTCGTTATGACAGTACCTTCAGTAGTTGTGTTACCATCTGTTGCTGTTGAACCA
>Ga0114918_10002682_pt1 | contig 15899 bp, 18 predicted proteins | sample LantaG_FD_87015 | JGI IMG/M metagenome (GOLD analysis project Ga0114918, IMG submission 87015) | Deep subsurface microbial communities from Baltic Sea to uncover new lineages of life (NeLLi) - Landsort_02402 metaG | ecosystem: Environmental > Aquatic > Marine > Oceanic > Sediment | place...
CTCTCTCTCTCTCTCTCTCTCTCTCTCTCTCTCTCTCTCTCTCTCTCTCTCTCTCTCTCTCTCTCTCTCTCTCTCTCTCTCTCTCTCTCTCTCTCTCTCTCTCTCTCTTCTTCTCTCACCTCGTCGGAGGCACTTTGAGACCCGAACACGCCCTGTAGTCCCGCACGCCGACCGCCAGCACCTCCCCCTCCGCCTCGGCCAGCGGGAAACAGGTCTCTCCTCCTCCATATCCGCCTCCGCTTCCTCCGCCGTTGCCTCCACCTCCGCTCCCTCCTCCTCCTCCGCTCGGCTGCGGCGGCAGCGGCGGCGTCTTCAGGTAGACGATCAGCGTCGCCACCCTCTGCGAGCTCTGCGGGCCGTACTCCCCGTCGTCGAAGTAGTCGAAGTGCGTCTCGTACCTCCCTTGAGGGCGATACCTCAAAACATTGAAGGCCTCGCCGTGCGAGCGGGGAATCCCCGTCAGCGCCTCTGCTTTCCTCTCGACCGCCTCTAGGAAGCCCGTGGGGTCCTCTGCCGAAGAGACGAAGACGCCGTCGCTGGTCCTGATCCCCACTTTATCCTCGGCCTTCTCCCCGGGGCGCAAAGCCAGCGTCGAAGGGCTGAGCTTGGGTTCCGTTCTGTCTGCCAAGGCCGAAGCCAGAATCGGGTCAGCAAAGCCCGGCAAGAAAAACACGCGTGGCCTCAGGGAGAGCGTTACGACGCTGATGTTGAACTCCTCGATGGAGCCGGACTTGCTCGGGGTCAGGGCGGAGAGGATGGGGGAAGCAGAGGCGGCGGCGGGGGGTGAGGAGGTCGAAGAAGAAGGGGTCGAGGTCGATGGCGATAAAGATGACGATGACCTTCGCCCGAGCGAGAAGCTCGCGAGCGAAACCAGAACCAGTAGCGCAGCGAGCTTGAGGGCGGCCGTGCGCCTGCTGCTGCTGTTGCTGCTGCTGCTTCCATCGATGCCACCTCGCCGTCGCCTCGACGAGAGCGAGGGAGAAGGGAGGCCGGCGCCCTTGGCCTCGGAGAAAAATGCCATCGAGGTTTTGATTGAGATCAATCAAAGTTCTGAAAAAAAGAAAGCTCGAGCTTTTTTCGCTCACTTTCTTCCTTCTTCTCCTTCTTCCCTCTTCTGTCTTTCCTTCACCTTTCTTTCCGCCATGCAGGCCACGCTTCGGTCTGCGTCTGCCTCCGGTACGCGTTTGAGCGAGCTGCTGTCTCGCTCGCTGAGGGCTCGTCAAAGAAAGGACGGAGCGGAGAGCGAGCGAGGGAAGAGAGCAAGAGAGCGATCTGGAAGCCAGTTTTTTTGGCTTGCTCCTGAACAAAATCGCGCGCTCTTTCTCCTCCATCTCTTCATCTTTGGCTCTGATTCCGATCCGACAAGAAAAATGACAAACAACAGCATTCATGCGACGAATTTCAAACTCTGGAAAGCTCATCTTCACGCCTCGATTCCCCCCTTCAAAAAAAAAACCATTTCAAAAGGCGCCGTCGCTTCTTCGTCGTCTTCGCCATCGACGACGACGGCGACGGCTCGTCGCGTCGCTCTCTCGGCCCGCGCCTCCGGCCTCCGACCAGCCCACGGCTCCAGGTGCGTGCATTGTTGTCTGCAGAGCGCCCTGAGATGCAAAGGGGGATCAGGAGGCGTCTCGAAGGAGTCGAAAGGCGGGCTATTTAATTTGTCGCTTCTGTTGCTTTTTTTCTTCTTCTTATCTTTCTTTCATCGACCTCCTTCCTCTTCGTTATCCTGTTCCTCTCCGCTTGCCTTTTCCATGCCGCCCGGCGAACCCCTTTCTCTCTTACGTTCGACGCAGCAGAGAGAGACCCCGCTCACTTAAAACTTTAAATGAAACACACACAAAAAACGGAACTACAAAACAACAACTCCAGCTCGCGCCCTCTGTCGCCGCTCTTCCCGACCTCCTCCTCCTCCTCCTCAACCTGCCGCTTCCCCTCCCTCTCCTCCCCGCCGCGCGCCGCCAAGGGCGACATCGACCCGGACAATGCCTCCATCCTCGTCGCCGGCGGAGGCGGCATCGCCCTGTCCGTGGCCCGTCGTTTGAAAGATGCGGGCGCGTGGGTCTGGATGCTGCAGCGCTCGGACGTGCGCAGGGGCGAGATCGAGAAGATGATGGCCGTTGTGGTGAGGGGCGACGCGACCTCCAAGGAAGACGTCGAAAAGGCCTTTGCGCAGATCGAGGACGTGGACCTGGTCGTGTCGACGATTGGCGGGACCCCGGCGGACCCCAGGGCCGACTCGGAGGGGAACATCAACCTGATCGAGGCCGCGGCTGCCAAGGTGAGAGAAGAGAGTGAGAGTTTTTTTTTTCAATTTCGGCGTTGAAAACTCGAAAAAAAAAGTGAACTCTCACCACCTTTTTCCCCTCTCTTTCTTCCTCTCTCTCTCCCGCATTCGAAACGCACACGTTCAAACAAACAAACAGGGAGTCAAGAAGTTCGTGCTCGTCACCTCGATCGGCTGCGGCGCCTCCCGCGACGCTCCCCCCGCACAGGTCTACGACGTTCTGAAACCGGTCTTGCTCGAGAAAGATAAAGCCGAGGCCGCGCTCGTGGCGGCGTGCAAGAAGACGGGGATGGAGTACGTGATCGTCCGCCCCGGGGGACTGTCCAACGAGCAGGCGACGGGCTCCGCGGTGCTGACGGAGGACGCCTCGGTCTGCGGCGCCGTGGCCAGGGAGGACGTCGCCGCGCTCGTCGCCTCCGCGGCCCTGAAAGGCTCGAGCAACGGCAAGACGCTGTCGGCGGTCGACACGAGCCAGCTGTACGAGAAGGAAGGGGAGGCGCCCAAATTCGAGGTGTTTAGCCTCTGAGAGGAGAGGAGAGGAGATGAGGGGAAGAGGGGGTGGGGGTGAAGGAGAAGGAAAGAGAGACAAGACAAAGAAGAGAGATTTTGAACTTCAGTTTTAACCTTTTGTTTTTTTTGCAATTCCGTTCGTTTCTGGTTTTCTTTTCTTTACATTTTTACAAGAGGGGGATCTATCAGCGCGCAGAAGTAGAAGCGCGGGAGGCCTCGTTCTCTCAAAAGTACCCGCCGAGCGAGGAGCACAGCGCTTCTGAGAGCCTTCCCTCCTCGTTTTCGTCTCCCTCTCCTCCGGCGGCCCTGAACGCGAGCGGCGAGCCCTGCGGGGCCGGGAGCAGCGCCGAAGAGGCCAGGTGGAGGTCCAGGGCCTGCTTGGTAAGTGTGGTGGAGGGAGCGTCAGAAGGGAAAGAACGAAGCGCTGCGGAGTGGCTCGGGGGTCGGGGTTGAAAGCAACCGGGAAAAAAAAAGAAAAAAACTCGGAACTTACCATCACCTCCTCTGCAACCTCGTCTCCTATCGCGTCCAGCTCCCTCTGCGCGCCCTCCGCCGCCGCGCCGAGCCTCCGCCGCGACGCGCGGACAGCCGCCACCCTGCGGGAGACGTCCGCCAGGGCCGCGCGCCTGCGGAGCTCGGCCGCTGCGCCGGCGAGGGAGGCAGCGGAGGCGATCAGCCGCTCGGCGACTGCTTGGACCAACGCAGGCGGAGGCGGAGGAGCAGCGATCGTCGATGCCGTTGCTGGTGTTGACGCCGCCGACTTCTCGTCCTCCTCCGCGCCGGCATTGACGCGCGCGCACCGCATCAGCGTGGACAGAGCGTCGACGAGCGTGGCGCAGTCGGCCTCTATGGAGGCCGGTGTGAGCATGATTGTTGCTGTTTTTTGTTCGGCGGGGGAGAGGGAAGCTTCAAGGGTTTGAAGCTTCCGTTGATCGATGGGCTGAAATTCTGTTGAGCGGGGAAGAAAATTCATCACTCTTCGCGCCTCTTCTCAAAAATAAAAACAAAAAAAGACCTTCCTCTTCAAGCCTTCCGCCTTCCTCTCCTTCCCTCTTCCTCCTCCACCACCACCTTTCCGACATGGCCCGTCGCGAAGCTGCGTCCCTGGCGAGCCGGTGAGTCCGATAGTTACCGGGAAAGCGGGGCCCTTTTTTCGATTGTTCGTATGCCTAGCTTGCTCGCATCGGCGAGGGCGGACGACGAGCAAAAAAAGAGGCGACGATTCCATTCCGTTTTCCCGTCTCGCGCGCCCCGCTCTACGCCTTCTTTGCATCCAGTGCTTCTCACATAAGCTGAAAGAATAAGCAGTGACGCGCTCGATGCGTTGAATCAATCAAAAACGGCTTGGATGGTGCTCTATTGAGCTTGCTAGAAAGAGGAGGAACGCGAGAAGAAGTTTCAAGAAAACGACGGAGAGAGCCCGGTCAGCGCGAGAACCTTCTCTTCCTCCTCCTCTTCTTCTCAACTTCCTTCCCCTTCTCTCAACCCTTGTCTTCCCTCTCCTCCACCACCAACCTCCCCTCCCCATCCAACAGCCTCGCCTCGGCCCTCCACCTCCGAGCAGCCGCCTCCATTCCTTCTTCTTCCCGCTCCTACGCCGCCACGACGCTCTCGACCTCCTCGGCCCCAAACTACTTCCCCCACCTCTCGAAATCCTCTCCGGCCTCCCCCTCGGTCTCGCAGGCTCGCGTCGCCGGAGCCACGCTCAGAGGCCGCGACCGCGCGCCACGCACCTCGATGAGCGACCCCGAAACCGTGTACGCGGCCAAGGCTTCTTCGGCGGCTCAGGCGACGCAGCCCCTGACCTCGGCGGGGACCATCGACCCCCGCTTCAGCTACGCGTTCAAGCACCACTCGATGTCGGACGCCTCGAGCATGCGAGGCTCCATCGCGCCCGGGATCCACGTGTTCGAGGGGTCCCCGGCCGTGTCTACGGCCGACGTGGCGAGCCCGCTGAGGCACTCGATGGCGGAGCCGGAGTTTGCGAGCGCCGTGAGGACTCGTTTGAGCTGATGAGATGAGAAAAGAGAGAGAGAGAGAAAAAATATACAAAAAAAACACTTCCCCAAAAACGATTCTTTAGGCAAAACCTCCCCCCCCCCTATCCTCCCTCAGCGTCTTCTTTTTAGCTTTTTAGCTTCTTTCCTTAGGACCAATCAGAGAGCGTTGTTGTTTTTGCTTGCCGTTGCTGCTTAAGAGAGAGAGCGAGAAAGAATGAGAGAAAAACGTTCGTTTTTTTTCTTCTTCTTTCTTCAGCGCCCTTTAAAAAAATCCACACCTCCACCCCGCACCCATCATCATTGTCGTTGTAATTCCATCAAAAAAGCTCGAATCAAGCAGCCGGTATCCAAAAGTGGAAGAGAAGACAGAGAGAGAGAGAGAGAGTGAAGGAGAAGAAAGAGAGCAAACAAAATCCTCCGCTGGTGCTTGCCGCTTCGCTTCTTTTTGTTCTTTTCTGTCTTTCCACCGTTCTCGCGCCTCTCTCTTTCTCCTGTTTTCTTTAATTCTCTCTCGGAGACTCTAGTTTTACAATCGGCTTTTTTTTTGAAAAAGAAAGAGAGAGAGGAGAAGGCTGCGAAAGAAAAAACCTCCACACCTCCCCCCCGCTTCCACCTCTACTTCTTCAAGCTTCTCCCTCCCCGTCAAGCAGGAGCTCCCGCAGCTCCGCCCTCTCCGCCGCCAGCTCCGCGGCCAGCCTGGGAAGCTGCACCAGCGACCGGACCTGCCTCTCTGCTCCCGTGACGAAGCTCGCCGTCAGCAGCAGCGCGACGCTCGAAGGGCTGCAGAAAGAAGTCACCCCGGCGCCGCCCTCAAGCGGGATGAACGACCGGGGCGTGATCGTGCCCGTGACCATCGCCCTCCCGGCCTCCTTCGCGGCCCGCAGGGACCCCGCGGCCACGGGGAGCGCGCATCACGCGTCCAGCGCGCAGGCGGCGAGGTAGAGCGCGGCCAGCAGCAGACCGCCGGCGAGCCGGGCCCCTCCCATCGTTTGTTTGAGCACCGCGGCGGTGGCCTCTCCTGGCGGGAAACCCACCAGACCCGTCTCCGCCGAGCTCATCCACTCTGCTGCTTCCTTCGAGGCGTCGCTGCTCGCCGCGCCGATCGCTTCTGATATGAGAACGAGGTAGGCCATCGCCAGCGGGCCCACGAGGGGCCGGGCGAGCCACTGGGAGACCGCCTGCGCTGCCCTCATCGACACGACTGACAAAGCGGCGGGCCCCAGGGAGACGAAGAGGGCTGCCGTCAGCAAGGGGGCCATGCCCGCCGGGGCGAGCCTGACCGGCAAAGAGCTCGCCGTCGGAGAGAGCGCCGAGAGGCCGAGGAGAGAAGAAGTAGAAGGAGAAGAACGGCTCTTGTTCTTCGTGTTTTTCTTGTCCTTCTGTTGCTTCAGTCTCGCCACGGCTTCTTCGGCGTTGGCAGCCACCTCCTCCTCCTCTTCTTCCTCTTCCTCTTCTTCTTCCTCCCCTTCCTCCTCCCCCAGCTCCGCGAGCCCCATCGCCTCGGGCCGCCTGCGGTAGACGACCAGCGGCATGCGCACCTCGAGCTGCGTGATGTAGAGCCCGGCGTAGAGCAGCGCCGCGGAGCCCAGGACTGCTGGGGCCAGCGTCTTTGCAAGTGCCAAAAACGGAGCGAGTGAGATCAAAAACGAAGAGAGGTGTCCCGCCGCCAAGACCGCGACGGCCGAGCGGGGGAGCAGGCCCGCCACCGCAGCGGAGAGGGAGCTCACGACGCTATACGTAGCAGTTACGATCCCCTGCGTGGCGTCCGCGGAAGCCAGCAGAGCAGCTGGCCAGAAAGATGCCAGCGAGCTCCCATAGTCACTCAGAAAGCTCAAACAGATGAACAGACTCGTGCCCGATCCTCCGAGGCCGTATTCTTCGACCGTGTCTGCCACGAAGTGCACGAGGCAGGCGCCCGCGGCGAGCGTCATTGCCATCGCGAGGAAGCCCTGGCCGAAACCGAAACAAGGGAGAGAGCTGAGAGCTTCCGTCGCCGCTTCCGCCGCCGCGGCTGCCGCCGCCGCAGCAGCCTCCGAGCTGCCTTTGCCCTTCCCCTTCGAGGCAGCCGACACGGCCAGCGCCGCCCCCTCCGCCGCGGCCTCGGCTGCCAGGCGCCCCGCGGCCCGCAGCACCCTCGATGACGCCTGCAAGCCCATGACGACCGCAAAGCCCGCCCCGACGATGTTCAGCCACCGACGCAAGACGGCCATCCCCTCTCGCCCGCTGCGCCTGGCCTCGAGGATGAAGTTGCGGACGGCGAGCATGGGCCCCGGCAGCATCCCCGCGGGGAATTTCAGGGAAAAGAAGCCGAAGAGCCACCCGGCGGAGATCGAGGGCCCGATGCCGAGCGCGAGCGCGCCGAGCGAGCGGGCGCGGGAGGCGGCCCTCCCGTGGCCGATGAGGTCGGCGAGGGCGAGGGGCACCGGAGTCTTGGTGGCAGCTGCCGTGGCGAGCGTCGCTGCTGCTGCTGCCGTTGCTGCGGAAGCAGAAGAAGAAGTAGAAACAGCGGAAGCGGCGGCCTCGGCCGCGACCGTGGCCGCGGCATCAAAGGCGTCGAGCGCCTCGGGCAGCGGGAAGCAGCCCCCTATCCTCACCAGCGCGATCGCCAGGAAGGTGCCTGCGATCCTCTTGAGGAGCTCCTGAGACGCCAGGTTGGGGGCGAAGCGCGCGAGAAAGGCGATGAGCCGGGGCGGGGCCGGGGGCTCGGGGGGCAGCAGGTTGACGAGGCGGGTCTTGGCCGGCGGTGATGGTGACGACATTTCTACTTCTTCTTCTTCTTCTTCTTCCGCCTCTTCCTCTGCTGCCTCGTCGTCTTCTCTTCGCTTCTTGTCCTCGACGGCATTGAGAGACGTTCGAGAGCTAGCTCTCCGGTTGAATTGGAAGGGAGCAGAGCGCGGGAGAGGGGCAATTCGGCGAGGAGAAGGTGATGGTGATGATGATGGAAGGCATCGAATCGATGTCGACGCCGACGGCTGCGTCGTCGAGGGACAGGCGACGGCGCCACGAGCAGCAGGAAGCCCGATTGCTCTCGTCCCTGCAAGGGGAGAGAGGTACGGATGTCTCCAACGTCGTGGCAGTAGCAGCTGAGCCACAGCTGCAGGAGCAGGGGCAACTGCAGCAGCGCCAGCCACTGCTGCTGCTCGAAGCATTTTCGTTCGGAAGAATTTTTTATGAGCTTCGACTTCATCACTTTTTCGATCTCAGATCATCTGAAATCGAAACTCGTTTTCCGCTTCTTCACCGAAAGCAGCTCCAGCGATGCTCCGCTGCCTCCTGCACCGCGCGGGAAGCAGCAGCAGGATCAGAAGCGGCTCGCCTGCTAGCCTACTAGAGGCCGGCGCTGCCTCGGCGAGGACCGCGCTCTCGAATCTCGGGACGAGAGCATCGCCGTTTTCGTCGACCTCGATCTCTTCGTCGTCGACCTCTTCGTCATCAACTTCAACCTCGACTTCAACCCCTTCCGAGCTCTCCCAGACCGACCTCTCGTCCCAACCGGACGACGACGCCCCGGGCCAGGTCCGCATCGACGCGTACGACTCCTCGTCGTTCGAGATCTCCATCGCGGGAAAGGTCCCTGGGAGCACGAGGAGGAAGAAGATCTCGGGGCCGCTCGTGCTGTCGGCGCCGGGGGGCTTTGTCGCGAAGTGGAAAGTCTCCTCCGGGAGCGCTGCTTCTTCCGCTTCTTCTTCCGCTTCTTCTTCTGCTTCGACCAGCATAGCCTCGATCGCGGCCCTGGTGCACCCGAGGCCGGACATCGTCCTCGTCGGGACCGGGAGAACGGGAAGCCGGAGCTCCACAGTGCGGGCCGCGATGGAGATCTCGCTGGCGGCCGGCGGCGCAGCGGTCGAGTTTTATCCGACCGCGCAGGCGGCCTCTCTGTACAACGTCCTGAGCCAGGAGGGGAGGTCGGTGCTGGCGGCGATGCTGCCGGCTGGCGAGGACGGGCGGGGGTGATTGGTCGAGAGAAGAGAGAAGAGTAGAAAGAAAGAACCTGTTAAAAAAAACGAACGAAAAAAATACAAAAAAGAAGCAAAAAAACGCCCCCCCGCCTCTCTCTCCACTAGATCTTCTTCTTCTTTTGCTGCCTCGGCGCAGGCGTCGAGGGAGAAGAAGCGGCTGATTTTCCCTTCTTAAGCGCGGGGCCGGCGGCGGTCGCGAGGTCGTCCGCCGGTTGCGCCACGTGCTCGACGTTCCCTTTTTCCCTGGCCCTCCTCTTCTCGGCAGCCGCCGCCGCGGGCGTCGCGGGGACCAGGCCCTGGGTTCCTGGGGTGGCGATGAACGAGGACGACGATAGGTTGGCGGCGAGGGCGTCCTCGGCGTCGTCGAGGGGTTCGCGCTTAGTCTTGGCTGCGAGTAAGGGTGTTGCTTCCGTCTTCGTCGTCGTTTTCTCCTTCTTCGTCGTCGAATGCTCCTCGAGTCTCGCGACCAGCTCCGCCTTCTTGCCCTTCGTCTCCAATCCACAATTCTCCGCCGCGGCCCTGAGCTGAGCCACCGTCATCTTCGAGGGAGGCAGAGCAGTCAACTCGTCGGGAGCGCAGCGAGAATTAAACAGCTTGGCGGGACTCGCCCCCTCTACCTCCTTCCTCCGCGCCGCGGGCAGCGCCGCCGCGACGCCCCTGCGAAGCGGCTGGCAGGTAGGGCACGCGTAGGCGGTCCTCGCGTTGATGTCGAAGGAGACAACCCTGTCCCCGCAGGTGGCGCAGCGCTCGCGGTTGTACACGAAGCGGCGTGCCAGCGGGTCGAAGGGCGCTTCTGTAGTTCCGTCGCGGACCGTCACGATGCTGCCGGACTCGAAGCCGTCGCGCAGCGTGCGCACGCTGGCGGACCAGAGGAGCTCGAGCTCGCGGCGGGAGAGGAGGCCGGCGGGCGTCTCCGGGTGGACCTATTTTGTCGTTGTTGGAGGTTTTGGAGTTTTGGAGGGGAGGGGATGGAAGGAGTTTGGAGAGAGAAAGAAGAAGAAGAAGTGAGTTCGCTTTTTTTCATTGAAAATGTTTAAAAAAACTTCTCTCTTTCGCGCTCTTCTCTCTCTCTCTCTCTCTCTCTCCTTTCTCTCTTCCTCTTACCCTCGCCAGGTGGCAAATCTCGGCCCGGTAGATGTTCCCGATCCCCGCCACGACGTCCTGGCTCATCAGCAGCAGGCCGACGGATTTTTTCGAATTTCGAACAGACATCATCTTCTCGAACACGAGCTCGGCGTCGGCGTCGGCGCGCAAGGGGTCCGGGCCCAGCACGGCGCGCTTCTGCCTCCAGAGGGACTCGTCGCGGGAGTGGAGCAAGGTCATGCAAGCGACGTGGAGGGTAAGCGGGTCGTTTTCTTTTCCTTCTTTTTCTTTCGATTTTCCTCCTTCGACCTCCTCGACCAGGCGAAGCCTCGTCGTCGCCGTCCTCTCGGGCTCAGAGCCCAGAGTCGCGACCCTCGCGCGCCCGCTCATCCCAAAGTGCACCGCCACCACCTGTCTTTCTTTGCCATTTTCACCCTTTTCATCACTCCCTTCCCCTTCAAAGAAGTAGAAGAGCTGCTTGCCGACGCTCTGGACATCCAACAGCCTTCGCCGGTCGACGGCCCTGGCCCCCTCGGCGAACCTGCCGTTGGGCGACTCGGCCCTGAACCTGCGGCCGCGCAGGGTGGCGCGGTGGGCCGCGGCGGTGCGGGCGACCTGGTGGCCCTCGACCATGCGGACCTGAGGGAGGAGATGAAGAGGTTGGAAGGAGTGGAAGAGGGGGTTGAGTCGATGATGAGACACGACGGTGGTCGCTTTTTCTACTAGAAAGCCTCCTCCACCGAACCTTCCGACCTCAGTTTCCTCTCTTTCCTCGTCTCGAAACCCCTCTCCAACTCTCTGTACCTGTAGAAGCGCTCGAGCTGGACGCGCGGGCAAGAGCGGAGGCGACAAAAGCAGAGGACGGAGGAGCAGGGAGGGGCGGCGGAGGAGGAGCATGGATTGATTTGTGAAGATTTTCCTATCTTTCACTTTTTCGTTCTTTCACTCCCTTTTTTCCCCCCCGTTCTTCGTCTACCCCATCTCGATGGGTGCGGCCTTCTCCCACCATTCGAGCGCCGATGCTGCTGCTCAGCACTCCAAGCCAGGGACGAGGTGCGCAAAGAGCCCTACATGGCATACTTCGTCGCGCGCGATTTGGTGCTCCCGCGGAGCCGCGAGAAAGCGCGGAAGAAGGACGATGCGCTTTCGAAGGAGGCATCGATCGATTGCTCGGCTGTCTCTCTCTGACCTCCTCTTCTTCCTCTTCTTCCCCTCTTCTTTCAATGCCACCCCAACAGCAACAGTAACACCAACAGCAACCTCCACCGCGTCACAGACCTCGACCGCGCCGTCCTCCAGCTCAAGACCCAGCGCAGGCAGCTCGAGGGGGCCGCCGCGAGGACCTCGAGGCTCGTCGAGCGGGAGCGAGCGGCGGCCGTCGCCGCCATCGCCAGTGAAAAGCGGGAAGTCGCGCTGGCGGCCCTCCGCCGCAAGAGGCTCCACGAGACCAGGCTGGCCACGGTCGATTCTTATCTGCTCAACGTCGAGTCGGCCCTCGCCGGGATCGACGACGCGCGAGGCGCCGCGGCGGTCGCCTCGGCTCTGAGGACCGGAGCAGACGCGCTCAAGGGGCTCAGGGCTCTGGTCCCCCTGGCGGAGGTCGAGGCCATCCTGGCGGACTCGAGGACAGCTGCGGACTACGAGAGGTCGATGGCGGGCCTGCTCGAGAACGCGGGAACGGGGCTGGACGCTTCACAGGAGGAGAGCGTGAGCAAGGAGCTAGAGGCGCTTGTCTCGGCGGAGGAGAAGAGAGAGGCGAGGGAAGAAGCCGGAAAGCTGCCGGAGGCTCCCAGCCACGAAGTGGAGCGAGAAGAAAAAGAAGAGGCTCTCCCTTCCGTTCGTGCTACTACGGTTGTCGTCGTCGGAGGAGGCAAGGAGAGGGAAGGGCAAGGGGTGGAGGAAGAGGGAGGAGGAAGGGAAGAGAAAGAGAGAGTGCCGGTCGCAGCTTGACTTTTTCTCCTTTTTGTCTGATCCGAATTTCTCATCGAAAATTGTTAGAAAAAAAGAACTGCGCGCACTGTAGAAAGAGAATAAAACAAGATAGAAGATATGATTCGGGGGGAGGGGCGAGCGGTCTCGCGCGAGAGAAAAAAGAAAAGATGATGTTGGAGGAAGAAGGAGTGACAAAGTTTGTCGAAATGATTTCGTTTTCCTTTTTTTCTCGTTCATTTCTGAAATTCACCTCCAACGTTTCGATCGAGAAACTCGTCTTCGGATTGAAGGAGGGCTCCCTCTCGCCATGCCCTTCCCCCGCTCTCTCGTCGCTTCCGTCCCCACGGGGGACGCGATCCGACCAGTGGGTGCACGGCTGACGCGCGGCGTGCTCGAAGCGGGCGGTGCAAGGCGCTCGTCGCGAGAAGCAGCGTCGATGCCGATGATGATGCCGATGGCATCTCCTTCTTCGCTTCGCTCGACGTCATCGACCTCGACCTCCTACTCTTCTTCTTCTTCCTCTTCTTCCTCTTCTTCTTCTTCCTCTCCACCGCCCTCTGCTCCTCCTCCTCCTCCTCCTCCTCCGCCGCCGCCGTCTCCTTCAAACCAGAATAAGACAACCAAAGAGCAGCGACTGAGGCGAGACCAGCAGTTGAAGCAAAAGCAGCTCAAACAAAAGCAAAAACAACCGAAACCAACCCCGAAGCTCAAGCCGCCGCCGCTCCCTCAGCTCTCGACCTTCCTCCGCCCTTCCCCTCAAAGGCAGCTCGAGAGGCAGCGCCGCCAGGTCTACGGAGTGCCCCCACCGAGGGTGCTCGACCGGGTGATGCTCTGGGGCGACGCGGTCCTTCTCTTCTGCTGCTGCTGCTCCTCGGAACGAATTCCGGTGGGGTGCTCCCTGACCTTGGCTTCCGCGTCCGTGCTCGCTTGGGTCGGCGTCGGCCTGGCAAAGGGGGACTACTCCCGCAATCCTTCTGTGCGAGGCTTCGACCCGGTCTCCAGGCAGAGGGACATGCTCTCCGCGCTGGGCAACGGCGCGTTCACTTGGCTGCTGTTCGTCCCGACGGTGCTCGCTGCCGACGCCGCCCTTTTCTCGAGGGGCTTGGTCTCCTCCGCGCCCTTCCTGAGGGAGCCCAGCGCCGCTGTCTTGCACGCCGCAGCGGCGGCTTCCAACGCTGCCGGGTCCATTGTCGGGGGCGGAGGCCCCGTGTCCGTCTCGGGGGTCTTGGCCTCGGCTGCCGCAGCCGGTGGGGTCGCGGCCGGAGGAGGCGGCCTCGTCGGCAGTGGCGCCGGGGTCGAGGAGGCCCTCTCGGGCCCCCTCTCCTGGGGGGTCGGAGCCGGCGCCGCCCCGGTCTCCGAGGTGCTGGTCGCTGCCCTGCTGACGATGGTCAGCTGGCGTGGGGCCTACGTGGGTCTCAAGTTTTTCCTGTAAACCAAACCATTTCAAATTACAACGACAAACAAGGTTGAAAAAAAATAAAAGGCAAGTTCTCGAACTGAAGTTTTCATTTCAAAATCATTTCAATTTTTCTCCCTCTCTTTCTCTCTCTTTCTCTTTTTTCTCTTTCAAGACCTGAACAGCCACGAAGTCAACCCTCCTCCACCTCCACCACCGCCTCCTCGCGCCTTCCTCCTCGCGGCCTTCTCTGCCTCTGTCCTCCTGCGGAGCATCCGCGTTCCGTCCGCCGAAGGGCGGAGCGCGTCCCTGAAAGAGTTGCCCCCTTCTCCGTCGTTGCCACTTGACCACCACTGCGTCCTCTCTGCCCCGACGCTCATCCCGGTCGCGGCGGTCCAGTCGCTGCCTCCACCCACGGAGGAAGGGGGGCGCGGGTGGTGGTGGTGAAGAGGAAGAGCAGATTTGGAGGTCAAAGTTGTCGTTGTCACCGTGACTTGCGCCGTCGCTCTCGCCGCCGCGGCCGAAGCGGAAGCATTGGAAGCGTGAGAGGCCTTGGCCGCCGCCGCGGCGTCCCTGACGTCGTCGAGGGTGACCCCGAGCTCCCCCGCCGCCGCGGCCTCGGCGATGGAAGCCAGGGAGCCAGGGTGGAGGAGCGAGGAGGAGAACAAGTCCGAAGAAGAAGAAGGAGCAGCGAAAGAAGAGGAAGTCGCAGCCGGAGGAGAAAGAAAAGCCCCTTCTCTTCTGTTTCCGTTTTCTCTTTCGTCTTCGTCGTCCTCGACCTCCTCGTAGCACCACGCCACGTCGTCCCTGTCCGGTCTCCAGTCCAGGGGCACGGCGCTCAGGGGGACGTCGGATCCCGCGATCTCCTATTCGGAAGGAGGGGGTGCGGTTTGGAGAGCGACTTGTTCTTCAACGGGGTTCACCTCCGCCGCCGTTGCCGGTTTGGCCTCTTCTTCTTCCACTTCTGCGTTTGTCGTCATCGTCGTCGTCGTCGTTATCACTTCGGCTGCCTCCGACAAGATCTCGTCGAAGCTGTTGCTCCTGCTGTTCAAAGCCTGCCAGAGCAGGCCGTGCTGCTGCTGCTTGGTCGCTCTAGACGAAGAAGAGAGCGACGACGAGAGGGAGGGAGGTTGCGAAGAAGTCGAAGGTGCTGCTGCCGCTGCCGCCTCGGAAGAAGAAGAAGTAGCGACGGCGGCGACGACGACGGCCTTTTTCCACTCCCCTGCTTCCTTCTCAACAGCACCCCCCCACATGAGAGTGGACTTGAGCCCACCCCCCCACGAGAACTGCGAGAGCAGCGCGGGGAGCGGATGCGAGCGCGGAGGAAGATAGTGGGGCAGCGCCGACGACGACGAAGAAGCATTTGTTTTCTTCACCGGGCTCGAATAATCGCTTGCTCCTGCTACTGCACCTCCGCCTCCGAGTTCGAGCCTCCTCCTGGCCGCGCGGGAAGGCGACGAAGTTGCAGCAGCCGTGACAGCCGAGGCAGCTGCGGAGGCCGCGAAAGACGGCGAGGAGATCGGCGGGACGCGGGCTGGCGTCGAAGCCTTCGTCGGCGTCCTGCTGAGGAACGAGGGGGCGGAGTTCTTGCTGCTGCTCGCCGCCGCCGGAGGGAGATGATGGGGAGGAGGAGCAGGGGCCGAGGAAGACGCCGAAGGCTGCTGGTTCTGCGTCCCCTCGTCGCCGTGCGAGAAGAGGCGCATGAGGTTGAGGATCTGGGGAAGGGAGAGAGAGAAAGAGAAGAGAAAAAGGTTGGAGGAGGTCGAGGAGTTTTTGAGAAAGCGAGCGAGCGAGCGAGAAAGCGAGCGAGCGAGCAATGGTCGAATTCGCAACTCCAGTCGCTCTTCCTCTCTCTCTTACGTTGTTCAGCCCGTCGCGGAGGGTCTCCTGCTTTGTTTCGTCGTGCCCGTTTGTTCGACTGGAGAGAATTAGGGATACAGAGAGAAAAAAAGAGGAGAGAGAAAAAGGGAAAAAGCGTGAGAATTGGCTCCATGTTTTTTTCCCTCCTTCCCAGCCCCGTGGAACGCGCTCTGAGCTGCAACGCAACGTCAAAAGACGGACCTGCTGTCCGCTCCCGACGTGCTCGAGGCGGCGCCGATGGGCGGCGGGGGAGGCATTGGTGGGTTGGCGTGACCGCGCGCGTGAGAGAGCAAGAAGGACGAAGAAAAGCAAAAATGAAACCTGTCGTTCGTTCGAATTCACAAAATCTTCGCTCTCGTCTTCCCAATCGCTCTTGCTCCAAGCTTGCTGCTCATCCATCGACACGCAGCCTGCTCCTCTCCAAAATGGCCGTCTCGACGCGCCAGGCCCGTGCCGGCGGGGCCAAGCCCGAAACGACGATGAAGAGGACGACAAGAGCGGCGACGACGGCGACGACGAAGAAACTGAGTCGAATGACGTCGATCGCCGCGGCCCGCCTGTGCGACCCGAGCGACTCGCTTGCGCTGTGCCTGGTCGCCGCGGCGCTGCTGGTCGGGGAGTGCTTCTTATGTGCGCTGGTGATCGTAAAAGTGCCCTGTGAGTTTGGCAGAATTGGTTTTTGGGGGGAGAGAGGGGGACCTCTGCCTCTCTCACTTTCTCTCTCTCTCGACCCCCTCAACGCGAGCGCGCTCTCTCTTTCTTTCTTTCTTTCTTTCTTTCTTTCTTTCTTTCTTTCTTTCTTTCTTTCTTTCTTTCTTTCTTTCTTTCTTTCTTTCTTTCTTTCTTTCTTTCTTTCTTTCTTTCTTTCTTTC
>Ga0114918_10002683_pt1 | contig 15898 bp, 14 predicted proteins | sample LantaG_FD_87015 | JGI IMG/M metagenome (GOLD analysis project Ga0114918, IMG submission 87015) | Deep subsurface microbial communities from Baltic Sea to uncover new lineages of life (NeLLi) - Landsort_02402 metaG | ecosystem: Environmental > Aquatic > Marine > Oceanic > Sediment | place...
GGCAGTTAGAAAAAGTGAGTTGTGGGAAGGGGAGGGCGCAGCGCCGCCCCCCCTCTCTCGCTCTCTCTCCCCCCCACACACATGCTCTCTCACCGCTCCTTGCCCCGCGCCCGCGCAGCCGCCATCTCCTCCACCAGCTTGTCCAGGTCGTCGCCCGCGCCGATGACCTCCAGCTCCTGCGGGCCCAGGAACATGCCAAAGGGGACGCCCCCGTACTTTTCCGAGTGGTGCAGCTTGTGGGCGGCCGCGACACGCTGGAGGGCGGGCACGTCCGCGACGGGGCCGACGGGGAAGCGGCGATGGACGAGGCCATCGTGGATGAACATGTAGAGCATGCCGAATAGGGTGATGCCTAGGCCCGCCCCAAAGGCCAGGCCGCCGGCCAGGGTGGGCGTGAGGAAGCCGTACAGGCATAGACCCACCGCGGGCGCCACATTCATGAGCGCGAAAATGTCATTGGCCTCGAAGGCGCCCACCCGGGGCTCGTGGTGTGACTTGTGCAGGGCCCACCCGGCCGGCAGGTCGTGCCACAGCACCCGGTGCGCCCACCGCGCGTACATCTCCATGCCCACCACGCCGCCCAGGGCGAGGAGCATGGTGGCCAGGGCCTCCGAGGCGGGCACGTCCGCGCCGTCCGGGCGGCCGTACGCGAACCGGGCGTGCACGGCGACGATGGCGAGGGAGGTGAAGCCGACGGAGGCGGCGATGGCTGCTGCCCGGTAGTTAGTTTGTTCGCTGGAAATGTGTCAAGAGAGGGAGAGGGAGAGAAGAGTGAGGGCGCATGGAGATCGAAAAAAAAGGGTGCGCCGTCGTCGGGGAGTGCGAGAGCGAGAGCGCGCGCGAGCCCTCGCGCGTTCGCAGCCACGTGAGCCCCGCCCGCGCCCGCGCCGCCAACGCATTGCCCACCCCTCTCCCTTGCAGGCAGTCTTCGCTCACCTTTTGCGCTCGCGGGCCCGGCGGCGGACGCGGTCCGCCAGGGCCTCCCCGGACTCGTCGGCGGGGCGGAGAGCGACGGTCAGGGCCGGCCCGCCGTCGTCGGCCGCATCGACGACGAGCCGGGGGCCCGCGCTGGACGCGGAGGCTAGCCGCTCAGCGACAGGGTCCGGGCGGGTGATGGCTTGGGCCTGTGGGAGTGGGGAGTGACACACAGGTCTCCGTCGTCAGGAAGGGGTGCGTGGCAGAGAGAGAGGGGCGGGCGGGCGGGCGGGCGGGCGGGGCGGGCGGCCTCCAAGGCAGCGAGCGTGTGCGTTGGGGCCCTGGGGCGCGTGTGCGACGGACGCGGCGGCGCGGGACGGTCCCGGCTTGACACGCGCAGGGGGTGCCTGCAGCCCACGCTCCCGCCCTCCCAGCCACAGGATCAAGCGCATATGCCCTTGAATCGCACGCCCCAGGTGACTGGAGGGCGTGCGACACACACACACGCGGCCGCCGCGACTACGACGCGCGAGCCACCTCTTCTCCCAATTTTCTCACCCTCTGTCCGGTCGCCGGCCGCCTAGCCGGCCGGCGCCCGCTACTAGAAGAGCCGCCCCCCGCTCCCGGGCGGGCCACGGCGGATGGCCGCATCAGGGTGGCGGCGGGCATCGTGTGTGGAGGAGGGGGAACGGGGCGTCGCGGCTAGGAAAAGAGAGTGTGTGTGAGTAGAGAGAGACACCGCAGGTAGCGCCATTCCGTCTTTTCTCGAGGCGCGGCCACCCCCACTCGTCGCCACGCCCGCACACACGACGCCCTCGCTGATCATGCGGACGACCGCCCTCGGCGGGTCCCAGGTGCGTAGAGGCGAGGAAGAGGAGAGCGCCCGAGCGAGCGGGCGCGCACCCCGTTCCCTGGCTGTGCGAGAGCGTCTATCCCGGCGCGCCGAGAGAGTCTTGGCCAGCGGCCCCTCCCCGCCGCCCGCCTGGCCGGCGCACGCTCGGCCCGCCCCATCAACTGGCCCCTGGGGCGGGGGCAAGCCTGCGCACATCCATCCTGGCTTGCTGGGAGGCGCGACCGGTCCGCAGCCCGGCGCCCGGCGCCCTAGTCCGTCCCTGCCGCCTCAGCGCGCGCGCCAGCCAAAAGCGCTCACGGCCCCCCACCTCCCACCCACCCCACCTCCCCCACCCAGTCTCGCCTCCGCACGCCGCCGGCCGGCCGCGCATCGCCCGCGCCGGCCGCGTCGCGGGCCCGGTCCGTGCCGGCAGCGGCGCCGCGCGGCACGCCGGCCGCGACGACCGTCCCGCCGGTGACGCCCAAGGCGGCGTCCGACGCCGAGTCCGCGCCGTCGCCGTCCTCCTCCACGCTCGGGTCGGGGCGCGCGCTCGCGTCCGCCCCCGCCGCCACCTTCAACATCGTGTTCGTGACGTCTGAGGTCGCCCCTTACTCCAAAACGGGCGGCCTGGGCGATGTGTGCGGTTCCTTACCCCAAGCCCTCGCCGCCCGCGGGCACAGGGTCATGGTCGTCTCCCCGCTCTACAACGGCCTCCCCGCCGAGGCGGCCGACACGGGCGTGGACATGAACCTGCTGGGCGCGCCCGGCGTCGGCTTCCGCCACCTGCGCTCGCCGGCGGGCGTGGACTACGTGTTCGTCGCCCACCCGGCTTTTGACCGACCGGACGGCCTGTACGGCGGCGGCGCGGCGGACCTGCAGTGGCGGTTTGCGCTGCTGTCCCTGGCCGGGCTGGAGGCGCCGCTCGTGCTAGACCTGCCGGGCGGCGGGGGCGAGGCGGGCAAGGCGGGCGGCAAGGCGGGCGGCTCCTCCTCCTCCCTGTCCAAGTACGGGGAGGACTGCGTCTTCGTGGCCAACGACTGGCACGCCGCCATGGTGCCCGTCTACCTGGCGGGCAAGTTCAGGCCGGGCGGCGTGTATGGCGACGCCCGGTGCGTCCTCGCCATTCACAACCTGCGCCACCAGGGCGTCTTCGCGCCGGGCACCTTCAGCTCCCTCCACCTGCCCGGGCCCTGGTATGGGGCGCTGGAATTCCAGTACCCGCCCCACCAGCGCATGGGCTCGTACGAGGAGGAGGGGCGGGCAAGTGAGTTGGAAAGGAAAGAGAGGGGGGACAGAGAGGGTGCGCCTGGCCCCGCAGCCCTAGCCCCCGCGATTCTTGTTTTTTTTCTCACCCCCGCACCTCTCTTCCTCTCTCCTTCACAACAGTCAACACCCTCAAGGGAGGCATCACCACGGCTGACCGCATCGTCACCGTCTCCCCGGGATACGCGTACGAGATCACTACGCCGGAGGGCGGGTGGGGCATGGAGGTAAGGAAGAATGGAGAACGGGGATAGGTTAGGAGAGAGGAGAAACCGCACGAACACACCACCATCTCCGCCCACTCTCACTCTCTCCCGTTCCCAATCTCTCAGGGCCTCCTCGCCTCCCGGTCCTACGTCCTGGACGGCATCCTCAACGGCATCTGCACGTCCGACTGGAATCCGGCATCCGACGAGCACCTGCCCGCCACGTACGACGCGGCCAGCATCGCCACGGGTAAAGCCGCCTGCAAAGCCGCCCTCCAGGCCGAGCTGGGCCTGCCCGTCAACCCGGCCGCACCCCTGCTGGGCTTCATCGGGCGGCTGGACTACCAGAAGGGGGCGGACCTGGTGCTGGCGGTCGCGCCCTGGCTGATGGACACGTTCCCGGACGCCCAGCTGGTGTGCCTGGGCACGGGCGACCCGGACCTGGAGGCGGGGCTGCGCTGGCTCGAGGCGTCCCACCCGGACCGCGCGCGCGCGTGGGTCGGGTTCAACGTCCCCTTCTCCCACCGCCTGACCGCCGCCGCGGACTGCCTGCTCATGCCCTCCCGCTTCGAACCGTGCGGCCTGAACCAGCTGTACGCCATGGCGTACGGCACCGTCCCCATCGCGCACGCGACGGGCGGCCTGCGGGACACGGTGCTGTGCTACGACCCGGCCGACGAGGCGGGGTCGACGGGCTGGACCTTTGGCCCCGGCTGCACCGCGGACGGGCTCAAGACCGCCATCACGCACGCGCTGACGACGTACACCGACTACCCGGCCGCCTTTGCGGGCCTGCAGGCGCGCGGCATGGCCAGGGATTCGACATGGGGCGGTGCGGCCGCCAATTACGAGCAGGTGTTCTCGTGGGCCAAGACCGACCCGCCGTATGCAAAGTGATGGCGGAAATGATGGGGGGATGGAGAGAGGCCTGTGGGCGAGAGGGGGAGGGAATTCTTTACCTTTTTTCATCGGGGAGACCATCCTTCTCAGGGCGTGCTTGTGCTTGTGTGGGCGTGTGCGTGAGGGCGTGTTTAGCCGGGGGGTGAGCTGCGTGTGTGAGTGTGGTGTGTGTTGTCCGGCGGGGAGTGTAGCGACGAGGAGAGAAAAGCGAGTGCAGTGCTTTCATTCACACCTCCATTGCTTTGGCATGCCAGGCGGCTCGGCCGGCTTCCACGCGGCATCTGCAGCTGGCGTGATTGCCCGGTCGTTAGTGGCCAGGATGGCCGCGCCGCTGTCGTCGACCGTGGCTGGGGCCCGGGTGGCGCATGCGGTTGTTGCGACGGCTAGCCGGCCCGCCCCAATGCCGCACCTGCCGCCGCCCCGCCTCCTGCCGTCCGCGCGGCGCCCATTCACGCCCTGGGACAGGCTGCCAGGCAGTGTCCAACGGCTGGCCACCAGCTCATCCAGCGGGGAGAGCATCGGTGTTCCCCGCCCGCCCACGCCCGCCCCGCGGCAAGAGCGGGCACAGCCCTCCTCGACCTCGATCCCCCCCCCCCTCCGCACCACCCACACCTGCCCGGCCTGCGGCCAGCGCTGCGTCCGGCCGGGCGTGTTCGAGCGCCACCTGGGCGCCTGCTGCCCGGACCTGGTGCCCCGGGCGGCCTGGCGGGCCGCGGTGGCTGGTGGGAGCGAGGCCGCGGTCCTGGCCACGGCGTCCGCCGTCGAGGCGGGCCTCCGCGCTGCGGCCGTCCGCCTGGCCTTCAAGGACCTCGACCCGGCCACGGGCGGCCCGGTGCGGAGGTCGGCCGCCGAGGTGGCGGCCGTGCTCAACCTGCCCGTCCCCCGCGTGGCGGCGTCCCTGAAGCTGGCCATGCGGGCCGTGCCCCTGGCGGCCGACGACGAACCCGTCGAGGTCCTCTTTGAGGACGCCCACTTGATCGCCTTCGCCAAACCCGCTGGCCTCATCACCGCCCCTAAACACCGGTACACGGGCGGCTCCCTGGTGAACCGGGCCATCGCCCACCTGGGCGGCGTCCCCCCTTACCCCGTCCATAGGCTGGACATGTTCACGTCCGGCGTCGTCGTCATGGCTAAAAACGGGCCCACCGCGGCCGCCCTGCACGCTCAGTTCCGGGACCGGACGGCGGTGAAAAGGTACGTTGCCCTGGTCGTGGGGCGCGTGGGAAGCGATGGGAACGGGAGAGAGAGCATCTCCGCCTCTCCGTCCGCGGGCGCCGTGACGCGCGACGACCCCTCCTTCCCGGCGGGCGGGTTTGCAGTCGATTCCCCGATCGGGCGGTGGCCCGGCCACGAGGTCGCCCGGGCCGCCCTGCCGGCGGACGACCCGGAGGGGTCGCCCTCCCTGACCCTGTTTCGACCGGTGGGGGTGAGTGGCCCGCTGGACGCCGGCCTGACGTCCGACGGCGCCGCCTCCCCGGCCCCGCTGGCCCCACCAGGCACGCTGGCGGCCCTCTCTGCCGGCGTGACTCTGCTCTGCGCCGCCCCGCGCACGGGGCGCACCCACCAGATCCGGGTCCACGCCCGAGCGGCGGGGCACCCCCTGGTGGGCGACGACCTGTATGGCGCGCTCGTCCCGTCCTGGGCGCCCCGCCAGCTGCTGCACGCGGCCACGCTCGACCTGACCCACCCAGCCACGGGCGACCCGCTCTGCCTGGCCGCGCCCCTGCCGGCCGACTTTGTGGCGGCCCTGGAGGCGGTGGGCCTACCCATCCCGGCCGACCTCGCGGCCGACCTGCCGGCCATGGCCGGCTGGGGGCCGGAGCCGCCGTGTTAGAGAGAGAGTTAGAGAGTGTGTGACGAAAGAAAGACAGAAGAAAAGAATTGCAGCAACCCCCACCCCCCTAGACAACACCCTCTCTCTCTCTCCATTTGTCACGCCCCGCCAACCAAACGGCTGGCCCAGGGCGAGCTGAGCACGCTGTGCAGGAAGTAGAGCGCGCCCTTGAACAGCAGGTACATGGCGCCTGGGGTGGTTGGGAGAGAGAGTGAGTCCGTGTGTGCGTGAGCGAGCGTGGGTTCACCCGCACCACCCCACCACCACCACCACCATCCTCCACCTCCACCTCCCTCTCCCTCTCCTCTTCTCTCTCTGTGCTGCTGCTCACTCACCGACGGGCAGGCCGAGCACGATGGCCAGCAGGGCGACCAGCAGCACGCACGCGATGACCGTATCGGCCGCCTCGTACAGGAAGCGGCGGGTGGGGGGCGAGGCAGCCGCGGCAGCTGCGAGGGGGCCGGCCAGCAGGAGCGCACCCGCGGTCGCGGCAGGGACAGTGAAGGCGGACGCCACCGAGTCGACCGCCAGCCGGCGGGCGGTGGCCAGGTCGGCCACCCGGTCGGCCAGCCAGTGGGTGTGCATGGAGTGACGGGGCGTACTTGTGTGCTCTTGCTCGCCGGAGAGCACAAGGAATCAATGTCTGCCACCGCGCAGAGTCGAGTCGACTCTTCGCCCGTCAAAGCAACGTTTGACACGACCAGAGTGGGGCCTCGTGCACGCTCTCTCTCTCTCTCCATGCTGTGCACTGCTACCCTGAACAGCCAGGTGGTGCTCCGGCCCGGGCGTGGGTCGCCGGTGGCCCCATCGTCCCCGCAAGGGCGGGCGGCGCCCTGCGCATGCCCGCGCCCGCCGGCGGCGGGCCGCCTGCCACTGCGGGCTACTGCGCGGCGCGGCCTCGCCGCCCACGGCGTCAAAGGTGAGAAGCAACACGGTCTCAGGTGTTGAGGCTGAATCTTGCCACACGCGCGCACTGTTTTTTCCCCCATCGAACGAGTCGCGGGGAGGGGGCCGCGCCGTGTTGGGGGGACACCCACCTGCCTGGCCACACGCGGCCACCGACCTCATCCATCACCCATCCATCCACCATCCCTCCCCCCACGCACTTCCACAGAGGACAAGGCGGACGCGGGCGGCCCCCCACCTCCGCCCTCCTCCCCGGCCCCCGGCACCGGCCCGTCCACATCAAGCAGCGACAAAAGCGATGGCGGCAATGGTGGCAACCCCGCCTGGCTGTCCAGGGACGACCTGCTCACCTACGGGGGCGCGCTGGCCATCTCCCTGCTCATCCGGACCTTCATCGCGGAGCCCCGCTTCATCCCCTCGCTCTCCATGTTCCCCTCCTTTGACATCGGGGACCGCCTGGTCGCGGAGAAGGTCACTTACCGGTCGTCGACGCCCTCGGTCGGAGACGTCGTCATCTTCCACCCGCCCTTCACCCGGGACCGCCCGCTCTGGTCCCGCCTGCTGGAGGACGACGTCTTCATCAAGCGCGTCGTCGCGGTGGGCGGAGACACGGTGGAGGTGAAGGGCGGCAGGCTGATCGTGAATGGGGTCGCCCGCGTGGAGCCGTACATCAAAGAACCCCCCGCCTACAGCCTCCCGCCCACGCCCGTCCCGGCCGGGTCCGTCTTTGTGTGCGGCGACAATCGCAACAATTCGTACGACTCGCACGTGTGGGGCCCCCTGCCGGTCGCCAACATCGTGGGGCGGGCGGTGCTCAAGTACTGGCCTCCCGGCGCGGTGGGGCGGCTGCCGGATTGGAGAGGGGTGATGGAGGACAGCCGAGCGGCGGTGGGTGGGGGTGAGGGGCGGGCCCTGCCCGCCGCGCCGGCCCTGGTGGGGGGCGGCCCCGTAGAGGCGGCGGGGCCGGTCGTCCTGCGGTGGCGGGCTGACGGGGGCGGGGTGGCGCCGGAGGTGGTGTGGCGGGGGTGGTGATGATTGGAGAGAGGATGCGAAGGTTGAAGCAAATCACAGAGCAGAGCAAAACTAAAAACACCACCTCCCTTCACGCCCCGGCTCCCCCCTCCCCCTCCTTGGCCGCCGCCGCCGCCGCCGCTTTGGCCCACGCCGCCTCCACTCGAGACGACAGGTCGGCGGGCGCGATGTAGGTGAAGCCCGCGAAGGCGGCACCGGGTGGGGTGCTGCCGTCCGCGGGGACGGCGGCCGACGAGGCGGGGCCGGGTTGGCCGCCGTCGCCGCCGCGCGCACCACCACCACCACCACCACCGCCACCGCCACCCCCGCCCTCACCCCCCTCCCTCGGCGTCCCCACGGGCGAGTCCTCAGGCGCCAGGTCCGTCCAGATGCGGTCAAAGTTCTCGACCGAGTCGTGCTGGCGCAGGGAGGGGCGGAAGGGGGAGGCCACCTGCCCCTCGGCCAGGGCCGTCCAGTCGACCCGCCCGAAAAAGGGGTGGCCCATCACATCCGCCGAGCCCGTGGGCCCGTACCCCAGTCGCTTGGGCGGCTCCCGCACCAGCAGGGCCCGCAGCAGGGCCTGCGCCTCCCGGGACAGGTAGGGCGGCAGCTTGAGCTTGCCGTTCAGGATCTGGCGCTGCAGGGCGGCCCGCCCCTTGGCCCGGAAGGGCGGCACCCCGCACAGCATTTCGTACAGCAGGATGCCGACCGACCACCAGTCGACGGCTTTGCCGTGCCCCCGCCCCGCCACCACCTCCGGCGCCATGTACTCGACCGTGCCGATGAACGAGTTGGCGGCCCGCCCGCCCTCGTCGTGCGCCAGCCCCGCCTTGGCCAACCCGAAATCCGTCACCTTCACGTGGCCCGCCGCGTCCAGCAGCACGTTCTCGGGTTTGAGGTCCCGGTGGACGAAGCCCAGGCCGTGCAGGTGGGCGACGGCCAAGACAATCTCCGCCGCGTACAGGCGGGCCAGGTCCTCGCTGAAGATTCCCTGGCGGTACAGCTGGAAGAAGAGGTGGCCACCCGCCACAAAGTCCAGCACCAGGTACAGCTTGGCGTCCGTCTGAAAAGAGTAGCGCAGGGTGACGATGTACGGGTGGATGACGCTTGTGAGCACGTCCCGCTCCGCCCGCACGTACGCGCCCTGGCCTTTAGCCAGGATGGGCGCCTTGCGCATGACCTTCATCGCGTAGACCGCCCCGGACGCGCGCTCCCGCACTTGGAACACCTTGCCGAACGCGCCCCGCCCGACGACGCGGAGCAGGGTGAAGTCGTCCGGGCCGACGCGGGTGGGGTGGTGCGGGATGGGGGGTCGGGGCGGGAGAGGGGCGGAGGAGGTGGAGGGCGGCGCGTCGGCGTCGGCCGGGCCGGCGTCGGCCTCGCCTGGTGGGGCAGCAGCAGCGGCAGCGCCGCCGTCCTCCTCCTCCCCGCCCTTGGCCGCGCACCCGCCGCCCGCCACCTTCACCCGCGCGGACGGCGGCGGCAGCACCGGCAGTTCCACCCCCTCCACGCCGCCCTCCACCAGGGCGACGTGCGGGGAGGCGATGACGGAGGCGGACCCGCCCGACGCGGCCAGGCGGAGCGAGGCGAGCGCCTTCTCCGCCTCCGCCACCGCGGCGGCGCGGGAGGGGGAGGGGGAGGGGCCCGCGTAAGGCGGGGCGCCCGCGTCGACGGACGTGCCGGCGGCCGCGCCGTGGAGGGAGGAGGTCTGTGCATACGGGAGAGAGGGGGGCGTTGTGTGTGTGAGAGGGCCGGACTGGCCACCGCGCGGCGCGCGCCGCCAGCGTCCCACACCCCTCCGCCTCTCTTCCCCCTCCATCCATACTCACCGACGACCGGGTGGGCGTGTGCGGGTGGCCGCCGCCGCCGCAACCCCCGTCCTCCGCGTCTGAGACGGACGCGTGGAAGAGGTCGTCGAAGGTCAGGTCCTCGCCGGGCGGCGGCGGAGCGTGAGGAGCGGCCGAGGAGGGGTGGTGGTGGTTGCGGCCGGCCGGGGGGGCCATCGGTGACGGCGGCGCGCGGGCCGCGCTCGCCCCGCCGCCGCCACCGCGCCCCCCCCGCCCGCCGCCCGACCGCATGGCTACGGGCGCGGTGGGCGTGCCCCGCGCGCTGGTGATGGCCTCGCCGGAGGCCGAGGGCCCGCCGCCCGCCGCCCGGCTCGCCCAGGAGAGGGGCGTGGTCGCCGTCGTCGGCGTTGCAGCGGTCGGCCGCGGTCGGCCGTCGGCGGCCGGCGTCGGCGCGGCGCCTTGACCGCCCGCCCCGTCGCCGGTGACGCCTCCGCCATCGCCGCGGGCGCTCGCGGCAGCGACGGCGACTGCCAGGCCACCGGGCGGCGGGCGCCACTCGCGGGCGTTCGGGTTGAGCATCGGGGAGGAGCGCCCCGAAACGGATTGCGAAGGAGCGTGTTTTTTGTTTTGAAGAGGGGCGGCCGGCGGGGCGAGGCGGGATATCGGGCACACTCGCATTTTGTGTGCTGCCTGCGAGCCCGCTCAACAACGCAGGGCACACGCAGGGTCCTCCCCGTCAGCACTCCTCACCGCTCGCCCGCCTAATCTGCCCTCTCACCAACTAGAAAGAGAGAGAGAGATACGCGCACGGCACGTGCGCGTGTGTGAAAGAGAGCAGGAGGAGGCAAGCAACCATGCCGCCCCCGACCCCCCTCCCTGCCCTGCGCCGGGCCCTCATCCTCGCGACCGACGTCCCGGCCGCCGCCCGCTTCTACTCCGAGGGGCTGGGCCTGACCGTCGCCTCCCTGACGGAGCGATGGGCCGACCTGAGGGGGCCCGGCGGCCGTCCAGCCCTGGCCATCAAGGCGGCGGACAGGTGAGAGATGGAGCGGAGAGAGAAAAAGAGGGGATGGATGGAAAGGGGATGGATGGAAAGGTCCTTTTGTTCCCAGGCGCACTGACACACCCCCTCCGTCCTTTCAACACACAGCCTCTCCCAGACGACGGCGGGCTACAGCCCCTTCCTGTGCTTCGCCGTCCCGGACCTGCAGGCCGCCCTGGCCCGGTGCTTGGCCCTGGGCGGGGCCCTGGACGGGCCCGTCCACTATCCTCCCAGCTCAGCAGGCATAGCAGGCGGCGGGGGCGACGGTGGCGGCATCGGCGGCGGCGGTGGGGGCGGCCCCGTGGCGGCGCTGCGGGCGCCGGACGGTCACATGCTGGCCCTGGAGGAGGAGGTCGTCGGCGGCGGCGGCGGGTGAAAAAAAGGAGAGACGAGGGGAGATGGGGGGCGGTAGAAAAGAGGGTCAGTCGCAGTCATCACACATTCTCTCCCTCTCTCTCATCGCTGCCGCTCTTGCGCCGCCTGCGCCGCCAGGCGCACGAACTGGGCGGGCGTGAACCGGACGCGCAGGGCGGGCTGGCGGGCGTAGGCGGCCAGGGCGGCGGCGGCGGTGTCAGAGGGCGGCAGCGAGGATGGAGGTGGGGGTGGGGGTGGAGACGGGGCGGCCGGCGGCGGGGCGGCCGGCAGCGGCGGCGGGGCGGCCGGCGGCGGGGCGGCCGGCGGCGGGGCGGCCGGCGGCGGGGCGGCCGGCAGCGGGGCGGCCGGCGGCGGCGGCGGGGAAGCGACCGGCGGGGCCGCTTCGTCAAAGCGCGCCCAGAACGACCCGCCGCTGGTCGGCCGGGGCGGCGGCGGCGGCGGCAGGGCGACGGTGGGCGCCCCCCGGGTCGCCGCCACTCCCGCGCCAAGCGGCCCGGGCGAGGGCGGCTGCGCGCCTGCGCCTCCTCCTCCGCCTCCACCCCGCGCCCGCCCCGCCAGCCCCGCCCAGGTCTGGCGAGCCGAGTTGAGCGCGTCCAGCGCTTCCAGCACGCCCCCCAACGCGGCCGCGTCCCCGCCGCCACCGCCGCCACCGTCCCAGCCGGCCGCGACGGCCACCTGTACCTCGCGCGCCCACCCGGCCGCTTGTGCCGCGGTCGCGTCGCCCTCGGCCAGCAGGGCGGGCGGCGAGGGGGCGCCGCTGCCACCGTCGACCAGGGCTGTCCTTAATTTTCCGCTCAGGCACGCCAGGCGGGCGGCCCCGTCCGTGAAACGGGAGACCAGGGACGCCGCGTCCAGCGGGGCGGGGTGGGGCGGCGGCGCTGCTTGCTGCGGCGGCCTTGCCCGGGGTGGCGGGCCTGCCGCCACAGCCGCCGCCGCCTGCGTGACGGGGAGGCCCAAATAGCCGTTCAGAAAGTCTGTCCCCCGCTCCGCCGGCGCGGACGGCGAGGGCGGGCGCCCGCCCGACGCCGCCACGGCCGCCCGCGCCGCGCGCGCGCCCGGGGTCGGCTCGGCCAGGGCCGCCGCGGCCAGCATGCTGCCCCGGGGCGCGGTGCCGGCCAGGCTGCGCAGCTCGGCCGCGGCCTCAAAGCCCAGGGCGTCCTGCGCAAAGGCGGCCGCCCAGTCGATGAGCAGCTGGAGCGCAGCAAGGGCGGGCGGGGGCGGTGGCGGGGGCGGGTCGGCGTCGTTCCCTCCCCTGCCGGCCGTCGAGGCCAGGCGGGCCAGGACGGCCGGCCAGGCCGAGTCGGCCAGGGAGGCGCGGACGCGCTCGCCGCCCGTGCGGGCGGTCGCGTCCAGCGCGGACAGGGCGACCAGGGCGGGCGCGCTGCTGGTGGAGGCGGAGGGTGGGGAGGCGGAGGGCGCGGCGAGCGCCCGCCGCGCCCGACCGTCGTCACCCTCGCTCAGGCGGCCCATAGACCGCGCGCAGAGAGCGGTCCGCTCGATACTGGCCTCGTCGCAGGATCCATCGGCGTCTAGCCAGCCAAACCCGGCGGCCGGCCGTGGCCGGCGGAAGAGTGACATTAGTTTGTTCTGTCTCTCGGCCGTGTGAGAGACCATCCCTGCTCAATCTTCGATAGGAAAGAAAAGAGTCCCTCTCCCAACTCACAAACACCATGCACCCGCTCGCGACCGCCCTCCTCCTGGCCTGCGTGGCCGCCGTGGCCGCGGTGAGTCTGTGCTGGGAGATTCCGTGTGAGAGAGCGGGGTGCGTGGGCGCGGTGGTGCATTCATCCTCCTTCCGATCTCACGCGCGCTCAAAACTTCGGCACTCTCCTCCCTCCCTCTCCCAGTCCTCCCCGCTGGCCGTCACCGACGTCAAGGTCACCGTCGGCGACGCCGCCTACACGGCCGCCCCGCCGGCCGCCCTGGACACGGCCCTGGCGCTGGGCCAGGAGGAGACGCTCAAGGTAAGAAGAGGAGGGGAAGGAGAGCGCGCGCGTAAAAACGCATCCCGCCCTTTTTTCCCTCATCCTCAACTTCTCTCTCCCCGCTCTCTCTCCCCGCCCTTCCTCCTCCAGATCGAAATGGTCGTCACCTCGGATGGCCGCCCCGCCGCCCCGCTCCAGGTGGGCGCCCTCTTCCGGCACCGCGCCTCTAAAGCGTCCGCCTTCATCCCGGGCCTCAAGCGGGGCGCGGCCGGGTCGGGCAAGCACTCGGTCGAGGTGTCCCCCGCGGGCCTGGCCCTCCAGCTCGGCCTCCCGCCCGACGCGGCCGCCGCCTGGGGCGCGTTTGACCTGCAGGTCCTGGTGGGTGACGCGGGTGGGGTGACCCCCTACGCCTGGACGGTGGGCCGGGTGGACGTGTCCGAGCCGGCCGCGCCCGAGGAGGGCGGCGGCGCGGCGGCCGCGCCGCCGCCCGCGGCCGCCCAGGCCGGCCCGCTCCCCGACTTTGACCACCTCCGCCGCCCGCCCGCCCGGGAGGCGCCGCCCGCGGCTGCCCTGGTCTTCTCCGGCCTGATGCTGGCCCCGCTGGCCGGCCTGGGCGTCGCCCTGCACCGCCTGGGCGCCCTGCGCCTGCGCACCCTGCCGGCGTCGGGGGGCGCCTTGGCAGTCGCGGGCGCCTTCCACGCCTGCCTCGCGGCCGGCCTTGGGCTGGCGCTTCTCTTCTGGGTCCGCCTCAACCTTGTCCAGACCTTACCCCTGGCGGGCGGCCTGGGCCTGGTCACCTTGGTGGTCGGCCACCGCGCCCTATCCCAGCACGCGGCCCGGGCGGTCGGGACCGCCAAGAAGACAGAGTGAAGAGAGGAGAGGAGTGGAGGAGTGTGGTGTTACCGGTTTCTTGTTTTGTGTTTTTTCAGTCCACTCCACTCCCCTCTCTCCTCTTCTCCTCTTCACAACCCCAAGAAGGGCACCTGCGTGAACACTTCGCCCGCCGTGTCATTGAGCGGGTCCATGTCCGCCTGCATGAGCTCTTGGAGGATGAGGACGGGCAGCCCCGGCGAGCCGTCCCCAATGACGGCCTCGTCCCAGCGCACGACCGGCGCGAGCTTCAGAGACGTCCCCATCACGAACGCGTGCGCGGCGTGGTGTGCCTCCGCTTTGGTGAAGGAGCGGCGGGAAAAGGAGGAGACTGCGGCCCGTAGGTCGACCGACGAGTCCAGCCACTATAAACGGACGGGGCGTGGGAGAAGAAAGAGAGAGCAGAGGTGTGAGAGCCGAGGGAGAGCGCACCGGAGCGCGCGCGGTCGGGTGTCCCTCATTCTTCCTTTTTTTTCCTTCCCTCCCTCCCTCCAAGAAAAAACGAGTGCGTCTTTTCTTGTGTATGCGGTCAGGTCTTTTGTAAACGATCGGAATCAGTGGGCGGGTGTTTGAGGCCCGCCCAATCTCATGCGAAAGATGGTGATTTGGAATTGGATCTGTTTGTGGTTGGCTCATCATGCCGCGACAGGGAGGGAGGGCGGGGGGCCGGGAAGGAAAGGGGGGACACGCGAGGCGGGGCAGGCGGGCACGGCGCAGGAGCAGCGCACAGCCCCCTCTCTCCTCGACAGTGCGAGTCGGGGGCGCGCGCGCGCCCCATCCCAAACCACGCTCTCCCCTCCATCAAAAAAAGAAACTCACGCTGGGCAGGAGGTCGGCCACGCGCTGGGCGGTGACGCCCGGCAGGGCCCGGTCCCAGGGCGGGATGACCAGCTCTTTCTCCGCCGTGATGATGCCCACGCTGGCATTGACGGCCTCCGTGACGATGCCCGTCTCCGGGTCGGCGAACACGCCCAGGTCAAACCCGCGCGCCTCGGCCTCCGCCTGGGCGAGCGCATTGCGAAGGTAGTTTGTGGATTTGATGCCCGCCGCCCAGGCGTCAGGGGGCGGCACGGAGCGCGCGGTGTAGAGCGCCAGCCCGTCCGGGTCGCCCTCGGGAGTCAGCAGGCGGGCATCCGTGCCCGCGGCGGGAGTGTAGACGGCCACGTGTAGGGAGGGGCGCCGGCACTCGCGCGCGGACAGCCCGTACCCGCCCCGCCCCGCGCCCAGCCAGACCCGCACGCTGCCGTCCATGGCCGCGCCCGCGGCCGCCGTCTCCAGCACCACCCGCCGCACCTGGGACCTCGAGAAAGGCAGGGTCAGGCCCGCGGCGGCGGCGGAATTGAAGAAGCGGGCCAGGTGGGCGTCCAAAAGGTAGACCCGCCCCTCGATGATGGCGAGCGTGTCAAAGACGGCGTGCCCCCGGTGCACGCCGTGGTCGTCCGCGGCCAGGACCATCAGCGCCGGCTCCGTGATGATGCCGCCCAGGTCGGACGAGTAGAGCGCCTTGTACCGCTCCGCGTCGTCCGGGTGGACGGCCGTGACCAGAGCGTCCAGGACCTGTGATGAGGAAGGGGAGAGGAGGGGTGAGAGAAACGGGGGGTGCGGTGGACGAAAGGTGGCGGCGGCTGTGGGGCCCCATTTCCCATCGCCTCTCTCTCTTCGCCTCTCCCTCCACCCCTCCTGCTATACTCTCACCTGGTGCGGCGCCAGCGTGGATGTTTGCACGGTCACGGTCGAGTCGGACGCCACGCCGGGCGGGTCGATGGCGAAGCCCGGGCCCGCGACGGGCGCGGCCAGGGAGGTGGTGGCAGCCGCGCCAGAGGTGGACCGGGTGGAGGGGTGGTGGGGCGGCCGGGCGGGAGGGGGCGACGCCGCGGCCGGCCGGGCGTGGGGGGTGGTCGGCGCCAGCCGGCGGATGGGCAGGGTGGTGGTAGGCATCCTGTGATGTGCGGGAGGGGCGGCGTGGGTCGGAGAGAGGCCGGTTGAGAGCCCAGGTTGTCGGTGTGCATGCGGGGGGGGGGGGGGGGGGGCA
>Ga0114918_10002684_pt1 | contig 15895 bp, 8 predicted proteins | sample LantaG_FD_87015 | JGI IMG/M metagenome (GOLD analysis project Ga0114918, IMG submission 87015) | Deep subsurface microbial communities from Baltic Sea to uncover new lineages of life (NeLLi) - Landsort_02402 metaG | ecosystem: Environmental > Aquatic > Marine > Oceanic > Sediment | place: Baltic...
CAAGTTCAGAGCCAAAGCAGTATTGCATTTGCCGGCCGGACTACCGAAAATGGTAAAATGAAGTTTCAGATGGTACTGCCGAAGAAGCACCTGCAGGAAATCCAATCCGCGTTTAAGACATTGATTCCTCTGATGGAGAAGCAGCAAAGGGAGCAGAGGGAGAAACAACGCTCAGAGCAATCGTAATCAATCGCCGGACGAACCGATGACGAAGCCGGGCCGCGAATTCCGATACAATCGGATATAGCGGCCCGGCACGCTTTTAGAATTCTTGATTAAAAGCTATTCCGGCAGGGCGGCGCACCATCCTCTGAATGGATACGGTGACAGTGAGAATAACAAGTAGAAAAAAAGCCCCTGTGCAAGTAAGAACGAGTTTATTCCTTTAATTCAATTTTATGTATTTAAATTTTGAAATACTCGCCTTCTTATTCACAGGGGCAAGGCCAGTCTGGTATATTTTTTTTCTTTCATCTTATCCAACATCGTGCATCGGCAGATTTGACTATTAGTCTTGAGGCTTTCTTGATGTCACTTGATCCGGCAGCATAAACCGGTTCAACCCAGGCAAGGCTACCTGTTAATCTGAGACTTCTTACTCTTTTTCCATCACCCAAAACTCCAGCTTAACATTTTATATATCTTCTCCCATACCCAGCGAACTTCCCTGCTTAAACCCGATAACGAGAAAAGCCCGGCAACAAAATATTTTTCATAAATTCTCAAAAAAGCACAAATATTTCTTACAAAAAAGGAGCTGTTTTTGAGCGTTTTTATTTATTTGAGCAAATTGTTTGTAGCATATCCGGCTGTTCGTACGTCTAATATAAATAGAAAAAGCCCGAATTCTAAATCCGGACGTAATAAAAGAAACAAGGCGAGGCCGGGAAAGATGTACAACATCTGCCTGAATATAAAAAATACATGAGAATGCGTTACCTTTATCCGGAGAAATGCCTTACGTAAATGAAGGCTAAAAGTTTAGCTGAAATGCTGATAATTTTTCATGGAGGATTCAAAGATGAAAAAGATCAGTGTCGAAGACAAGACCCAAATCAAACAGTTACTTTACTACGGCAAAGTTTTTGGAATTAAGGACGACCGATACCGATCCTTCGGCGGCTTTCAGCTCTGGTGGTACGATAGACATCTCGATGTTTGCAACTGTTGTGAATCTCACTGGTCCGACGGACGAAAAAGAATCCAGCAATGCAGCCTGAATAGGGCGGCAAACATTTTATGGCACAACCGTCGGTCGCTCTATGTTCGCAGCAAACACCTGCCTGATGATAAAAGATTGATGGCCGTCGGGCACTTTGAATATGCAAGACAATGAGTAAAGTGTCGCGGGTGACTCAGGCTAAATTGTTCCTGCGTCAACCGTCGAGCTGCCAGGGATTGCATCAAGCAGCAGGCGGAATATTCCATGAGACTGCCTGCGATGCCGGACTCGGAATCCCGGCAGAATAATTTTTCCGCTGCCGTATTGCACTTTGACAATTGCCGGTTTGTCGGCTGTCATCTCTTTCCCCATGGAATACTATACACATATTTTACTCTTCCGTCGCAATGCTACGAGTTTTAACTCGTAGATGAAGTTATCCGCCAGAGGCGGACAGGCGAAAGCCTGAAAACATAATGCTATGGGTTTAAGCCATAGTAGTTTACTATGAGATCTTTTTTGACACGTCGCTCGTTCATGAAGAAGACATCCGTAAGTTTAACAGGCGCGGCTTTGCTGGGAAACGATGAAGAGCTGATGCGAAGATGCGCGGCCTTCGTTAACAATGGAAGGGACCCGAAGGGAGCCAGGAGAGGCTATCCATATCCAGGCTCTAATCATCGAATGACCGAGTTCCAGGCCGCCGTACTTACAGAGCAATTCAAACGCTTTAAGAAACAGGATGAGATTCGGCAAAGAAATGGAAAATATCTGGAGCAGGAATTAGCCAAAATTCCCGGCATCACACCGAGAAATAGATACACCGAAAAGACGCGATTCACGTATGTTACTTTTGAAATGGATTACGACAAAAAGTACTTTGACAATGTCCCGGCATCGAGGTTTGCCGAGGCCCTTCGAGCCGAAGGCATTCCGGTCTCAGGCCGAGCAAGAAGATACTCAAACGGCTGCCACAAAGAAGGGATGTTGGAAGAACACATTAATTCTCAGGCATTTCGTAAATCATTTTCGAAAGCATGCCTTAAAAAATACAGAGAATCTTTACAGTTGCCGATAATAGATAATATCAAGCCCGGTGGAAAAGAGAAACTTTCCATAGAAGGCAAAATAGCCTTTCTTGGGCCTACAAAGGATATAGACAATATTTTGGAAGCTTTTATAAAGGTAACTAAGAACATCGACAAACTGACATAACGAGAAGCTTTGTATTACAAGATACAAATTTGACATAAATAGCAGACAATCAACTTCAGGCAAATCTCAAATATAATGGAGTGTTTTCTTTAAATGGAATTTTCTGAAAGTCTTTCAGTCTTTTATTCACTTTTAATATCAAGTGTTCTTGAACGCAGAAGAACTTTAAAAATGCCATTTTCAGTATTGATAACGCACCTAAAAAAGAATATTGGCAGGTCCCAGAAAAGTGCTGATAACCCCGATGAAAGTACTGATAACGCCAAAAAAGCCATAAGGAGATGTATTATTTCCTTGAATTTACTGTCCACTTTTGATATGATAATAGTTCGGGCAAGAAGGAAGATGTGTTTACTCAATTAATAATGGATTATTTAGTCTGGAAAGGTTGCAAGATGGGTACATTAAGGAAAATGTTGGTTGTTCTTCTTTACATGGGATTGGTAGTCTGTGTTGCTCAGACTGTCGAAGCCCAGACATCGGAGGAACTGAATTTGCCCGTAGATACAACCACGCGTCTGGTCGTAAGGGAACTACGTATCAGCGGCAATACTTTGATATCAACCGGAGAGCTGCTGGAGTACATGCCGGCTGTTTATAATGCCTCCGGTCAGCCACAGTCCCAGGCTGATAGCCAGTATCTTTATGACCTGAGGACTATCCAGGGACTTGTATCGGCGCCCGGCCAGCCCCGAGAAGTCTCGTTAAGGACTATTCAGGGCCTAACGCAATACATACTTTCCGTATACCAAACAAACAATTACTCCGGCATATATGTGTATGTGCCGGAAGGGGCGATCAAAGATGGCTATCAACTGGTGGATGGGATTTTACCAATTAACATTCTTGAGGCCCCTGTTAGCGAAGTCAGAATAAAATATTACGACGCCGAAAGAAATGAGGTTGAGGAAGGCTATCTTCGCCGCTCTGCTCTTGAGGAATGGTCACCCATAGAACGCGATAAAGTGGCCAGTCAGAAATCACTGGATTATCTGGTCAATCTTCTCAATCTCAATCCTGACAGACACATATCTGCCGTTGTATCCAGAGGCGCTGAGCCGAACACGTTGGCGATCCAGTACGATGTCTACGAAATCAATCCCTGGCATTACTTCATCATGGCGGATAATTCCGGCACGAACGAAAGGCAATGGGCCCCGAGGGCCGGTGTGATCAATACAAACCTTTTAGGCATAGATGACAGATTAACCGCTCTTGTCCAGGCATCTCCGGATTCTTTATCTGAGAACTACTCACTTTTCGGGAGCTATGACTTTCCGATTATGGATCCCCGGCTTCGCCTTAACCTTTATGGTGGATACAGTGAGTTTGACATAGATCCGGAGTCCGGCCCGTTTAATTTCCTCGGCAGCGGCACATTTTATGGAGCCGTACTGCGTTACAACATCTACCAGGAGCAAAATTGGTTCTTCGACGTTACCGGATCTCTAAGCCACGAGCAAAGCGAGATTGACTCTTCAGCGGAAGAGTTGTTCGGAGAAGATGTTTTTGCAAGTGACATTAAAATGCAATTATGGGGAATCGGGGCAAATATTTATCACAGAGATGACATCTCAAACACATCTATAACAATCAACAGGGTCCAGAACTTCGGTGGTTCCGACCAGGAAGCGTTTTGGGACCCTCTGACGTGGACGGGTGCTCGGTGGAATGCGGAGCAAGACTTTGCCATTTATACGATGGCAGCCAACCACAGTCAGTACGTGGATCCAAATAAGGTCCAGCAGTTCAGAGGTACTTTCAGATGGATAGCGCCTTCTGAAAGATTAGTCCCTGCAAAAATGACTTCTTTCGGAGGCATGTACTCGGTAAGAGGATATGACGAATATGAAATTGTTGCCGATGGCGGGATGTTGGCCTCGATTCAATATGAGTATGATCTGGTCAGAGATAACCAGATTGTTGAGCCCATAAAAATAGCTAACGAAGAACTGAAGAAACTGGCGCCCCTGGCCTTCTTTGATTATGGCAAGACCAAGGTACAAAGTCCTGCTCCGGGTGAGGAGGGAAATCAAACGATCTACTCGGTAGGTGTTGGTTTGGCTTTCGAGTTCGGAAATCATTTCAGCGGAGCATTGTATTACGGCCATCCACTGAAGGATACGGCTGATACAAGCAGTGGGAACGGCCGGGTCAACGCAAGCGTAATGCTGCGGTGGTGAGCCTTTTAACAAAAAAGAAAAAAGTATATAGGCAAATTAATAGTAGATAGAGTGATAATAGTGCATGGAAGAATTTAGATAGCAATTGTTAATTTTATTAAGGGGATGGATGATGAAAAGAATTAAAAGAAGTTTGAAAGGCCGTTGTTGGAGGAAGGTTATAACATACTTCCTGACGTGCTGCCTGTTCTTAAACACGTCACTGCCGGCAGTCATGGCCACACCAGCCGGGGGTACACCCGACCTAATTAATGGCGGCGGAGCCTCAATCACTTACGGTGTTGACCCATACGGACATACCACACTGGTAAACGTTGATACTACCCGCACAGTTATTAACTGGACAAGCCTGGATACGGCGGGTGGCGCCACTGAGGCTAGAGAGACTCTCGCATTCACGCAGACTCTGAGCGATTCTGCTGTTCTGAACAGAGTTTCCGGAGCTGCAACGAATTTTAACGGAGACCTGAGCGCTCCCGGCATGAGTATTTTCATAGTTAATCCCGCCGGTGTTGTATTCGGCCAGAATTCAACTGTAAATGTAACGCAGTTGGTCGCTTCAGGTCTGGATATGTCACCCGAAGCATTCAACCATTATCTTGATGACCCTGACAACAACAAGATGGAATTCGTAGGCGGCAATGGTGACGTGATAAGCCGCGCCAAAATCACGGCCGATAGCGTCTATCTTATCGGTAAGAAGGTCTTTAATAATGGCCCGATTATAGCTCCGGACGGATTGGTTGTAATGGCTGCCGGTGACGAAGTACGTCTTGCTCAGGATGGCAGCGACGTTTCAGTTGTCGTATCAGACATCGGATATAGCCTTGATATTCGGAACTCAAATATCATAAGTGCCGGTAATGGAAAAATAGTTCTTGCTGCCGGTGATATGTATTCCAGGGCTATTAGTAATGTTGGCATCCTTGCTGCATCGGGTGGCGAAGTATCGATGCAAGCTTCACATGTTGTAAACAGAGGTTTGATTTCTGTTAGCAGCAACGGTGACGGCGGCAGCATCAGCCTGACCGGAACTGATGAAGTCGTAATTGGTGAGGATGGAGTGACCGTACCTAATCCTGGAAAGTTGTTTGCAGATGCCGGGCTCAACGGCAATGGTGGAATGATAACTATAAAAGCCGGTACGGAGACTGTCGAAGGCAAGGTTACCATCGAAGAGAACTCATTCATTACGGCTATCGGCGGCAGTAATTCAGGTAACGGTGGTGAAGTGACAATCACCTGCGACAACTTTGACATTGCCGGTGATATCGACGCCTCATTCGGAAATGAATTATCCGGAAATGAATTCGGCGATCCCGGCAAATTGGTGATTAATTCTCCGAGTGTCATTATTGCAGACAGTGACGATCCCATTGCCATGGACACTCTCTACGAGAATTATATCGAAGCTCTCTCGCAGGAAGGAACAAGCCTTATTGTAAACGCGGCAGAGGGCATCACCGTCAAGGACATAAAGGACGATACCGGTACCGGCGAAATCACAGGCGGGTACGGCAGCATCGAGCTTCATGCAAAAGGTGAAAATAGTGCCGTTTCATTTGATGACACTGACAATACGATAAGAACAACTCTGGGCGATATAATTATCGAAGCCGGCAGCGGCGGAATTATGACCGGCAATCTGATAACCGCTAAAGACCCCTCTCCCTATTCTAAACCCTTTGCGGGCAAAATTGAGCTGACCACTCTCAATGGAGGTGATATAGAAACAAATAATCTAATTATCGAGAGCGGCTCGGGTACTGCTGAAATCGATGTCAAGGCTTCAGGTAACTTGACTGTTAACGGTGACGTTATCGTCGGCAGTGGATCTGACATAATAAATGTTGCAGACCAAAGTGCTGCTGAGGCCGTGATAAAACTTAGAGCCGATAACGATGTGACACTTGAAGGCAAAGTCGAAGCCCATGCTCATGGCAGTGAAGTGGATACAAGTACAACCAAAGCAACTATCGATGTTACTGCGGGTAATGATGCGACAATAAATGGCGATCTTTTGGCCGTAGCTACGTCATCAAGCAGTGGTACGGCAGATGCGGTTATAAAGGTAGAGTCAGTGGGCAATATTACATTTGCCGTAGGAGCCGAAGCTCATGCTATAGCCAATGACGGTACAGCAGAAGCCGGCCCGGGTACTGTATCTGATGAAGATCCTGATGATTATGACCCAAGTGACGGCGTCGATCATGCTCAAATCATCATCGTTGAGGGTGCGATAGTACCGTCAGATGACAGCTTCTCAATGCCTAAGTCTGCTGCTGATGTAGTGCTTGATGTACTTGCTAATGATCCAGGAGGTCCAACAACAATTGATTCTTCTTATATTGACCCAGCAGATGGCTCACTGACGACTAGTCTTGGGGTGGATGGCAAAACAGTACTTATCTACAATCCACCGGCAGATCTTAGTAACTTAACATTTGATGAAAATGGTGAGGCTACGGTTACCTTTACTTATACTGTCAGTGGTCATACAGCGACGGGAACAATCACTTTGATCAATGGTCTTCCGGTCGCAATTGATGATTTGGCGAAAACCTTTAAGAATAAGGCTGTTAACATCAATGTGCTCACCAATGACACTGATCCGGACTTGGGTGACGTTCTCACAATTAAACAGGGTTCTATCACAACAAAGAACGGCACGTTAGTAATGAATGAGGATGGCACGTTTACCTATACACCGAACGAAGGCTTTGTCGGAGACGACAGCTTTACTTATGCGGCCACTGATAGCTTCAACACAACATCAGAAGTGGATGTGAAAATTACGGTCAGTGAAGAGCCGCCGACAACACAGACAGCACCGCCAACACTTGCTCTGCCGTATATTCCAGCGGCTCCGGTTCCCGAGAGATTGGAATTTGAAATTTCGGGTTCCCCGGCGCTGGCAAAATGGGTGGCATTGGAACTTGGAGTCGACGAAAGAATGATCGATATTTGGGCGGTCAACACTCTGGCCTCTACCAAGAATATACAGCCTTACGACTCTTATGTGGGGCTTAAGAATGCAGCTAAAATCCTGCAGGATGCCGATGGCTCTCATATAGCCGCTCTGACACAGGTAATTAATGAGTTCGCATCGAGCACTGCACCGCCGACCGAGGAGCAGATGGCATCAATTGCTGACGCAATAACACGCAATACTGACACCGATAGCTATTATGCTGTAGCCGGCGAATATCTTGACGCTCTTGTGACTTACATTGGCATCTTGAACAACGACATGGGTTTTTCGGCAGCAGAATCAGTACAATTTGTTACGGATAAATATGTTGGTCGATTGGCTCAGGGTGAAAATGTCGGCGTCGCTGCCTTCATTGCGGCAAGTTTGGCTGCTCTTGGAGGATAAAAAAGCAGGTTAAAATCCTAATTTACGAAGTTTAAGTTTGCCGTCAGGGACTTTCCAACCCCCCTGACGGCGACTTTTTTATGAAACTATAATATTTTCATTCGATAGCTTGCGCAATCGGGGCATAAGTTACTCTTTTACGCATACGGATTTCTTCGGCACGTTGCTCGAGTCTCGCCGCTTCCGTCATATTTCCAGCCTCGCGATTCAACTGAACCTGATTCTCCAGCACATCGGCGATATTCGGGTGATACTCATCAAATATATTCTCGAGAATATCCAATGCTTTGCCGCACAGGTTTTGAGCTTCGGAGTATTTACCCTGACTTATATATACCTTTGCCAGGCTGTTAAGAGCAACCGCCGTTCGATCAGTGTCAGTGCCCTTCGAGCTTTCCAGAATTTCCAAAGCTCTTTGCAGAATATCCTCGGCCTTTGTGTATTCTTTGCTCAAAATATACAATTCACCCAACCGGCTTAATACATCACATTCAACCGCATGCCCGGAACCAGCGATATTTTCAACCGAGCCCAGAGATTTTTCGAGAAGCATTTTTGTATTAACCAAATCTCCTTCAGCCTCGTATATACTTGACTGTACCAGCCAGGCAGGTACGAGAAAATTATGATCCGGGCCATAGATTCTTTCCTGTATTGGCAGCACTCTGGAAATTAATTCTTCCGCTTCGGTAAAGCGCTGCTGCTGAACATATAGTGCCGCCATGCTGGAGAGCACCCTTGTTGTATAAAGGTGGTTCGGCCCGTAGTTATTTTCGATTAAAGCAATCGCTTCGGTAAAATAAGATTCGGCCTTTACATAGTCACCCTGTGCGGTAAGCAGGCGAGCCATATCAACCTTGAACGGTGCAAGCTCCTGATCATCTTCGAGGCTATATCCCCGCACAATAGTTATTGCCCGCTCCAGTGTGTCCACAGCTTCCTGGTATCGGGCCTGTCTGCTGTAAATTTCGCTCAGAATTCTCAACGTGTACGCTACATAGGGGTGGCTTTGGCTATACGCTTTTTCCTGCAGCTCCAAACCCGACAGGCACGTTGTCTCGGCCTCTGCCAGCCTGCCCTGGTTCTTGTAAAGATAAGCCAGGTCAAGCATACAGGCGCTCACTTCGGAATCAGAAGCGTTCGTCTCCTTTGCCAGATGAAGCGCCTTGACCAAAAAAGGCTGGGCCTTTTCGTATCCGCCCGATGCCATGTAAACCCTTGCCATGGATCGCAATGAACCACATGAATAAGCCCTGTCTACCGGTGCTGCCGAAGCATTGACTATGCTTACGGAAAGCAAGAATGAGCAACAGAATACCAGCAGAATAACATTGTTTAAGTTCCACCTATTCGTGGACGACGCTTGAGCTGCTGCCATTATCGAATCCTCCATCTAAAGCTTGGGGCATAAACATATCCCGTAATACATATTCGTACAATTTGAACCGTAACTTTAGCCACACCTCGGCTGTTTCTCTTTGTGTTGGAGTATCGCTGTTTGCTCCGGAACTCCGCTACCCCAAGAGCTTGTTAGAAAATATGCCGGAGAGAATTATCGGTCCGTCTCGCCAGTTGCACTAAAGATAGTATTTGGGATGATGTCCACATTATAAAGATGGATTATCTCTGAGTATCAATGTGGATTTGCCTAATCTCCCCCCAAAAAAAGACTGGTAAATTTCCTCGAACAGGTGTATATTTGACAATGTCGTAAATGTATTATAGTTGCCGGAATGAAAACTTGCGGGCGTAATTCAGTGGTAGAATGTCAGCTTCCCAAGCTGAATGTCGTGGGTTCGAATCCCATCGCCCGCTTTCCTGCGATTTTCATGCTGATGGAAATGTATCCCCCATTATTGCTGTAGACCTTGAAATCCCCTCAAGTTTGCGGGTTTTTCTTGACGTAAAGCTGGGTAATATGGTATAAGTAGAATAAGTCAAGCCTATTATCCTTTCGGCTGGATGTATTGATATTGTAGTAAGAGATTATTTCCGAAAAAGAATCTTATAACAAATAAGACTGCTGGGATAGTGTTTTTGTGAGTAAGAATTGTTAATGCATAGTATTTGGCTTTCATAAATGAAGTAGTGTCAAATTCTAATTACAACTCCCGAGGACAAGCTTTATAGGACTGAATTAAGGTAAAATTCCTGGCGGTCAATAAAACTCTCATTGAAAGAAAACTCCTATGCGAATGAAATTATGTTTCTTAACTTTTCTTTTATTCTTAGTTTTAGCCGGTTCAAATACGGTCTTTGCCGCTATCGTGATAGAAACATTAGTCGCTGAAAGTAACGATGATGCAGAAGACCACATTGCCTATGCGGGACAGGCCGACGATGGTGCCGAGGGTCGTGGCAGCAGCGATCTTGAGATGCCGTGGGAAGATGGCATTCGATCGAGTTCCTATCAAGTCATCGGTATGCGTTTCATAGATCTTCAGATTCCGAAAGGCTCAAAGGTCGTAAGAGCTTATGTACAATTCACGGGTGATAACGACGATGCCGGCAAGTTGACCGGCGGGCCCGTGAATCTTATCGTAAACGGCCTGCTACTACCCAATCCGGGGGGATTTAGCGATGGTGAAGACTTCTACACGGACAGAGATCCTAAAACTAATTCGGAAGTCGCATGGAGCAATATACCGAACTGGACCAGCGACCAGGCAACTGAAGCATCAAAGACTTCGGATATAACAAGCGTTATCCAGGAGATAATAGACCAGGACGGCTGGGCCAGTGGGAATGCCCTTATAATATTTATCAGGGACGACGAAACAAATCCCTCCGACGGTCAACGAAGTGCCCTGGCGGGTCCGGGGGCTACTGGGCCGTTGCTGCATATAGAAATTTCGAGTAAACAGGCTACTCAACCCTTTCCTGCAGATGGTACTTATCATGAAAATACATGGGGGGGCATCATTTGGGAGCCTGGAGAGACTGCAGCTTCTCATAATGTGTACTTTGACGACAATTTTACAAATGTCAGCGACCGCACCGGCGATGCATTCCGGGGCAACCAGACCGATACGCAGTTACCTGTTGGATATTCCGGATATCCCTTTCCGGACGGTCTTACTCCGGGTACAACCTATTACTGGTGCATCGACGAAATTGAGACCGACGGCGTCACGATATACGAGGGCTCGATCTGGAGTTTTACGGTTCCGTCCCAAACCGCATACGATCCCGAACCGTATGATGGTCTGAAATTTGAGGAACAAGATGCTACGCTAAGCTGGACGGCAGGTTTTGGTGCTAAATCGCACTATGTCTACTTCGGTACAAGTTATAATGATGTTAACGATGCCGACGGAGCTCGATCCCAGACGTCAAATACCTATAATCCAGGCCTTCTTGCGGAAAACACGGCGTACTATTGGCGAGTCGATGAATATGACGGTACGAACACATATAAGGGCGATGTCTGGGCTTTCAGGACAAAATCTAATATCTCGATCACGGATCCCAATCTCATCGGCTGGTGGAAATTCGACGAAGGTTACGGCAGTACCTCACTTGATTGGTCGGGCTATGAGAATCATGCTGCGTTAGGAGGCGATCCGCAGTGGGCCGAAGGCATCTTAAACAGCGCGCTCGATTTAGGAGGCTCGGATTATGTAGTAATTGACGGTGTCGTTGATGACATAACAAGCACCAATATTACGCTAAGTGTATGGATCAAAACCACGCAGACGGACGAGGGGAACATTTTTGCCGCTAACGATAGCGCCAGCGATCACCCCTTCATCTTTGGCATTAGTAGTGGGAATCCGTATGTGAATGAAACTAACGACATAGGAGATTTCCCCCCTGCTGTCAATGAGGGCCAGTGGCACATGTTGACGTATGTCAGAGACGGATCAAGAGGATATATATATGTCGATGCAGTCCAGGTAGGCACGTATAACGCCGCCTTCTCTCTGGACACGGTAACACGATGGTCAATAGGACAGGAATGGGACGACTCTACACCGAGCGATTTCTATGTCGGTATGGTGGACGATGTCCGCTTTTATAATACAGCACTGACACAAGCCAGGATTGTGGAACTTACCAGAGGTGATCCGCTACTCGCATGGAGTCCGAGTCCGGATAATAACTCGATATTGGATATTGAAGAAGCAAAACAATCCTTGAGCTGGTCGCCGGGAAAGGGAGCAACTCAGCATGATATATATTTCGGAACGAATCGAATCGCTGTAGAAATAGGCGACAGTTCCGATACATCGGGCTTCTATCGAGGCAGGCAGACTGCGACCAGCTATAGCCCAACGGAAAATCTTGATTGGGGAACCGGACCTTATTACTGGCGGGTCGATGAGTACAATCCGGACATGATGGTCAGTACGGGTAGTCTTTGGAGCTTTACAGTAGCTGACTATCTAATCGTAGATGACTTTGAGGATTACGACTCAGAAGACAATCAGATATGGTTCGCGTGGCATGACGGCCTTGGCTATGGCGCCCCGGGCGTTCCACCTTACTTTGCAGGTAACGGGACAGGTGCCATTGTAGGCGACGAAAACACCAGCTCATTTACCGAACTGACCATTGTTCACGGCGAAAATCAATCAATGCCGCTGTTCTACGACAATAATAAACAGGGCTACTCAAAGTATTCGCAAACAGAGATGACACTGACCACTCGGCGTGACTGGACTCAATACGATGTCGGCGAATTGTCCCTCTGGTTCAGAGGCTATCCGGCATCCGTCGGCAGCTTCATTGAGGGCCCGGTCGGCACATTCACGATGACCGGCTCCGGCGCCGATATCTGGGATCAGGCCGATGAATTCCATTTCGCATACAAGATGCTCAAAGGCGCCGGCTCAATTGTCGCCAGGGTCGAGAGCGTCGATAACACTAACGCCTGGGCGAAAGCCGGCGTTATGATTCGCAGTACGCTGGAACCCGACTCGAAATACGCTTATATGTGTGTAACGCCGGACAGCGGCGTCTCCTTCCAATATCGCATCGACACGAATGATAACGCTGACAGTACGACCGAGGCCGGTATTACCGCCCCGCGTTGGATCAAGTTAGAGCGCAGCCTGTCCAGCAGCTTTGCAGCTTACCATTCGACCAACGGCTCTTCCTGGCAATTGGTCCAGAACGCTCAGCCGCAGAACATCTCGATGAATACGAATGTCTACGTCGGTTTGGCTCTGACCAGCCATGATGATGCTCTAACGTGCCAGGCCAAATTCTCCAACGTTCGAATTGTCGGTACTGCCGATCCAACGTGGACGAACCAGGATATCGGCATTGCCAGCAACGCTGCCGAGCCTCTTTATGTGGCTATTTCCAACACTTCCGGCACGCCTGCCGTGGTAGTCCATGATAATCCCGCCGCCGCTCAGATCGACACCTGGACCGAATGGGTCATTCCCCTGCAGGCCTTTGCCGATCAGGGCATCGACCTGACCAATGTCGACAAGATCGCGATTGGTCTTGGAACTCAAGGCAATATGACGGCCCCTGGCGGTGCAGGCAAGATGTTCATCGACGATATTGGATTGTATCGCATAAGAACTGCTCCGTAATTATTGCTCGGCCTCGAATATCGCTTTGATTTCATCCAATGAGACCATGCCGGTACTGCCCAGCTTGATTTTGCCGCCCGAATCGATGAAGAAACTGCTCGGGATGGCTCTTATAGTATTGTATGGCCCCGGCAGAGCACCCGGGTCCAGCAAGATCGTATAATTCATTTTTGCCTGCGTGACAAACTTTTTCACCACACTCGGATTCTCATTCGAAATAGCCAGAATGGCCAGATCATCCTCGCTGACTGTATTTCGCAGCTCGATCAGATCCGGTATCTCTCTTAGGCAGGGACCGCACCAGGTTGCCCAGAAGACAAGCAAAACATTTTTGCCGCGGTAGTCGCTTAGCTTATGCTCTTTGCCGGCGATATCTGTCAAAGTGAAATCCGGCGCCGGCTTGCCGTACCAGGGTTTGAAAGCGGGACCCCAGGTCCTTGCCGCCTTGATGATCTCTTCCAGCTTTGGTCCGCTGCTGGTCTTTGGGACCGTATCAACCTGAGTTGGCCGGCCGGCCCAGATGCCTGCAATCTCATCGGCCGAGGCGTTTACCTCGTTTTCGCTTGTGTGAAGAGCAAAATCGATTGTGAACGAACGGCTTTCATGCGGGGCAAGCTTCGGGACCCGACCGAACTTACGCTCGATCGATCTGTTGCGCGGAAAACCGGTCCCCGGTTCCAGGCCCGTCACATATCCATCTTCATTAGCCACCGGATTCTTCCAGAGCGTGAAAAATGGCAGCTCCTTGACCGAAAATGCTATCGAGACGGCTTTATCGCCGGCGGCATTGCGAAGCATTACCTTAGTCCGGTCATTCCGGTCGGCCCAAAGCCGTAAACAATAAACCTGTTCGGGAAAGCCCGCCTTCGCAGCCCGGTAGAGGGCGTAATAGGCGACATCAACGGCCGCGTGCTCGTTGATCGGCGTTACCTGTCGCACCGGCCCGTAGAACCTGGCGCCTTTCTCCATGAGCGGCGGGCCGTAATTTCCATGATAAAGGATGCCGAATTCCTGCTCGATAGCGCTGCGGTTGGTTACCGTATCCGAAATCTGCAATTCGCTTGTGCCGGGCACGGTCGAAACACTGGTCATAATATCGAGCTTCGGGCCGTGCAGCAAGGTCTCGTCGACCCGGCCGCGTATTGTAATACGGTAGGGCGTTTCGCGTTCGACGATAACCTCGACCATCGATGCCGGCGTGTTGCAAATCTTGCCGTGCAGCGTCAGGTCCATCGTTGCTTTATTGCCGGTATTGTCGATGAATTCATCGGTTCCCGGCGCGCCGAAAAACTCCAGGCCGCAGCGAACCATCCACTCGTTAAAACCTTCCAGCCAGCCCAGCCCCTGGCGTGAGTTCAGATTGATGAATTTCGGATGGACCAGGCCCTTGACCGGCGAATCCCATCCGAGACGCAAATCGCCCATCAATACCTCCTGAATCGACATCCCCCGCGTCGGCACGACATTAAAGCGGAGTTTGCCGTTATTGACCTCGATGACCTCGACGCCCTCCTGCCTGCCGCCGTGCAGGACATACTTCTTTACCGACCACGCAACCGGGCAATCCGGCGTCGTTTCACTGCTTGTGAGACTAGCGGCCTCTTTGTAGATGTTTTGTTCGACGTCGGTAAGGACCAGCCGATAAGGCTCAACAGCCTGGGCCGTCGAAATCCCAATTATTGCTAAAATAATTGATGTTAGAATTTTTCTATGCTTTGCTGACATTATCGTTTCACCTTTCATATGAGCATTTGGTGGTGCTTGTTCTGCACCTTTTGAAGTTAATGTAGCAAATCGCATTGTTTATGCAAGCTGTTATTTGGCTCCTATGCCTTTTGTTTAGGATTTCCGGCCGAAGGCCGGCATATTGGCTTTGATTGGCTTTGTTTTTCGCCGCCCAAAACCGCCAAAAATCATTAAAATCTCCATAAATCCTTACTATTACTGAATTAATGACATATTGCCCATATTAACATTGGCTTTGTTTTTTCAAATAGCTCTTTCGTTTCGTTTCCCGACCGACACGGGGCAACAGACGTCCGGCCATACCACCGGAGTTGTCGGATTTCGAACTTCGTGCTTCGGATTTCCGGCCAAAGGCCGGTTTTGGTTTTGTTTTTTCAAATTGGTCTTTCAACCCCCAGAAGATCTGGGGGCTAAATAAGATTGGGTTTGTTTGGCTTTGAATTGGCTTTGTTTTTCGCCGCCTTCAAAGCGTAAAAATCTTCATAATATCCTTTCATATAAATACTTAAGCTAATTTCGCCCTACCGCAAATTGGCTTTGTTTTTTCAAATAGCCCTTTCAACTTGTTTAGGATTTCGAGCTTAGTGCTTAGGATTTCCGGCCAAAGGCCGGCTTTGGTTTTGTTTTTTCAAATAAGGTCTAAACCACGAAGGACACGAAGAGCCAC
>Ga0114918_10002685_pt1 | contig 15892 bp, 29 predicted proteins | sample LantaG_FD_87015 | JGI IMG/M metagenome (GOLD analysis project Ga0114918, IMG submission 87015) | Deep subsurface microbial communities from Baltic Sea to uncover new lineages of life (NeLLi) - Landsort_02402 metaG | ecosystem: Environmental > Aquatic > Marine > Oceanic > Sediment | place...
ATGGTAGAAAACTAATGCAGAGATATAAAGGTTTTCCTACGGATTACTGGAATTGGAGCATGAATAGAAAAGATTATGATAGCAATGATGCATATATGAATGCCTTACGTTCTAAAGAAATGGAAGACCGAATAGTTACTGATAAACCCTATATTGAACCTGCCAATGATTATATATTGGAGATTCACATAAATTTAAGTCGACCTTGGTACATTAAAAAGTCCAAAGCAATTGACATCGAGAAATTTGCCCAACACAGTGGTATTCCTATTTATTTTTATGATAACAATAATCAGTATCAGTATCAGAATAAAGCCAAGGCAAAACCAGTTCAAGACATCAATACCGAGTTCAAATCAGAGGATGATGAGAGTTATGAGTCAAAGTCCAATGATTTTTACTGGATGTTTAAGGAATTCGCACCATATATATTTTATAGCACCAGATATGAATCAGAATTCTGGCAATTATTTAAAAAATTTTTAGATTCACAAGACAAAGGAAATGAATTTGATGGTTACAAACAAGAAATCGACAATAGTATAGAAAAGGTTTATAATTTTTATAAAAACGAGCGTCAACGCAACTGGTATTATTTGGAAGACCCTTATAGGTCATTGATGTCAGATTTTCATAATAAGAAAAGTAGTACTGACCCTTATTATCGTGAATTTCTTAGATTATTGGTAAAGGACATGAGAGATTTTAAAGCCAATAATCTCAAAGAATATCTGACTAATAAATTAGGACTACGAGATTAATCATATCCATTACTTCTTTCTAAGGTTTTTGATATTCATCATAAGAAGCACCATAGCGTTTGCTGCGCCAATCACCCAGCTTATAGTGCCTTTCCAATCGAATGGTTCTCTTTGAGCCAAGACAGGTACTTCCTCTAACTCTATTGAAGCAGGACTACGTGCTGGGACTTCCAAGGCATTATCATAGTCAGCTATTGCCCTATCGAATTCTTCACCCGACATTTCACCGTCAATCATAACGGTATCTTGAATCATAGGAGCACTGAGTTTCTGTACTGATTTCATGGTCTCAGGCATTTCACTAATGCTTTTCACCATGTGGTTTGCACCTTGGTCTGGATAAACGCTTAGTCCAATTATCACGATAACACTTAGTGTCAGCATGACTCTAATCCATTTCTTATCAAGTTGTAATCTGTTTTTAATTTTTGTCTTCATATCTATAAATACTTTAATACGTCCAAGGTGTTAAAACATTATAGGGTTTATCCAATACCATCAAGGCAAGTTCTACTTCTTTCAGGCATTCATTGATACCGCCTCCGCACAGCAGCAAATTGCTGCCGTAACGACCTAAGAAGTCCATGAGGTCAGGAATGTTTATCATGTCCTCTGCTGGCTCTAATAAGTCCTGTATGTCCTGATAACCATATTCGGTCTGAAACTGTTTCCACATTTCGGCATCTATACTTCGGCTGTCGTTAATGCCGTGCGTTATCATGAACTTTATGAAGTCCACGAGTTCGTCATCATCTATGCCTTCGTCCATGCAGTATCTGAAAAACGCATAACCTTTGTCGTAGAAATTACTGCTGTCTACAATGTCTTCTTCGATACCACAGGTTTCCATTAGCCAATACTTGTATTGTTGTTCATCGGGAAAGCCAAGGTCGGGTCCGTTAAAAAGGAACGTCAAGCTGTTCATTTCGTTAAAATTCTGGTTTATCATGTCTCCGAATGCACTGGCTTGGAATCCCATATAATCGGCATAGGCTTCTTGTATGTCCACACTAATGACGTTTTGGTTCAGGACTGCGTTAATGCCAGAGGTTTCCAGCATTCTATGTCTTTGGGTTTCTCTAAGGAGTTTGTCTTTTCTCATGACGGCATTTCATCGGGTGTGTGATTACAATTATCTTCTAACTCTTCTAATTTACCTTCGTAGTCGTCTGGGGTATATAGGTTGGCGAAAATGTATCTGCCATTGCGTATTGCTTCTATTTGCACGCCAGCCATTTTTGTATACATATCAACAACGGCATCATCACCGCCAGTTTGGTATGCTCTAAGTAATATTTTTTGTATTACTTGCAAACCTTGCTCATCATAATTCATCTTTTTAAATGAACTTGCGAGTTCTGGGATTGTATATATTTTTTGTTCGAAGAGTCTTTTTAATTCTTCGGTGATGATTTTCTTAATATCCATGTAAATAAATACGAATGTATATTAAAAAATGCTACTAACGCCATTACAAATCCACATCATAGATATCGTCTAGGCAGTCATCGATGTCATCAAAACCAGTTTCTTTGCAATCCTGTGCCACGTCATTTGTGTCTTCCATTTCTCTCCAGAAGATATTGATATCCCAGAGGTAATCGTCTTGCACGGGTTTGTTATAGATTTCAAATCTTAAACCACTTTGCATTACTTTATTAAATTTCCCCCTTGTTGTCATTTGTCTTTATTTTTTACTACCTCAGACATATATTCTTTATTAAATGCTTGTTGTGCCAGAACAACTTTGTTTTGAAGTTCAGCCAACTCAGCCTTTTGTGCTTTGGTTGGTTTAGGATGTGCATCACTATAGTCACAAAAATTTTTTCTAGCATCTAGTTTTGCCTGACGCAGTTCCTCAATTTTTTCTGTTGTCATTTCTGTCTTTTTTTAATTTCATCTAGTTTTTCCTGATGATGTTTGTCACAAAGTGTTCGAAACCATCCGATGTCATTACGGAGTTCTCCTGTTTCACCACAGGTTTCACAGGTCTTATAACTCAGTGCTTCATACCTGCTGATGATGTCGTGAACCTCGTCACTTGCACCGCCAATATAAAAACAGAGTCCACCGAACTTTTCTTTGATTTGATGTATGTCTCTGTCCCAATCGGTTTCGATTAGTTCAGCAATTAAGTCGTGCATGAGTTGATACCAGCCTTCGTTAATATCCATCATGCCAGTAGTGGCTTGATAATAATCATTTACTCTGTTACCGTTTTCATCTTCAACGTAATTACCTTGGTCATCTTTTTTATAGTAAAGACATAAGAGTTTCAAGTCTATATCTATAAGGTATTGATTTAATTCGGCTTCTGTCATTATTGTTTTTCTATTTCTTCTTTAAAAATACTATATATAAATTCTTCAGCGATTCTAAGTCCCAAGGGATTCCAAGCTATTTCTTCTGCCATACTTTCACAACCCAGAAATACTTTTCTGCCCTGTACACTGATATCAACACCTAGATATCCTAGTTTACAAAATTCCGATGGTGGTTTTCTATACATTTCATCACTGAGCAATTCTATTTCAGTTCCACCGAAGGTTCTTTTAAGAATTGTAATTGCCTGATATATTTGTGGTGCAATTTCCATTATTCCTCGATTTTATTCCATCTTATTCTGAACTCACCAATATGTGAGAATTCCAAGTCGTAGTTATAGGCATCAGTGTCATAAAGCCAGTCTCCACCTGATTTACGTTTATAGTTGGTTATCTTGTAATAAGCGAATTTACCATTCCCAAGGTCTTGCATTGGCAGGATATCACCAACATTTAAGTCAATATATTTTCCATTGGCATCCCACACTGGTGGAAGTTTCTTGTCCTTGATATGGACACCTGCTGCCAGCCATTCGTCTTTCATGACTTTAGGCAAACCATATCGTTTCCTTAATAACTTTGTTTTTAATCCCATTAGTCTTGTTTTAAACCAGCTAAATAATCTTTGTATTTCTTATACGTGGTTTGGCTACGAATAGTGCCAGCTTCAACCCTATCAACAAAGTACTGCAAGAGTTCAACTGCTTCCAAGAACTTATCATCTGGTTCTATGTCTTCGGTATCACAACTACAGCCAGTATCACAGCTTTCACAACCTTCGTCACAACCTTCGCTGTCATCACCACTAAACAAGTCTTCAAAGTATTCAGGTGTGCCAATTGCCATGCCTTGTACTTCATCGTCTTCACCGCCATTGGGGATTGCCAAATCCCATCCCATATCGAGTGCTGCCATACTGACCACCATAAGTGGATGTATTTCTTCGCCTTCCACGAATTTCAGGTGTTCATAGTTTCTGGTGTGTCCTTCTAAGAGTTTAAGTAATGCTTCCTCGGCAGTCATGTGCTTCAGGATGTGGTCGTAAGTTTCTTTTCCTGTCATAATTTTCCTTTTAATATGTTATAAATAAAGTCATTAGCAATTAAATGTCCTATGGGATTCCATGCAATGTCTTCTGCCATTGATTCGCAACCCAGAAATACTTTAATACCTTCTACTTCGATATCGACACCTAGATAACCCAGAGCACATAATTCACTTGGTGGCAACCTGTACATTTCTGTACTAAGCAACTCCACCTTAGTTCCACCGAAAGTCTTTCTAAGGATTTCGATTGCCTGATATATTTGTGGTGCTATGTCCATTTATATTTTTTTATAATTTTTTATAATCATTCAGTCACCCGGAGGGCGTGCGCCCTGTCATTCTTCGCTTTGGTCTTCCATATACCATTCAGCCATCATCTTAAACATTGACATAGGAATTCTTATTGCTCCGCTTTGAAATCTCATTTCTACAATGTTTGGCATTACGGTGATTCCCCATTCATTATGTCCGATACCTTGTTCGTTCAGTGCCTTGGCATCTACTTCGTCTTTACAATCACAGGGTCTCATCGTTGATTGTTATTGAGTGGTCATTGAATAATTGTTCATATTTCTTTTCCAATATTGTTAGTTTACGTTTGAGGTTAGCGTTTTCTTTTTTGAGTTCAGTTATCCTCGATGCTGCTTCAAACTGTTCGCCTTCCCAGAGACCATCCAGTAATTCTTTGTCTGTTGGTTCTTTATATTTTGGTGTTTCAACATACATTAGTTTTCCATTTGGTAGTTCAGGGTAACGATAAGCATTATCACTCAAATCAATATTACCTGTATTGGTTTCAATGTTAATCTGGGTGTTAGGAGGCATGGCATCGATTACAACCTGCTTGTTTCTATTCCTTCTTAATAGTTTCCAACTCATTATCGTCTTCGTTTTTTATAAGCACCAGTATTCTTTAGTTCTGCTCTCTGACGTTGATTTCTCCTGAACCTCTCAATTTTTTCTTGAGCAGTCAGTGGACGTTCAAACCCGACTTCTTCGTGATTATATGCTGATGTCATTGTCATTGCTGTTGCAAATGGGTTAAACGACTCAGGTTCTTGATTCTGATGTCGGATTAATTCTTCGACTTCGTAGTCGATACCACCGTCTTTACTTTTTTTCCAAGCCATAATTTTCCTTATTTTTTCTTAATTTTCCTGCATGTGATGAGGGAGTTCAGTGGTGTCGCTCATGATTGACATCACGGATTCCATGTGCATTGCTTTAAGTCTCATTCCCATTAACACCAATGCTTTTCCGAGTTCTTTATGAATCTCTTCAGTACTGAGATTACCATCGATTCTAAATCTCTGGTTATTTGCACCATTGAACACCACGATGTCCTGATTGTATTGGTCATCGAAATTATCGCTTCTATTGAAGTTAAGACCTAATGTTGTTCCTAATTTTACTATTGTGCTTGCTTTCATTTTCTATTTTTTATGATATCTGATATTAAAAGTTCTTCTAATTTTTCTGTTTCACTGAGGTCTTTGAAATATTGTACAGCAACGGCTTTGCCTCGGAGCACAAGTATTGCGTGTCTGAATCTGGTTTTGAAACCGAATCTCTGACTATATGGTTTGGCGATGCACCAGTGTTCATATAATATACCATCGTATCTGATTTTCTCACAGGACTGAGCACTATGATAGCTACTGATATTATCGATTAACATTGGTTTTATCATTGTCTTGTAATTGTTATCATGTATTCCTGACCTCTGAGAACCCTTTCACTTTTCTCGAACATGTCTTCGGCTTCAATGATGTTGTCAGCTAGTTCCTGACAGATGTAATCGAACATCATCATGCCTTTAATATTACGTACCAGATATAATTTGTAAGTATTCATTACGCAAATATATGAATACTATATTGGAAATGCAAGACTTAGACAAAAAAAAATGGACACACCATATTAGTATGTCCATTTAATCTCTGTTTTGAATCAATTATAATTCTTTACTTAATATCTGTGCTGCATCATTGAGCTTACGAACCAATGAGTTTTCATATAGTTTTTCAACTACGGCATTACCATGCATTTGCTCAATCATACTATCACCATACATTTCCATAACCTTTGAGTCTTCATCCATGAAATTAATTCTGGCGTTGTCAAACATTTTCTCAACAACTGACCAGTCCCACATTTCTTCGATTACTGCGTGACCATGCATTTCATCAACCCTAGACATGTGCTTAAGTCTGTCAGCTTGTGACTCGTCTTTCATCTCCATGATATAAGCATCGCCTTTAAGGATACCAATTCTTGAATTGTCATGCATCTCACCAACTTTAGCCTGTCCATACATCTTAACTACTTTGCTGTAGTTTTTCATGGTTTTGATTTTGGCGAAACCATACATTTCAGTTACTTTACTGCCATCACGCATTTCCTGAATACAGGCATCATCTGTCATCATCTTTACTTCTGATGCATCATCAAGTATATCTATTCTTGCTTCATCATACATACCAAATATCATGCAATGCTTGACTTCATCGACAACAACCATCTTTGATAAGATAACGCCTTCATGAAGCAAGAGTTTCTTTCTACCTTTTATAACCATGTTGGCTATAATACCTTTAAGGTCTGCCATAACCTGTATGCGGAGTTCACCAGTGAACCAATCGGGATAAAACATACCTGAGTTAAGTAATTGATAATTATCGATGTCATCGAGCCTATGGAGTTCTTTAGGGCAATACTGTGCCATGAAGAACTGGTCGCCTTTGATTTCATCGGCACTAAGATACTTATTAATTAAGTCCTTGTGAGTTGTAGCAAATATGTCGTGAACAATTGTTCCGTCTTTTTTAATTAAAACCAAATAAAAATTTTCCATGTCATTACTTTATCATAAATACTTACTGAATATAAATCAGATGATTAATTAAAATCACTTGCTTTTCTCGTGAATTAATGCTACTTTGTAGCATTAAAATATATAGCGATGATAGAATATGACGAAGAAGACAGAGTAGATGTGGTGGACACCGCAATAAAAAATAACTTAGGCACAAAAGAAGAAATAGCTTTATATAATCAACTTAGTATTGCGATGGAATTAATGGATGACCAAGAATTTAATGTGATTGAAAGTGGTATTGGAAACGGTATTGAGTTCGGAATTACAACAAGATACCCACATCCGTTACCAAATAATGTAGCAGAAATGTTTTTTAATATTGATTTAAATTATGATGTAAGTATCAAAGAGACAAGTCAATGCGTATATGCTGGTGAAAGATTTTTTGCAATTACCATAAAAAAAGATTGATTTTTTGTAACATTTTTAAATTAGTTTCGTATATTTGTTCAGAACGCTGCTCTTATAACCAAGCATGCAAAAAATATCTGCCCTTTGAAGGTGGCAATACGGGAAAGGGATAACCCGTGCAGCGTTTTTAAAATTAAGAAGTTCTTTGAACATATAATCATTTGGGACACCACAGACGGCTTGAGATTGCTGGATAACACCTTGACAGGGTAACTTGTCATACGTGCCAGATATCAAGTGGCGATGGTAAGGCATTGATTCTGACCAGACAGATGCCCTTGGGGAGAACAAGACACCTCTTATGGTTATAGAGGAAAGGGTTATATTTTGTGAACATGGACGTGTGATTCGATTTCCACGACCTCAGATGAAAATTCTGGATAAGGTGTACGACTCAGCAAGGCAGAGCGGTGTTTACAAATTCTTTTTACTTGGCGGTGTTGTCATGTTGGCAGACACCTTGTATGAGAAGGCTATCTTAAGTGATAGTTGAAGTACTTCAAGACTAACGCAGGTTCAATTCCTGCCACCGCCACGATGTTAATTGGAAGGTTGACATTAGCAGAAGATTTATTAAAAGCACGTGAACTATAGATAGCGTGTAATAGACTTCGGATGTTAGCGATATAGCGCAGTTGGTTAGCGCACCACAGAGTGGGGGTCACTGGTTCGAGTCCAGTTATCGCAACTAATAGTTCTTTAAAATATGCGAGTATGGACAAACGGCAAAGTCGCCACCGTTCAGGTGGAGAGACAGGAGTAGATTAGTAATTAAATTCAATGCTTCTGTCGGTCTATTGGTGATAGCTTCAAGTAAGTACGTAATTACTTGTTGTGAAGAACAATAGTCTTTGGGGGTTCGAATCCTTCTATTCGCACTAAGTTTGGGTTCTGCGAAAGCAGATGAGTGGTTATAAGATAAACGCTTAACTGACCCGAAGGTAATGAAGTCTGGTTATATCATAAACGCTTAACTGACCGAATATACTACATGCCTTCCCAAACTTTTTAAATTAAAAATTATGGAAAAGGAAAGAGGTATTACAATCGTAAATGTGGAAGAAAAGGGTATAAGAGAACATGAAATTCTTGAACTCGCCATTAAGATTTTCAAAAGAAATCTTGGGTTTAGTTTCAAGCCTGATACCAAACCCGAAGTTATTCAGAAACTCGTGGAGTCAGAACCATTCCAAAATTATATTGCATTAGCCACTAAAGAATATGACAAACGTGCCAAGGCACTTGCCAACAATAAAATGTATCCAGTAATAGAAGTCAAAGCAGATGGTAAGTCGGGAATGGCTGGTGGTGCATGGTGTATGGCTTTCGTCTACACCAAACACAAGGGTAATTTTGTTGTTAAAGGTTATGTGCGTGAAGTCGAAGCCTATATAAAGAAAAATTACACACATTATTTCTATAACCTATCTTTATGGCATCTCGGCAGTCATCGTGATATCTGGCATTTCTGGAAGAATAGTGTCAACATTTATGAACCAGACAAATATAAAAAAGGTGTGAAGAAAGAACGTCTGATATTCAGAGTAAGACCCAGATGTGATTGGAGTTGGGATGTAAGTGAAAAGGAATATAAGAGACAGAATAAAGAAGCCGATAAGGTACAACTTCTTTTCAAGCGCATGCCAAAACGTTGGATACCAGAATTTGATAATTTTTAATCATGGAAGGAATATTATTAGTTATATTGATTTTACTTCTTATACGCTCTGCTGGAAAACCTGTAAACAATAGATTTCATAGTGGTGGTATTCATGTGAAACCCAGAAGCAACTCATCTAAACCCAAGGTCGCACCAGCACCGCAAGCAGGGAGACCTAAACAAAAATAATCATGGAAATAATTGACAGAAGAATATCGGTTGAAACTTCTAGGTTAGCAAAAGAAAAAGGTTATGATATTGCAGCCAATGGTAGTTATACAGAATATCTTGTTACTAAAATTGACCCTGAATACCCAGAAGGTGGCGGTCCGTTCGGAATGACTAAAGGTGAAATTGAACTCAGCGCAGATTATTTCGCAAATAATTGGGAACAAACCGACTATTCCAATAAAAATTATTTCATGTGTGCTGCCCATACTCAAACCTTACTTAGTGCTTGGTTAAGGGCAAAGCATGATATCCATGTTGAAATCTATGCTAATGCCAGTGGTTGGGGATATATCCTGACCAAGACCAATGGAACAACGATTAAGGAAATCGAAGACTGCGTGTTTTTCGACTCATATGAGGACGCAATGGAGACAGGTTTAGGTCTCGCATTAGAGCGAATTGTAATTGCCTGATTTTTAGTTAAATATAAACAAAAATTAGAAAAAATAAGCCAGACCCTGCATAGAGTCTGGCTTATTTGATATAAACAAATTTGTTTACTTTTTCTTCTTTTTCTGTTGTGCGATAAATGCCTTAACGACTTTATCAGCACCCAAGAGTTTCCAAAATATCCAATATCCTAAGAGGATAAATCCCCATGCACCAACAAGTCCTGCTGCTGCCAGACCAGCATTATCTAATTGTCCATAAGCAAATAAGACAATTAATACGTTAACGATTTGTAGCCATGCTTTCTTTAGCCAAGGCAATGCTGTTTCTTTCGCCCATTTCTTAATCTTTTCCCAAAGTACTTTTAGTTTTCCCATTTTTACTATGTTTAAATTTATTGTTATGTACATATAAATACAGCAAAAAAAATTTACATATCATGAGCAAAGAAAAAGACATTCAGATTTTGGAATATAAAATCGCAGAACTTGACGAAAAAATTATTCTTTATGAACAAAGAGGTATTTCACAGAAAAAAATTGATAGGTTGGCGATATTAAAGCTCAAATACGAAACTCAGCTAGAGGAAATTGAATTTGCATAAGCAACACAGCATTAACACAAATCGGTAGCCGTAATGACTACCGATTTTTTTTTTGTTTTTTTCCAGAAGAATCTATACATGAATCCAATATCCCTATCATAATCACTTACCGAAATAATGTCATCACAATAGCTTTTATATTCTTTTTCTTTGTATTCAATAAATTCATCAATGATTAAATGAATGTCAGCTTCTTTCTTTAGTTTGTCTTCTTCAAACAACTTTTTAATTAAAAGAACTGACCATGCTTTCCATTCAGCACTGGTTGCACCATGACTACCTTGTAGATAATCAACACATATGTTAAATATGACTGCGAGATATGGTATATTCTTTTCGGGAAGAGTTCCTTCTAATACTGGTGCAAATTTATTTACGATTTGTTGTACGGCATTAACATCGGCTTTAACCCATTCATCTACTCTATTTATTAAATCTATCATATGCTTTTGTCGTAATCTGGCAAATCTCTACTTTACCAATAAAATCATCAAGGTCTTGGGCATCGCAATAACTCATTGCATTACGCAGATAGTGCTCGAAATTCTCTACCCAACCACTGAGACCATATTCTACCTTCCTGAATCTAACAACACCCTCAGAGGTCTTAAAAACAGTCTTTCCCATCGCTTTTTGTGCACCTTTGGTACTCATGCCTCGGAAATACTTCTTTACTGGACGACCTTTCTTGAAAAAATGTCTTGCCAGTCTTTTATTTATTTTAATCCCATATAAATAGTTCTGGGCACAACTTTCCAATGCTTTATTGAAGATGTTGCCAATCATAACATAATCTGCACCAAGAGCCAATGCCTTGATAATATCTGAGTGGTCTTTCATTCCACCATCTGCAACAATTTTGGGGATGATATCTGCTGGTTCTTTAAGTTTAAGCATTGATGGTTTCTTTTTATGTTCAATAAGGTGTTTATTTTCTTCAATAAACCTTTGTTTCACCTCATATGTTGCCTGAATCAGCGAAGCCATTGGATAACCAACACCGCTTTGTTTCGTAGTTAAGCATCCACCACCATTACCAATTCCAACTCGGATATAATCAACACAGTTACCTTTAGCATAGAACTCATAGGTTTCGGGATTACCAATATTTCCAACCATGAGAATAATATCTGGTCTTAATCTTTTTATTTCTCGGCAATAATCAAAGATTTTCTGCATATGACCATTGGCAACATCAATTAATATTCGCATACCGTTTGGTGGATTCCTAAAACTGGTTTTGAGTTCATTATCGAGTTCAGAAAATCCCATACTAATGAATATATTAGTGTTTTTCAATAACTGCTCAATATTATGTTCTTTAAACTTGTTATGTGTTTTAAAATCTGAATATTTTATTGTGCGTGGTAATGCAACACCAATAGCACTAGCAAGAAACCTATCAATGTTATCAAGATTTACCACAGTATCCATTGGTGCTGTAAATAATGGTAATGCTTTTGGGAGGACTATATCTTTATATCGACTAGAAACATGTGTCTTAGTCTTAGGTACAATAAGTACGTCATCGAAATCAAACTGAGGTTTTAAATTTTTCATAGTTATCTGTAAATGAAAAAGATGTGTGTCTTTCTTAAAGAAAATTGTGAGGTAAATGAGGCTTGAGGCATCATTCTTAAATCTTTACGATATGAATAACAGGAGTTTTGAACATTCTAATCTCTATCATTCCATCTGAGTTGTAAACACGTTTTCCTAAAATACTCGAACACACACCTCAATATTATTATCCCTTGGTGTCTTGTTCTGTTGCAACATTGGCTTCCAATGTTTCCAGTTCGCCATCAGTCATGTCACCCCAAGGTATTTCAGTATTAAAATTATATTCATCCAGTTCTTCCTGAATCGCATCGACTCTAACTTGGAATTTCTTCACAAGTTCATTTCGTTGTTCTTCATCGATTTGAACCATATAGGTCTGGACTTTATCACTGTATCCAGCTACTTGTGCGCCCTCAACAACTGGCATTTCATTTAAGAAACTAATCAGTGCCTTGTATTCACCAAGTAAATAGATTCGTGCCTGAATTTCACGGTTGGCTTCGTTGATAACGAACTTCAAACTAGTGAGTTCCTGAACTTTATCCAGAAGTTCTTCATATGCTTTATCAACACTGAACTTCTCACCGTTCTTTGAACCCTCAAGGTATGAGTTCTTATCTTTAATTTGCTGTTTTAGTTTGGTTATTTCACCAACTAAATTCTTTCTAAGTTTTAATGCTTTATATAATTTCATGTTATAATATATTTATCTTGCAATATTAAGAATAATTAATAACAAATGCAAGGGTTTTAGATATTAGTTTTAACCCTGAAATCAATTGACCAACCAATGGGCATAAATTGTGGATTAGTTGTTTCAATAAAATGGGTTCTCCAGAGTTTAACAAACCCCATAATTTTTTCCTCGGTATCAAGTTTTTGTACAACATGATATCCGTGGTCGTATTCCTGACGATGATTTTTTTTGAAATCAAGTTGTTCTTGTATGTGATTTTCTTTTAATATCAAATACATTTTATATAGTTGAACATAATTGAGTTTGGTTATTGTATTATATGATAAACCACTACCCTCTGCAATTATCTTGAGTTTCTGGTGCATTACTTCTTCAGTGACCCTGCCGTATGTTTTAAACAACGAATGGATAGTATTCAATAGAATCGCATTATCCTTACCAACCTCACGTAACTTATGTGTATACTCCATATTTGATTCATTAATGGTTTTCACATCAAACATCTCGGCAATAACATCCTTGTATTTGGTTGCTTCTTGTTCGTATTCACTGTGCCTTTCGTGATTAATTAATACCACGTCATGGTGATTCTTTGACTTGTATTGTTCTGGAAAGAATGTCCTATAGCAATAAGGAACGATATGGTGTCGTTGCAGTCCGTCATCAACGCCTGTAACAACACATATCGCTTCCCTAACACTTTTCCCAAAGATTTCGTTGGTTTCAAAACCAGTACCCTTGGGTTCGAACGTTAACATTATTTTACCATCAGCAGTTCGCTTGGCTAACTTTCTTTCAAGATACCAAGTAGCTTTCTTCTCACCACATGTGAACATATGTGTTCCATTAGGATGATAGACTTCCCAATTCTCTGCATTGAGATTCTTACTACCGACCTTCAATATGTTATTACGTTCTCTGCTCTTGCTTGTATTACCCATTATATGTATTCATAAATTCATTCTCGATTGCATCAAAACTTGCATTCAGGATAAATTCCCTAAAATCATCATCACTTTCAAAAGAATCCCTGAACTTAGTGATTGCATGTCCGAGTTGCTTTCCTTTGAGGTCAGGCAACCAAGTCATTACGATATCACCATTAAATTTCTGTGACATCACTTTGTTCTGGGTATCAATTCTCTGTAATTCAGATAACTTCTCCAGAAGTTTGCCTTCAGGGAAAGCAGCATCAATCCATGCAAGATACGTATCCTTGTCCTTATTAAATGGATATACGATGTTGATTTCATTATCCTTCAAATACTTCAGGAAAATATGGTATGAACCACGTTTACGGTTTCTCTTCTTATCAATACTTTTAAGGTTATCCATCTGGAAGATTTGAGTATCGAAGTAAGTACTATTAATAGTAAACTTCAAAATATCTTCCAGTGTTTCAAAACCCCCAAGGTATCTGTCATAATCATAACCACCGAACTCAAAGATTCTTCTAGCATCGTTGGTTAGTAAAATGTTTTGTGAATTTCTACCGTTGAAATTCCTGAACTTGTAAAACAACCCATCCCAGCCATATGACAATCCAAACTTATGGAATGTTTTGCCCATGATGTTACCAAGCGGGTCATAAGAATAGTAAGTCTTAGCGGTTTCCCACTTACTTTCTTTCACTGGAATAAAATCAATTTGAAAGTTTTGGTAATCGAATGAATACACACCGCCATTGTTGTGAATGGCTTGTGGATTGAATGCGATACGAATATATTCTTTCAAATCAATTCCTTCGTTATGGAACTTACTATCGATTTTAATCAGCAAATCCAAATCTCCGTGGTCTGGTTTGGTATGATAGCAAGTCACAACTTCGGTCTCAACAGGAAAGTTGAAATCGAATTGAATGTGTTCTTGAATCTCCCGACCAATCCTACGGAATTCTTCAGTACCTTTTCTTTCGGTTTTTACACCGTACTTATTTAATGCTTTTCCTCCCATTTTGTTTTCTTTTTACAATAATACGAAAACAAATCGAGAATGTTACTGTTTTTCTTAGAAAATTTTGAAAACAATTACGTCATCAACAATTTCTCCTTCAGAAAATGACCAATTATATGTCTCTTCAATACTGTCGAGAAACAGTTGTACTTTTTCTAAATCTTCTCGGTAGGCTTCTTGTAGGAGTTCTTCGGAACTGCTGGCTTCAAAACTAAAACCTTCTTCTTCTTCATCATCAGAATAATTAATTTCTTCACTGTCATCCGTTAAGTTGTATGACCAGATTATGACATTACCATGTATTAGGAAATCTCCATTTATTTCATCGGAAACTAACTCATCTTGAATTGCTTCAAATAATTCACTGATATTCATATGTTTATATATTTATGATATTATAATTTTTACCATAAATAGGAGAGAATACCAGAAAAGACGGAAATTTTGTGAATTTTAACGATAATCTGCCATATTAGGGTTACTGGTAGATTAAATATTAATAAAATAGGAAATTATATTTTTGATGATATGATTCCATTTCAAAGAAAATATAATAAATATGAATTAATTATTGGTTAAGTATTGTAACCTTCCCATCAATTAAGTTGACAAGAAACGGGTCATTCACCGCCAAATAGTCCCCATCAAGACTACTGGCATTAATAAAAGTTGTGTCCTTAATAATTTTATATCCATATCCTTCGTGAATATGTCCCATAAGATGTAAACTAGGTTTAATTCTTTCCACGATTTCTTTATAAAGACTTGGAGAACCATGACATTCGCCCTGATAAGGCACTAAATCCAATATTGAATATGGTTGACTATGTGTTATCACGACATCAGTGTCATCGGGAATTGCTGCCCAATGTTGTGCCATCTTAGACTCGTCACGATTAAATGCCCAATTACAGAAATGTTTCTGAACAGGTGTGCCGTAGAACTTCACACCATCAATTACAACTTCTTCATCTTCAAGATAAATTACATTATCAGGCACAACTTCTCTTGCTCTGAGATTAGCTCTCTCAAACAACCAGTCATGATTACCTGCAATAAAAATCTTATGCTTAAAATTATCTAATCCACTGAACCAAGCCAGAAAATTTTCAATAGCTTGAATCCCACCATTACCAGATATATCCCCACAGTGAATCAGTACATCGGCTTCATATTTCTTGATGCCGATATAATCATGTTTTGTATGTGTGTCAGATATTATGCAGATTTTCATAAGTCATAGTCTTCATTATGTATATAACCTTTATTAATTAGCTCACATAGTAAATAATTAATACTTATTTCGATGTTTGTAAATACTTTCGAATTGAAAAGATATTCAACAAGGTCATCACAATAGTAATTAAATTCAA
>Ga0114918_10002687_pt1 | contig 15878 bp, 10 predicted proteins | sample LantaG_FD_87015 | JGI IMG/M metagenome (GOLD analysis project Ga0114918, IMG submission 87015) | Deep subsurface microbial communities from Baltic Sea to uncover new lineages of life (NeLLi) - Landsort_02402 metaG | ecosystem: Environmental > Aquatic > Marine > Oceanic > Sediment | place...
TCCCCCCCCCGGGTGCGCGCGGGGGGGGGGCGTGTGGCTGGGCGTGGCTGTGGTTGGTGCGGCGCGGGGGGAAAGGGGGGGGGGTTTTTTTTTTTTTTTTTTTATGAAGGCGGGTGAAGGGTAACAAAAAAGGGTTGAGTAAAAAAAAATCGAGACAGCGGAAAGATAAAAGAAGAAGAAAGAAAGTTTTCGTTGTTTGAGCTCGCTTTTTTCTCTTATCTCACCTCGAGCAGTTTCGCCGTGACGAGCTGGCCGACCCCATCGGTCGCTCCTGCGACGAGCACGACTTCTCCGGGCTCCACGACGGCTGCTCGCGGCGGAGTGAAAGAGGGGAGAGATCGATGCTTGTTGACGATGGCACGAGATCTGTTCGATGAGGTCGCGAAAGACAAGGGGAGCGCCTGCGATTCAGGTTTGATGCGCAGGGACGACGAGGAGTTGAACATGGTCGTCGCCATCGCGGGCGATTGGGATGGGATGACGGAAAGGGAAGCGAAAAAAGAGCAGCAGCGTCGATCTTTTGCGAGAGTTAAGATAAAAAGAAGAAGAAAAGTGTTTTCACAACCAATCGAAGGAAAAAAAGCAATGCCTTCTTCCTCTCTCTGCTGCCTGCTCCTGCTGCTCCTGATTTCGATCCCGGGGCTTGCCTCTTGCCTTGCCGATCATAAAGACGACAAATCGATGAGGAAACTGGAGCTGCTGCTGACGGAGAGGAGCAAGAACAGGGAATGGAAGCAAGACGAGCGTTTTTCCATCAACGCTGCTGCAACGCTAGCCGAAACGTCGACGTCGTTGTCGTTGCCCCTCGAAGTAGAAGAAGAAGAAGAAGACCCCCCGACGCCGACGCCCCCCGTCTGGCCCGAGGTCTTCCACGCCTCGATCGTCCAGTTCCGTAACGGCACCTCGAGTCTGGTCGATCTCTACTACGACTGGAGGCGAGGGAGGAACGCCAACCTCATCAGGAAGCAGCTCGACGGACCTCAAGAGGTTCTCTTCGACCTCGAGTACCAAAACAGGACCTCCTTCTATTTTACGAAATCCAACCCCGAGAGAGGGTGCAAGAAGGTCGACTTCCCCGTCGGGATCCTGACCCCGGACTGGCTGGCCGGGGCACGGTATTTGGGGAGAAAAAACATCAACGGCTTCGAGTGCCGAGGGTGGGCAAAGGGACAAGGAAAACCGGAGACCGAGGATTTCGTTCATTACTGGGCAAGAGCGAGCGACGACTTGCCCGTCCGTTGGACCTTTCACGTCGGGGAGCCGATGGAGATGAACGTGTACGGGTTCGTGGTCGGGGAGGAGATGGCCGAGGAGGAGTGGCAGGCGCCGGGGTGGTGCTTTTGAGGGCTGAAGAGGACGGCGGCGTCGAGCACGGCCTGGCGGGCGGCCCGTGACGAAGACCGAAGCGAGAGGTTGATGAGGTTAAGGTCGAGGCCAATGAAAAAAAAAAACGATGAACTTGAACTCTCACTTTTTTGTTTTTTTCTTCTTCTCTTTTTCTTCTCTCTTCTTCTTCGCTCTCTCTCTCTCTCTCTCTATCTCTGTGCATTGTTTCCCTCGCGGCCTGCGCGCGCTCTCTGCCCCGAGTGCCTACTCTACAGCACAAGAGCCGAGCAGGGCTCGATCGAGAAGAAGCAAAAAGGCTTTGCCTTTTTTCTTTGGTTTTGCTTGCCTTCAATTTCGATTGTCGCTGACGCTCTCTAGCCAGCTCGTTTTCTTCTTCCCCACCTTCGCCTCCGCTCTCTCTTCGTCTCAGCTGCGCAGAGGAGCACCTTCTCTCGGCTATGGCGCTGGCAAATGACGAGCGTCTGGCGCAGAGGCGGCGCTGTCAGGGACGACGACTCTCCCCATCGTCGTCATTGTCGTCGTCGTCGCTGCTTCTCGCCACCGCTGCGGCATCGACAATGCTTCTCTTCTTTCTCTGTTCCCCGGCCTCGGCAGCCACGCACGGCGCCGTCTTCACGCGCGACGCCAGGCCGGTCGTCACCATCGTGCCTGCGTTCAGGTGAGAGAGGGAGGGAGAGAGGCAGAGAGAGATGGAGAGGGGAAGAGACGGATGGGGGAATCGAAAGAACTTCCGAGGCGCGCCTCGGCTCTCCTCGCCCGCTCACCCTCTTTCCTCTTTCGACCCCTCTCCCCTCCCTTTTGCTCTCTCACCTTTTCTTCCTCTCTTTCTCTTTCTCAACTCTCTCCACCTCTCTCCACCTCTCTCCACCACTCCAACACCACTCCAACCACCTCCTTTTTTCTCATCTGCTTTCTTCTCAGCTTCGGCAACGACGGCTACATCGACCTCGAGATCACCAAATAGGAGTACTGGCACAAGAAGGGCGCCGACGGGATCGACCTCCAGCGCGTCGCCTTCGTCGCGGCCGACTCAAAGGCCGCCGCGGCGGTCGCGGCGGCCGCGGCGCGCGGCGAGTGCCCGCTGGACGCGCCGAGGGCGGTGCGGCTGCTGGACTTCGAGCAGGTGGACTACAACCGCAGGGAAGGGTTCAACGCGACGTTCTTCAACGGACGGCTGCTGGAGCTGGTGCCCAAGTACAAAGGTGAAAAGAAAAAGAGTATTTTTTGGGTTTTTTCATTTTGTTGAGAGAGAGGAAGTCGAAAGAAAGAAAGAAAGAACTCTCACCCTATCTCCTCTATCTCTTTTTTCCAACTCCCAACCCAATCAAAATCACCGCAAAGGCGGAGGCACCTTTTCCTTGTTCTACGTCAACTGCGAGGCTGCATACGCCGTGGCCTCCTTCTCCGCGAGAGCTTCTCTTTATTCCGTGCTTCCCGGAGGAGGTCGAGACTTCCTGCCGGCGGGCTTGGGCCCTCTGAAATCGATCTACGGCTGCGCTGCGGCCTCCGCCGCCGGGGTCTTCGCCCTCTGGTGCTGGAGCTGCCTCGCGGGGAGACGCTACCTGTCCTTCTCCTTCGGGGCCGCGCCGGCGGCGGCCCTGGGCGCAGGGCTGCTTGCGGCCTTGACCTTCCTTTCGTTCTTCGCCGCGAGGGGTGCCGCCGCTTTGGTGAGGGCCCAGGGCCTGGCACCCGCATGGACTGCCGCCTCCGCCGGCCTCGAGCTGGCTCGCATTTCTTCCTTGTTCGGGATGCTGATGCTCGCCGGGACAGGCATCGGAGGGAACAGCAACGGCAACGGATTGATGAACCTTTTCGCTCGCAAGTGCGGCTCCTGCTGCGGTGTCTTGGTCCCGCCACTGCTCTCCAACCCCAGGGACGCCAAACTCGTTTCCGTCGTCTTGCCCCTGCAGATCGTTGTCGAGCTGGCCCTGGCGCTGGTGAGGGGGGCGGCCTCGCCCGCGGCCCCGACGGCGGACGGGAGCGGCGGTGTCGGGCTGAGCTTTTCGGCATTGCTCTCGGGCAGCAACTCTGCTTCCGCCTCTCCCTCGCTGCCGAGCTCGAGCAGCCTGGCCGCCTTTGGTGCCCCCAGCACCAGGGCCAGGGACGCGCTGTACCTGGTGGCTGCTGCCGGGGCCGCTGCCGTCCTGGCGCAGGTAGGCTGGTCGACTCGGGCGGCGAGAATCGCTTCTTCGAGCTCCTCGCTCTCCCTGTCGCCGGCGAGCCGGGGAGGAAACTCCTCTGCCACTTCCGCCTCCGCCGCGGGCGACGCCAAAGCCGGGAGAGCGGCCGCCTGTGGAGCCCTGTGGCGCCGGTGGTACGCCTGCGCGCTGCTGGCGGTATACGGAGGGAGGGCGGCCGCCGCTCTGGTCGCCGCGACGGCCCCGCAGCCCAGAGGGGCCTGGGCGCCCGCGGCCGTCGGCGCTTGCGCTTCGTTATTGCTGGCGCTCGCCGCGGTGCTCGAGTGCTCCCCCGGGCCCACGTGCGAGTACGGCCTGCTGACGCTGGGGCTGGGGAATGCCGCTTCTTCAAGGCAGCATCAGCAGCAATTGCAGCGGGGGAGCGGGGGCAACACGGAGATGAGCCTTCGGTCCGGGGGGAGGATGAGTTGAGAGAGAAAAAGATTTTTTCTTCTTCCTTTTTTTTAATCCCCCCCCCCCCATTTCCCCCCACCACCTTCTGATCTGCTTTGTTTATCCTCTGCTTTTTCCGGCCACATTTTCCTTCTTTCGCTGTAATGAATAAATACAAAAAAATCACTAGAACTTGAAAAAAGAAAAAGGAGAAAAAAGGTAACACGGAAAAAACAAAAAAATCATTTGTTTTCGCTCTTTTCATCTCAAAACGGCTGCTGCTGCCGCTGCTGCGACGAAGAGGGGGCGGTCGGGGAAGAGGACAGCGCCGCGACCAGGTCGCCGAGGCCGAAGGGGTCGTCCCCTGCTGCTGCTGCCGCGGACGGAGCGGCAGCAGCAGCAGGAGTTCCTCCTCCTCCTCCTTCGAGGAGGTCGAAAGGATCAGCAGCCGGAGCAGCAGCAGCCGCTGGAGCAGCAGCAGCGCTCGCAAACGGGTCCGCGAAGGGGTCCATCGACGTCGTCGGAGAGAGCACGGGCGCGGCAAAAGAAGAAGAAGGGCTCGCCGGCGCCGCGGAGAGGGCGCCGAGGTCGATCCCGCTGCCCCCTCCTCCTCCGCCCGCCGCTCCTGCTCCTCCCGTCGTCGTCGTCGTTTCGGCCTCCTGCCCCAGGGAGAGCAGGCTGCTCCCCTGGTCGATGAACTCGCCTCCGAGGGCAGCGGCGGCGGAGGACGAGAGGTCGTCGGAGACATCCAAGAGGTCGGCGACGAGGAGGGAGTTGGCGGAGGTTGTCGCGTTTGTTGCCGTCGAAGTTTCGTCGTCGTCATCGCCGAGAAGCGACGGCAGCGCTGCCGCCGCGGCCTTTGAAGGAGACCCGAAACCCGCGCCTCCGCCTCCTGCCCCTCCCCCCGACGCCGCAGAAGAGAACGTCGCCATCGGGCTCCGGTACAGCACCGCCAGCGTGTTGAACTCGGCGAAGACAGTGTCGGCGACGTCGGCGGGAGCGTCCTCGGGCCAGCGGCCGCCGTCGGGCGGCGGGGCCGGCGGGCACGAGGCGGCCTCGGCCAGCATGGCCGCCGCGTTCGAGCTCCCATCTCCTCCGCTCCCGAGCGCCTTGGCGTAGAGGAGCGCCGAGTCCCTGACCCTGGCGTCGCCGTCGCCCGCGCCGGCGGCGAGGACCTTGCGCAGGAGGGGCGCGACCTCCGCCGCCCGCGAAGGAGAAGAAGAAGGACCGCCGTTGCTGTTGTTAAAAAACAGCCTGACCGCGGCGCGCAGCAGCGCCGACTTGACCTCTCGCGGCTGCCTCCTCCACGCGTCCGCGAGCTCTTCCAAAGCATAAGGCGTGGCCTTCAAGTGGGAGCCGTGCTCCCCTAAGAGCCATACGTAGGCAGCCCTGCCCGCGGCGTCGTCGACGTCCGACGGCAGCAGAGAGAGAGGGGAAGATGAGGAAGAATGATTTCCGCCGTCTTCCGAGTTTCCTCCTCCTCCTGCGCCTCCTCCTCCGGCGAGCGCCGCGACCACCACCGCCGCCGCCCCGGGGGCCCTCCTCGCCAGCGCCGCGGCCTGGACGATGGCCTCTGACAGAACGGAGTCGCTGCCCGAATCGTTGTAGTTTCCAGAGGTGCTTGTCGTCGCCGTCGAAGAATTCCTCGCCGTCGCCGCCGCGGCCGCGAGCGCCTCGACGATCCCCAAAAGCCGCTCCGCTACCCCGGGAGCCCCAGGGACCGCCGCGGCGACCCCTCCCAGGGCAGCGACGGCGGCCCGAGCCGCCAGGGGGTCGGAAGCATCTAAAGATTCGGCCGCGAGCTCCGACGCGATATCGTGGACGTTGCCTTCGTCGGCGACCGCCACAAGCGTCGCGAGCTTGGCGGCGCGCACGCAGGGCGGGTCGCTCCTTCGCGGGTACAGAGCGGAGGCAGCCCGCGCGAACAGCGGCGGGGCGCGCTCGGCCAGCAGGCGCAAGTGGGCCAGGGCAGCGGCGGCCGTCTCCGGGGATTCGCCGCCTGCGACCAACAGCAGCGCGCCGCGGAGCCTCTCCAAAACCCGCTGGTGCGTCTCGGGCATTCCCAGAGTCAGATGTAAAAACAATTTGGCTGCGGCGAGCACGACAGCGGAGTTGGAGGAGCTCAGCCTGTCGTCGAGGACCTCGAGCAGGGCGAAGGCCTCGGCGTCGTCCCGAGGGGCGAAGCCGCCGTTGGACTTTGTGGTCGAGGAAGAGTCGTCGTCGTTGTTTTCTTCGTTTCCGCTAACAACTCCTCCTCCGGCTGCCACCTCCATCAGCAGGCACTGGCCCCACTCGCTGAACTCTCTTATCCTGTTGAGCAGAGGGACGATCATCGCTCGCGGAGGGGGACGGGGGAGGTGCCCGGCCGCCCTGAGCACCGCCAGGGCGTTGGCGGTGACCCCTGCGTCGGGCTCCTCCGCCGCCGGCGGGAGCATCTTTTCGAGGACCGAGAGCCATCCCGCGGCGGCGACGGCCGTGGGGTCCACCTGCAGAACCTTCAAAACCCCGACGACCGCGGCCCTCCTTACCGTCGGGTGCGGGTCCCTCAGCGCCTGCGTGACGGCCGGGGCCGCGTACTCTACCAGGTTGCGCACGCGGAGGCCGCAGAGCGCCCTGAGAGCGAGCGCGCGCACCGCCGGGTCTGGCGACGACGCCAGCGCGCAGTCCTTGGTCAGGAGGTTGATCGTCAAGAGCGTCAGCTCCGGGTTGGCGCGGGCGTAGGTGGCGACGTACCAGTAGAGCATCTTCTTGAGGAGGACGTCGTCGGAGGAGGGGGCCGCCGCGGCGATGACCTTTCGGAGTTGGGGTTGGGGTTTGAGGTTGGAGAGTGTGAGAGAGAAGAGGTCGAGGTTTGAGGTTCGTGAGTTTTCGAAGGCAAGCGATTGAAATTGTCAATGGGGGCATCGATCGATCGACCATCGATGGCTCTCCTTCTTCTCCTTCCTTTTCCCTCCCCCTCCATTACCTCCCTCCCTTCTCACCTGCATAAACAGCCCGCTCATGTCGATCCCGATCGTCATGTAGTGCACCAGCTTCTTGAAGACCTCGCGCTTGGCCGCGCCGCCGTCCGTCGCAGTGCGCCCTGTCGCCGAGAACGACGCCAGGGCGGCGCGGAGCTCGGCGACCTCCCCGCGGGCCTTGGAGGCGCGCTCGGCGCGGTGCGGCTGGTGCGGGGCGGCAGAGGCGTGGTGCGGGCTGCCGCCTCCGGGCGCAGGGAGGGCGCCGCCGTCTCGCGTGGTCGCCATCGCGAAAAGAGGAGTCGAGAGCAAGAGCGAGAGAGAGGGAGGAGAGCGAGTGAGAGAGGAAACTCGAAGAGTGAAATCACGAAGTTATCGTCACTTCTCCACTTCGATCGAACCTCTCAACTCTCATCGCCTCTTCCTCGACTCGTGTCTTCCCTGCATCGAACGATGGACGCGCGCGCCGCGTGCCTGCGGTCACGAAGCATCGCAATCGGCAGCTGCCGTGGCTCCTCGAGGGGAGCTGTCGAAGCAGCGAAGAGGGCGCCTCTTCTTCTTCTTCGTCGAAGAGGATCGATCGTCGTCTCAACAAACGCAAACGCGAACGACGCCGAAAACGACCTCGACCTCGACCTCCTCTCCGCGCTCGCCCCCCCGGACATCGACGGCGACGTCGCCTCGGCCTACGCCGACGCAGGCGCGAGGTTCGACGTGAGTATTTTTTTCTTTCCTACTGAGAAATTGAAGCAAAAATAGGAAGAGAGAAATAGAGAGAAAGCTCACCTCTTTTCTCATCAAAAATCTCCACAAAAAAACTCTCTCTCTCAGCCTTCGACAGGAGTCGCCACCACCTTCAACGGCAACGACCAGCAGGCCCTCGACTCCTCCACCCAGGGCGTCGCCGTCGCCGACCGCTCCCACTGCAGGCGCCTCCGCGTCTCGGGAAGGGGCAGGTTTGCCTTTTTGCACGGGCAGGCCACCAACGATTTCGGCGGCAGTGGCGTCGTCGAGTTTGGCGGCACGGGCGTCGGTCCCCCGGCTCCGGGCGACGTCTTGCCCAACGTGGCGTTCGCCCTCCCCGACGGGCGCGTCAGGGATTTCGGGACGGCGTTCGTGACCGCCGACGGCGTGCTGCTGCAGGCGTCTCCCTGGTTTGGAGGCGGAAGTAAAGAAAACGATAACGACGAAGAAGAGGAGGAGGTCGAGTGGAAAGGCGGCCAGCGCATCGTCAAGAAGAGGAGCGACCCGAGCGACCTCCTCGCCGCGCTCGACAGGTGCGTGTTCCCGGAGGACGAGGTGACGGTTGCCGACGTGACCGCGGAGACGGCCTCTTTTGCCCTGATCGGACCCGGGGCCGCCTCGGCGCTGGCAGCGCTGGGGGCGCTGGACGCCGGGGCGCTGCCAAAAGGGAAGATGATGCTAATGGGCGCTGGCGGAAGCGGCAGCAACGGGAGAACCCGCTCCCCGGTCGTCGTCGCCCGAGGCGGCGGCCTCTCCGACGACTCCGGCGACGGCTTCACTCTTATTATGGACAGATCCTCCGCCCCGGACCTGTGGAGGGCGCTGGTGGCGGTGGCGGGCGCGACCCCTATGGGCGAGCTCGCGTGGGAGCGGGCGCGCGTTCTCGCGGGAAGGCCGGCGGTGGGCAAAGAGGTCGGCGCCGGGGTCGCTGCGACGGCGCTGGAGGCAGGGCTCTGCGGCGCCGTTTCTGTGAAGAAAGGGTGTTACGTCGGGCAGGAGGCCCTGGCGAAGGCTGCCGGGGCCGGGAGGCTGAAGCAGCAGCTGTGGGGCCTGAGGTTGGTTGAAGATGACGATGAAAAAGGGAAGAAGGTTTTCGCCGCGGGAACGACGCTCTGGCCTCAAAGTTCTTCTTCTTCGTCTTCCGAAGAAGCAACCCCTGCTTCCGGCTCCTCCTCCCGCGGCGCCCCCGCCGGTCGGATCACCTCCGTGGCCCTGGACGCCGACGACAGAGTCTTCGCCCTGGCCTTCGTCTCCTCGACGGGGAGGGCCGGCGCCGAGAAGCTGAGCGAAGGGCTCGAGGTGGCTGTGGAGTTCGAGGGAAACAGAGCGAGAGCAAAGCTCGTCGACCTCGCGTTTGCGTCGAGGGAGCTGCCCGAAAAAGCAGCTGCGAGTAGTGAAAGCAGCGCTGGCTCCGAGGATGACGGAGAAGAAGAAGAAGAAAAGGCTGCTCCTGCGGGAGGCAGGGAGGCGCGCCTCGCGGCGATGAAGGCGCGGCTGGAAGCATATCAAAGAGGAAAGGCTTCGGAGTGAAAAAGTTGAGAGAGACGAAGAAAAAAGATGAAAAAAACATTTCGATAAAATTTTGACAAAAAAAGAAGGCTGTTTTTTGGTTTTCATTTTTTTCTCTCTCTCTCAACGACAATTCAAAAATCAAAATATCAAGGCAGCGCCGGCCTGCTGAGGCCCATCGACGACACAAGCGGCGACACCAGCACGCCGCAGACGACGCACGCGGGGGCGCCGGCGTGCGAGCCGCCGACGACGGACGAAGGAAGAGGAGGAGGAGGAAGAGACGGCGACGACGACGAAAGCGAAGAATTTCTTCTGTCCACCGCTGTCGACCTCGAGTAGCGCCTGCCGCAGACGCGGCACGCCCAGGGCCTCCCCGACGCAGAGAGCGGGAGCCAGGTCAGAGCGCAGCGCGGGATCACGCGGCCGTGCTCCGAGAGGACGACGCGGGCAGACAGGAGCGAGGCGGAAACGGGATCTTTCTCCTCCTCTTCTTCTTCTTTTTCCGCTTCTTCTGCTGCTGCCGCCTTCGCCGCCTCCGACGCCGATAGCACCTTCTTCTCCCTCGCCTCTCTCGCCAGGAGCTGCGCGGCCTCGACCAGGGCGGCAGGAATCAGAGGCGCGGAACCAGCAGCAGAGGAAGAAGAAAGGATCTTCGCAGTCCTCGTCGCCCAGCTCGCCGCGGCCTTGGCAGTTGCCGCCGACGAAGAAGAATGGCTAGACATCGCCTCCCTCGCCGAGACCAGGACGAGGGCGAGCTCCGCCTGCCGCGCTTCCGCGGGCTCCTCTTCCTCGTGCTCTTGCCCCTCACCTCCAGCTTCCTTCTTCCTCCTCATCCCGTCCCTGCCGTCAAAGGAAGGCAGGATAGCACAGGGCTCCCCGCCGCCGTCCCCGAGGGCGCCCTCGGCCTTGGCCGCCGCCGCGGGAGGAGGCGCGGCGAGCGAGCGGCGGAGGGCGAGGCCCCGCGCCGCGGCCAAAAGCACCGAGCGCGGCAGGCAGAAGATGGTCGAGCCGGAGCCCCTTCTCGAACCATCACCGCTCAGAGCCCGCTTCATCGGCGCCTCGAGCTGTTCCAAGACGGCAGCGGCCTCGGGGGCCAGCAGGGGCTTCTTAGTTCCGTCGGGCAACGAAGAGGCATCGGGGGCGACGACGACAACCCCCGTCGCGCGGCCGACTGCCCTCCTCGACCTCAACAGGACAGAGAGGTCGGCGACGGCCCGCGTGGCGTGCCCCCCGGCGCAGGAGAGCGTCGCGGCGATCTCCGACGCGGCCTGCAGCAGGGGGCACAGGGGCTGCTGGGAGGCAGCGGAGGGGTCTGACGAGGAAGAAGAAAGGGAGCTCGAGGAACAGGGGAGCCACCACCCCTCGACGCGCGCGCGCTGCAGGCCCGAAAACGTCATCGTCGTCTTCTGCACCAGCGGGTTGGCGCCCGCCAGGCTCCTCAGCAGAGCGAACCTCCCGCCGCCGCCGCCGCAGACGAAAGCGTGCGCCTCTCTCGAGACGCGCTCGGTCGGGGTCTGCCTGGGAGGGCGCGAGGGCGGGGGCAGCAGCGCGGGCGAGCGGCGGGAGCGGCCGCCGCCGACGTCGACGGCGAACGAGTGGAGCGCGCCGTCGGCCGTCGCGGCGGCGAGCGCCGGGCGCAGAATCGAAGACGACGATGACGCCGACGAGCCCGGGGCCCAGCCGACGCCGACGACGGTGCTCCCTCCCGGTAGGAGGGCGGTGGCGGCGCGGAGCAGGTGCGGAGGCGTCGCCGGGGCGATTCCGCCGCCGGAAGAAGAGGAAGAAGGAGGAAGGGAAAGCCTCGGCCAGGCGGCGACGAGCCCTCCCCCCTTCCCCGCGGCGACGCGGAGGCGCCAGCCGCCGCCGCCCCCGCCGCCGCCGCTTCCAGCTCCCGGCCCCCCGCTCGCTGCTGCTGTTTCCGCGTCCAGGCTCGCGTCGATCGCGGCGACGGGCCTGCCGTCGGAGGGGGCGATTCGGGGCGAGGTGCGGCGGAAAGAAAGGGAAGGAGGAGAGGAAGAGGAAGGAGAAGAAAAAGCGCCGTCGCGAAGGAGGACGACCGCGCCGGAGCCGCCTCCCGCCACGAGCGCTATCGGCGCCATTCCTGCTCCTGCCCCCCCTCCCGAAGAAACGGGCCCGACTCGAGCGAAGCACAGCGAGGTCACGGGCTGGGACCCACAGGCCCGGGTTCGCCCCAGGAGCTCGAACGAAGCCCTCGAAGAAGAGGAAGAGGTCGAGGTCGAGGTCGAGGTCGAGGTCGACGAGGAGGACGAGTGCTCGGTCGGGTGCCTCACCCTCCAGAGCCAGACCCCACCGTCCCTCGCCCCGACAGCGAGGGCGGAGCACCAGCAACTGCTTCCGCTACCCTCTCCTTCCTCCTCCTGCCGCCACGCCTGCGACCAGGCGACGACGGTGGGAGAGGCCGCGGCGATGCGCGCGGCGGCCTCGGCGGTCGAGGCGACAGGAGGAGGAGGAGGAGGAGGAGGAGGAGCGCCGCCGTTTTCGAGCCGAGGCCGCTTTGACGAAAGCAGCTGCAGCTCCCTCTTCCTTCTGCTCCTGTCCTGCTGCCGCTGCCACTCCTCCCTCCTCGCCGCGACGTCGAGCGTCGCGGGGGTCGCGGCGAGCGATCTGGCGGTCGCCACTGCCGCCGACGCTGCGGTGACGGCGGAGGGCTTGCGCCTCGAGCCCGAACGAGAAGGAGGAGGAGGAGCTGCAGAGGCGGAGCTTTTCTTCGACTTCGCCGCCCCAGAGGCCGGGCGCACGCGCTTCCTCCCCTTTCCTCCTCCCCCTTCGCCTCCGCCGCCGTTCTCTGTGGCCTCCAAGGCAGCCGCGGCGGATCTCCCGGAGGCCACGGCGGCGGCGACGGCCGCGGTGATGGTGGCGGTCCCTTCGTCCTTGCCCTTGTCCTTCGCCGCCTCTGCTTCTCCTCCACCTCCTCCGCTTGTCGCTGCTGCTGCTGCCGCCTTCGCCGCGTTCTTTCTCTGCAGGGGCCTGATCAGCCGCCTCCGGATCCGCTTCTTCACCTCCTTGATCAGGGACTCCTTCCCTTCGGCGCCCGAGAGCTCCTGCGGCATAGAGGAAGCATGCGCCGAGGCGAGCGAGCCGAGCATGGCCTTGGCCGCGGCGACGGCGAGCGCCTCGTCGATGCCGCGCAGGCGCTGCGCCCCGTAGTAGCTCTCGTCCCGAATCGAAACCGAAAGAGCAGCAGAAGAAGAGCTCGAGGGCGCGTCAGAAGCGGCGGCGGGGACGGTCGCTCGCAGCGCGGCGAAGTGCATGTAGGAGGCAGTGGCGGCGACCGAGAGCGGGTCGCCGCTGTTGTTGTTGCCGCCGGTCGAGACGACGGCGTCGGCGCCGAACGCCGGCGGCGGTGGCGGCGGCACGCGGGAGAGCGCGACGGCGACCGCCGCTGCGAGGGCTTGCGGGGTCGGAGCGGAGGAAGATTTGGAGGCTTTGGATGTTTTAGGGGCTTTGGGGGCTTTGGGGGGTTTGGCGGGTTTGGAAGAAGGAGGAGAGGAGGCGGCGGCCGCAGCTGCGGCTTTGCCGCGGCGGCGGGAGGGAGCAGGAACTGGAGCAGGAGCAGGAGCAGCAGCTGCGGCAGCTGCCGCCGCCGCCGCTGCCGCCGCAACAGCAACCTCCTCTTCCTCCTCTTCCTCCTCTCCTTCCTCTCCACCTTCTTCGTCCTCCGACTCGAACACGCACAGGCTCATCGAGGGGTCCTCGGCCCTGTCCCACGACTGCCGCAGCTTCAAGCGCACAAGGGGCTCGATGTTTGCTTCCCTGGGGGTGCGCGGAGCACCGGCGCCGCCGCGGCCCGTACCCCTGCCTTTCAGCCGGTCCCGCGTCCGGGAGACCGCGGCGGCCACGGCCTCCCGCAGCAGCTTGAGGTCTTTCCCCTTGAGGTGCTGGTTGCGGAAGGTGTATTTAAATAAGGAGCGCGGCGCCGTGGTGAAGGCCCTGAAGCGAGCGGAGCGGAAGGCGCGGGCGGCATCCGAGACCGTGATGTCGGTCTCTGTCTTGCCCTCTGCGATCAGGGCGAGCGAGCGCCGGCGCCTCCTCGGTAAAGGAGGAGCAGGAGAAGTTGCTGCTGTTTCTGCTGCTGCTGCCGCTGTGGGAGGAGCTCGCTCCTTCTCCTCGAGGAGCTTGGCGGAGGGCTTAGGGAGGCGTCCCGAGCGCGTGGGGGCCTTTTCGGCGACAGCAACGGGAGGAGGAGCAGCAGAAGCTGGAGCAGGAGGTGGCGGAGGAGGTGGAGCCGGAGGTGGGAGAACGGGAGCGGCGACGGGAGTGACAACAGCGGCCGCCGCAGCTTGCTCTTCCTCTCGCTGTTGCTCTTCCTCCTCCTCCTCCCCCACTTCCGCTTCTGCCTCCGCTTCCTTTTCTTCCTCTTCCTCTTCCTCGCTTTCTTCGAAGATCGGAGGAGGAAGAGGCTGCGGCGGCGGAGGCTGCTTCTGCGGCGACGGAGGCCTCTGCCGTCTCGCCGCGCGGCGGCGGCGGGGGCGCTCCCCTCCTTCCTCCTCGACCTCCGAGAGGTCGCCGTCGCTTTCTTCTCCTTCCTCGCTCGAAAACCACAACCCGCCCACGGCAGTCACCAGCGCCCTCCGCATCTCCGCGCCCAGGTCCTCCAAGGGCTCCCACTCCCTGGCGATCCCCGAAAGCAGCGGCGGGGACATCACGTGGACGCCGCCGCCGAGGGTGACGAGCGCAAGCAGGCAGCCTCCATCGGCGGCGGCGCCCGCGGGCGAGAGCGCGAGCGAGCGCACCGAAGAAGACGCTTCTCCTACGCTCCCGCTCCCGCCCTCCGCAGCCGCCGCCGCGCTGCTCGCCGCCGCCTGGTGCAGGTGGAAGCGCAGACAGGGGTCTCTTTTCTTGGCGTCGGTGCCGTCGACCCCTTCGAGCGCCAGCGGCGAGGTGAAGACCGAGGAGAAGGGCGAGGCCGAAGTCGAAGTTGAACTCGAACTCGCCGGCGTCGGCGCCACCGCCAGCGCCCGGCCCGCGGCGAGCCTCGTCCCATTGAGAATGACCGCGGCGTTCCCCGCGGCTGCCGCGATCGTGCCGTCCTCGCCCCACGACAGCAGGCTCGCGCCGTTCCCCGTGGGCTGGGCGTAGAGGGCCGCGGGCCCGTAGCGGGAGCGGGAGGGCGTGGGAGGGGGGCGGGGGGCGCGAAGAGGGGGAGGGACGGAAGCGGCATGCGTCGCCGCCGTCGCCGTCGCCGGCGAAGACGCAGAGACGACGAGCTGAAGGTTCGGGTCCTCCGCTTCCTCATCCTCTTCTTCGCTCTCTTCGTCGAGGACGATGTCGACCTGGTCGTGCTCTCGAGCAGCCATGACGGCGGCGGCGCCTCTGGCGGCGTCCATCTCGGCAGTGTCGGCTGCCATTCGTTCCTTGCTTTTTTGATTTGATTTGGCTAGGAAAAAGATCGAAAAAAATGGAAAATTTTCAATGCCTCGAATCGGCGAAATTCACTTTTTTGCTTTTTTCTTCTTCAATCTCGAAGCGCCTTATGCGCCTGCTCGCGGCGTTCTTGGCAAGGCAACAGGAAGGAAGCACTCTTCTTTCTCTCCTCTCTCGCGCCGGAATGCAGGTCAGGCCGCTTGCGACGTGGCGAGGCGGCGCGACAGCGAAGGCGGTTTCGACATCGTCGACGTCGCTGCCGCTCTTGCCGTCGCCGTCGACGTCGCCGCCGCCTCTGTCACAGCATCGGCATCCGCAACGCTCCTCCTTCTCAACCAACTGGACGACTTCATCCAAGCCCAGCCTCTTGAGAGCTGCCGCGGCAGCGGCAGCGTCGGCGTCAGCTGAAGCAGAAGCGGAAGCAGCAGCAGCAACAGCAAAAAAAAGAACAGAACCGGAGGAAGAAGAAGATGCATCGGCGGCGACGGCAGCAAGCTCGACCTCAACGTCGACCTCCACCTCCTCTTCAACTCCTCCTCCCCCTCCTCCCCACCTCCCGCCCGGAGCCTTCGCCCACCTCCCCGTCGTCCCGCCGGCAGACGAGCACTTCTCCGTGGCCTCCCGCCGCGCGGGGCGAGTGAGAGCCGACCCCAAGATCAAGAACGAGGCCGCGAGGGCGAGATCCTGGGCCGCGCGCAGGCTCGACGCGCTGGGCCAGGAGCTCTGCACTCCTCTGGGCAAGATGGCTTCCTCCTTCCCTCCGCGTGCCAAGCTCCACCCCTTCGAGCGAGCCTTGTTGGATTTAACATTGGGCATTGGGAAAGAAGGGAGGTACGAATCAACGCTCGCCAGGGTGGACGCGGGAAGGCGCGCCACTTTGCAGGCGGCCAAGGAGGCCGCCGCCGCTGCCGCCAAGTCCAAGACGAAGAAGGAAGCCCTGGAGGCCGAGGAACGAGGACGGGAAGCCATCGAAAAAGCCTGGAAGTCCAAGGCGGCGCAGGCCGTCGACTCCCTGAAAGAGGTCGCCAAGAACCTGCGGAGGCTCCCGGTTGTCGACGCCGATTCCCCGACGCTCGCGCTCGTCGGCGCTCCAAACGTCGGCAAGAGCTCGCTCGTCAGGGCTCTTTCGAGTGGAGAACCCGCGGTCGCCGACTACCCCTTCACGACGCGGTCAGTGGCTCTGGGGCACTTTTACGTAAATGGGAGCAACCAGAGAGGTAAAGAAGCAGCAGCAGAAGAAGAAGAAGAAGAAGAAGAGAGAAAGAGAGAGAGAGAGAGAGAGAGAGAGAGAGAGAGAGAGAGAGAGAGAGAGAGAGAGAGAGAGAGAGAGAGAGAGAGAGAGAGAGAGAGAGAGAGAGAGAGA
>Ga0114918_10002688_pt1 | contig 15876 bp, 17 predicted proteins | sample LantaG_FD_87015 | JGI IMG/M metagenome (GOLD analysis project Ga0114918, IMG submission 87015) | Deep subsurface microbial communities from Baltic Sea to uncover new lineages of life (NeLLi) - Landsort_02402 metaG | ecosystem: Environmental > Aquatic > Marine > Oceanic > Sediment | place...
CCCCATATAATTTTTGTGCGAGCAACTGCAAGATTCTGCACGAGGTCACAATTATAGAGAGCTAATTCATTTTCTTTTCTATAGAGTGCCAAAAGTCCAGTCGAACTAGTAACCGGTGTAGGAATGATCTTTAATTGTTCTCTCCATGGAATCCAGTTAGTTGCGTACTGCTTTCCAAACATATCTTTCACGAGTTCCAAGTATTGAGTAGCGATGGTCCAGTTTGTAAGTTGGAGACCATATTCAGGCACTCCTCCTCCCATACCAGCTCCTGGTCGAGGTCCTGCGTATCCTACAGATGAGTTTGACATCATACCTGATTGAAAAACTGGATTATTACCCATTTCTTGTAGTAAAATATGTGTTGGAGTAAAAAGAGTGTTGATACCATCAAAGTTGTCGAGGATATTGATTTGTACAACATCAAGGATATTATAACCGCTTAAATCATAAGTGTCCACGCCGGCAGACGTCGTGAATACTCCATAATCAAGAAACGAACCTTCACCATAGTTATAGCGCCAAAAATCTTTGATTGCTTTATCTATGATGAGGTTAATCTGTCGGTCAGCCACTTCAACATTGATAACTGGCCAACCGAGTTGAGTCTTGATGAAATTAACAAAGTTATAGTTGTCAACATCAGGATTGTCGAGACCATTTTTACTGGTAATAGAGAACATGATTAGCTCCGTTTAGTTGTTGCTCGCTTACGGACAGCTTTTGTTAGCTTTTTTCCAGCAAGCGGTTTTCCCTTCTTTGAATTGGGCCGAACTACCCTCTCATCCTTGATGGTATTATCAGTTTCATCAATTTCTTCAACACTTATAGGTTCGAGGTCAGGTTGTTTAACATCTTCCGGCTCTTCATAAGTATTTATATCTTCAATAGTTTCTTTAATTTGTGGTTGTACTGGTTTTGATTTTACTTCTGAAATAGGATTTGGTTGTAGTCGCACATCATCACTCATTTGCACTGGAGTTAAATATCCTTTGTACTTAATGGCAATTTCGTAAGGTAACACATATTGTTTACCATCTGATGGAAGTACACGTTGAAGTTCGGGAATTGGTAAAGGCATTCCACTTTTATTGATTACTACCATAAGTCACTCCTTTGATAAACATGAACAGTTGGTTTGCTACAAGTAAATAGCATTAAACGAAAAAGGTGAGACCCGAAGATCTCACCTTTTATTTTATTACTACTGTTTTATCAGGTTAAGAAACGGTCTCACCTGCACCAGCAATCACACTGTTCATGTTGGTGTAATTGATAAGACGGTAATAGCGACCGGCACCGAGCAACGAGTCGGTAATTGCGTAACGGCTCATAACACCAATACGAGGAGCGAAGTTCTCCTGTGCTGTTGCACGGTTCATAACACCCATGATATATGGAGAATAAATAACACCGGCATCATTTGTACCTGGACCCTTATAACCCACAAGAGCGTAATCAGTTGTAGCATACTGATCGAGGTAAACAGTAATCATGTTATTGATTGTACCAATCATTGAAACACCCGGCATCTGACCTGCAACATTACTTGAAAGACCAGTAAACGCTGGACGTGCAGCTTGAAGTGCAGTGGCCACTGCTGGAGAAACTACAACGAAGTTACCTGAACCACGACGAGTTTTCCAACTAATAACGTTAGATTGATGAACAATGCTTGTTACGACTGATGCAATTTTTTCCTGACTCCAACGACCGTCAACTGCTGATGTCGATAAGTCAAGATTTGCTGCTGCATAACCACCTTTAGTGGTATCGACTGCGGTTGCTTTGAGTTTGTAAATAAGTTCACGGTCGAGTTCTGCGATAACTTCATACTGAAGCACATTTACAATCTCACGTTCGATATCAATGTTGTGCATTGCACGAAGATCCTGTGCAGTTTCGAGTGAAAAACTTGCAGCAAGCTTACGAGTCTTTGCATTAATTGTGGTCTGGTCGATCATCAAAGTAATCTGTGGCATATTGTTGTTACCGCATGCACTTGTACAACCCTGAATTTCCCATCCTTCTGCATCACCAACTGTGGCACCAGTGCCAGTGTCAGCTGTTGCTGAGCTACCCGAGGTAGAACCAGAGTAACCACTGTATGATGGAACCTTGTCCCAAGCGGCTTCATGGTTATTACCATCGTTGTAGATAACGCGAAGGGCGTATGCGAGACCAACTGGAGTGTTCATTGCTTGAACACCAACACACTTGTTAGCGAAGAGAGCTGGGAAAGTACGGCGGACAAGAGCAAGCGAGATTGGCTTGAACTTGTAAGCGTCTGTATCCGAAACACCATCAGTTGAACCACCAATAGTACTAAGACCAGTACCGTAAGTAGCTTCGTTCAAAACATCTTGACCAAACCAATCCTTAGTCTCTTGGTTTTCCATAAGTTGAGAAAGGTTCTCTTTAATAGTATCATCATCGATGGTATTGATAGCGAGGCGACCATACTCATCAGTGTCACTCCACTTTGACAACAAATCTTCGATATTTTTCTTCATATATCCTCCTTGTCTATTTTGTCATAAACTCGAATATTCTCAAGTTTATTAGTACTTATATTTTTACTTATTCCTACAGTCGATTACATGAAACGCTGAGCAGCCCTTGCCATTGGAGAAAGTTCATCACCCTCTATAATTGGCTTTTTCATCACGATACCGTCACCTTCTGGTGTTACGTCGTTTGATTGAGCACCTTCATCATCTTCAACTGGTTTGTTTTCTTCTTCTACAACGAGATTGATCATACTGTCGATATCACTTTGAACAGTTGAAAAATCCTTATTCTCAAAATAAGCCACAACACGGTTCTTCTGTTCTTCGTTAAGACCTTCAACCTTATCGGTAATTAAATGCGACTTTGCAGTTCTCTCGAGAAGCTCGTGCTGTTCCATCTTCTCAGCAATGAGTTGTGATTTTTCAGACTTAAGAGTTTCAATTTCTTCATTAGCTTGCTTAATGATAGATGAACCCTCAGAGTCAAGCTCAACATGAGACTCTTCAAATATCTTCTTAATTCCGGTTACGATTGGAAGAAGTGTTTCGTTGATAGCAATTTTCTCAAGCATTTCATCAGAAATGTTCTCGTTAATCTCTTCTTCGAGAAATGAATCAAGCTGACTGATGAGACGGTCTTCCATCTCTTCAAGTGACTTCTGATTCTCTTCTTCAATTTTTGCCTTTTCAACTGCTACACGCTCGTTAACGTACTTTTCAGCCATTAAATCAAGCTTTGCAGTGCGTTCTTCAGCAAGAATAGCTACACGCTTATTAACTTCTTCGTTAACCATAGTCTTAATGTATTCATTAAGCTTCTGTAGATCTTCTGCTTCCAAAACATCCTTGAGTTTTTCCAAAATTGTCATATGCCGTCCTCCTTATCTATTGGAACGTTTACATTACAGGTACTTATATTTTCACCCTATTATTAGTTCCAACCATTTCGAATGTCGTCAAGGAAATCGGTTAGGGCTTTAAGCACTGTACCTGAATCTGCCTTCTGATCGACACGTTTTCGAAGCTGTTCCACTGCAACTTCAACGATTTGGTCGTTTTCAATAATAAATTCTTTATTTTCCAGCACACCATCAACAAACGCATTTGGTGCTGATGGATCTGCCACGATGTCAATAGTGATCATTTTATAGTCGTTATTTACTCGTTCACCGTTAAGTGAACCAACACCACGTGTTGATACTCCAAGAAGGATTCCTTCCTTAACAAGCGATTGTGCAATTCGACCTGTTGGGGTATCGAGTAATTTTGCAATTCCAATACCATCATTACCTTCCATCACAAGTGACTCAATACGATGTGAAACTTCTTTAAGATTAATTGTTGGTGTTGGTGGATGATCAAGTTCACCAAGAGCACGGTTCTTTTTAATCTTTTCTTCGTTAAACATCTTTACTTCACGGGTCAAAATCTGACCAGAATAAACTCGACCGTTTCTATTCTTGACTTCAGCCTGAAGAAAAGGACCTTTAATGCGATATGTTTTCGCTTTATCCTCTTCACCTTCAACAAGCACCTCGAGACTGTTAAAATCAGTGAATTCTGTGAGTAACTTCATGTTTATTCATCTCCTATTGAATCGTCAGTTGGTTCAACAGCAATGCCGTTCAACTTACTAATAACAGTGTCACGTTTTGCTGCTACACGTGCAACAACCTTTTTTGCAATAACCTTTTCAATATTATCCTTGAGATCGGAATATTCTTTGTTCTGTAGTGTGTCAATTAATCTATCTGCCATAATAAACCTCCTTTGTATTAGTATTTATATTTTGTCACATTACACTTATCCAAAAGATGGTGATGCCGTACCACCTTCTTCTTCTTCTGGTTCAGGTGGATCTTCTGGTTCAGGTGGATCTTCTGGTTCAGGTGGATTCTTCTTTTTCTCTTGTTCTAACAACTTTTTATTCTCGTTAAACTCTTCATCATTCATACGGAAGAAGTTACGTAATGCGTATTCACGTGAGAAATAACCGGATGGATTATCTTCTGCATTATAAATGTATGAGTCTGCATTCGAAAACATACCAAAACGAGCTTCAAGAATTTCCAACTCCTTAAACTCTTTCCATAGGTTCGATTCATTGAACTCGACATCAACAACACCATGTTTAAGATATAAATCGTCTATTCCGCGCATGCGACAAAGCTGTATGAAGGGGCCAAGAATCATATATTTAAAACGCTTGCGTAAATTTTGAATAAACCGTGAAAATTTAATTTCTTCACGAGTAATTTCACCTGATCGTCCAGAGTTCCAACTATTCTCGCCTGGATTCAACCAACGAGATGAAGGCAACTTCAATGCCTTATAGAACTTCTGAAGAAAATAGTTGAGGTCGTCAATTTCACCGAGGTTCATTCCACCTCCGATTGTATCAACAGAAGTACCATTTCCTGATTCATCACGACTGAACCAAAAATCCTGTGTTATCGCTTGAACATTTTGTTGTGAATCGATCATTCCAGTTGCTGGATCATATATGTTCTTCTTCTTGTAGCGACGAATGAGACCCTTAATATATTCCTCTGCTTTACCCTTTGTCAAACGACCAGTATAGATGTTCCATACACGACGCTCTGGAGCACGTACAAGACGATACACAACGATTGCATCCTCGAGATTGCGAAGTTGGTTATATGTACGGCTAGACGATTCAAGGTATCCTCGCACATCAAGTAGAGAATCTCCATACAATCCATAATTAACGTATACAACTTGATTCTTTTCAAAGCGACGAACATCAACACCTTCCTTAAAATCTCCTCTGAGAATATGATCAAGTGTGATATCAGGCGTAAGCATTTGATAGAAATGATTGATTTTTCCATTGGTGTAAATTGGCACCATTGTCCATGCAGGAAGTACTCGAATACCAACGATATTCTTACCATCTTTACTCGGAACGATTTCTTGAAACAATTCAGCCTCAATGATCCACTTGCGGAAATAATCTTCCCCCTTTTCATTAAAACGAAGGATTTCTTCCTGTAAATACTGGAAGGCAGCACGCATACGCTTTTCTACTGCTTCCGGAAGTTTTTGCCCTGGTAGTTTATCTTTGTTAATTTTTAAAGCAATGATTTCTCCCGATGCATCCTCAACAATAGCATCGTTTGTTATCACATCAATAGCATCTGCTACTTCAGCGTACAAAGACATTTCACGATATTTACCAATCTTTGTTTTCTTACCTCTAAGGTAAGGCTCAAAGTCAATAAAGTTAGCATGTATATCTGAAGATATTCCCATTCGCGCTGCAAGACGAGCTGCTTCAATCTGCTCTTCGGAAATACCCTGACTATTAGTCATTTCTTCTGTGTTGCGTTTCACTTCCTCTTTATCGTCTGTATTACGAAACAACTTCGAGAAGGCGTTATCACCAACAGTTAGAAGCTTAAAGATGTTGAATTGTGCCATACATTACCTACTTTTACGTTGAACGAATTGTGAAACTACTTGTGAATACGAGGCACCATAATATGTCCGTGCGTAGTACTGCATCAGGTCGTCGATTTGATCTAAAGGAATCTGTCGTACATCCTTTATATTACCTATCTTATAGTTGCGGACCGCATATTTTGTATCTCTAAAAATCATCACCATTCGTTGATAATTGAGCCACGACATTCGGTCTATTTTTTTCCCCAATCGAAGCATTTGTCCAATACGTGCAACAAACTTAATTCGTTGGTACCACATTTCTCGTATTTTAAGAGGCATGTGATGTATATTGATGCCTTGCATCATGTTGTGTTTTGAAATTACCTGCGTAATAAAGGCCAGAGGTAAATGATCAAAATATCTCACAATATCATTTGAATAATCTGTTACATCAAAATCATAGTAAAACGCATACACATGCCCAGTACGCATAGTACCAACTGATTCTTTCGGAAACTGCAATAATTTTCGTCTATATTCTGATAGATCCGCATAACTCATAATTATCCATTAAGAACGCGCTTCAAATACTCTTTCGCACCTTCAACACGAACCTTACGCTTTTTGATTTTACCAACTTTCTTAAACACTTTATATGAATTAGGATCTGACACACCGTCAGTTGTACCACCAAGAGATAAAGTAGTTGTGGCAGAGGTGTCTTCGATTTTAAGCATCTTCTTCAATATACCTGTGACAAGACGGTAAAAATCATCACTGCTATCTTCAACGTCCTTATACTGCTTTTTGACAATTTTAATAGCGTCATCCCACATTTTTTCTACATCATCAACAGACTTACCTGTCTTCTTCGCAAATGATGTTACTACATTACTTGGCATTTAAACTCCTATTTTAGATTCCAGTATTTCAGAAATCTGTTTTATTTGATTATAAGCTAAATGTTAATAACCTTGAACATCTTGAGATCTCACCAGCTCATTCGCCAAACCCATCAAGAAAGTCTCCAAAGGCATATCATACTTCTCCTGAAGTTTATCTATGTCCGCTTGAATCCGACGAATTTCTGCTCTACTCTGAACTGAACCTCTAACAATCAATTTATTATAGAAATCATTATTAATAGTCTGAATGTATAGAAATTTATGAAGAGCACCAATCTTTGCACCCAACAATCTCTTCAACTTAAAGATAAATTTATCGAATGTAGTGAGGACAGCTTTCTCTTCTTCGGTTTCCGGCACCTTAACAACCCTGCCCGCAGTATCAACCAGTCCAGCACGATATGCTGCCGTATTCGTAATGGGTGTCATCAACTTCTTAATAAGAATGTATGTGATAATATTGTCAATATTCGAGCGTTCTTCTTGTTGTGCCATATTTTCTCCTTACAGACCAAACATAACTGTTGCTACCAACTGTAACAACTCTGTACGTGTACTTACGTTCTTTAGGCCCTTTTTAAGTTCAAGTAGTTTGAAACCACCAATCCGAAGAGCTCGAATGATATCAACCTGCTTAACGTTTGATTTGTCCATAAGAATATTATCATGTTCCTGTTGCAACTTATTGAAAGCGGTATCGATGCTCTTCAAAATCTTACGTTTGTCAACTTCTACATCTACATTTTGTCCATTCTTATATTCCTTCTTGTTTTTAAACATAAGGAATTTAACCGGATCACCTTGAACATTCTGACCCATCCATGAACGCTTCATAATCTGTGTAAGTTTTGGAATCTTGAGTTGGTTGGTAAATATTTCGGTCATAACTTCTTTAATGATGTTATCTAATCCACCACGAAGAGGACCCCATAGCTTCTGATTGAGAGCAGCAAAATCACCAGTAATCTTAATAAGTGAATCTCCATATTTGGTCACAAGACCTTCAATCTTTGGATGAGCAGTGTCAGTTTTCCGTTTACCGGTAAACAACTGGGACGATAAATTAATGAGTATTTCAGCACCAACCTTTGCGGCCAACGTCTTCATTGTATCGTGAAGTTCTTCATCACTCATATCTGCTTTGTTTCTGAGTTGTTTAACTTCTGGGAAACGCTTGAATTTGGAAGCAACGGCTTCCAAATCACTTTTGATGCGTGAATGAGGTATCTCAATTTGGCCACGAAAGATCCAATTCGAATCTGCCATGCGCACATTTCTCTTCACATTATTCACAGGACCAATATAATCAACTACTTCTGATTTAACCTTGATCTGTTTAATTTTATTGGCAATGTCTTTGAGTGTCTTTGGACTAAATTCAAGTGGTGGATATCCTTGTTCATCAGTTCCGTGCATTGAGTGAAAAATAATAAAATTATCTGTATCGGAATATTGAATAAGATTTGGAATCTCACCATAGATGATTTCGAGATTAAGGAATGCACGTGGAGTACCATCTGAATTAATAAGACCAAGTTCAACACGTTCTGCTTTGCTCAATGATTCGAGTCCTTGTTTGAGAGCGGCAAAACCTGCGCGGAATGCATCACCACCTGGATGCGTGATAGGGAATTTCTTTGCGATGTTTGTGTCTGGTGCTTCAGTGCGATTGCGAGCGAATACCAGTTTGTCTGCTTTGTTGAAACCTACGAAGAGATTTACACCGTCTACCTTTTCAGTAGCATCGAGTTTACCAGTCAGAAGCTTGTCGAAGAAATCGAGAAAGTCGTCTGGGGTCAGAACGTCGTAGGGATGCGACATGTGGCCACCCAATCCTCCCTCTAACAAGTTGATTTTTGCAGAGTTAAAAAAATAGCTTTCGATAAATTTTCTAAATTTTCCCATAAAATAACTCCTGAATCATTTTACCAAGATTATGTTTTTGTTTATAATTAAATCTAACTAATTTCATTTTCTTTTCACCACACCATTCTGTTTTCCGTTGATCGTTAATTTGTCTTTGTTTCAGCGCTGCCAGTCCACCAAACCTCTTTACCGCTCTGAAATGCTGTGCACCGTCATATTCAATACACAGTTGTTGTTCTGGTAAATAAAAATCAAACCTTAAAGGATGTAATGTTTTCATTATATTGAATGTATTGTTCCCATGGTGTTAAATTTTCATCATTTACCATTTTTTTATCTTTTGATTCACCAAGCGAAGCTCCACATTCTGGACACTTGGTTGGATATCGTCCTGGATAAACAGGAATACCGCAACCACATTCTTCACATTTAATTTTTTCACGCATCATCTTCATACGCTTCTTGAGTGCTTCACTAACTTTTTCGTTAAGCATGTTAACCTCCATAAGTAACAATATTCTTTACTATTTATATTAATCATTAAATGGATCTATATGGCCGCCATCACACCATTTTGCATAACTTGCATTTAAAGCAACCAATGCAACATCACCACCATGAGTATCTGTTGTTCCTGTTCTTTGAATTGAAAGCCATATAGTATCTGGGAAACCACTCTTTCTTCTTGCTCTCATATTACTAATATCTAAATTTACAGAACTCCATTTAAGTGTGTTTGCGGCAATTGGAGCAGATAATGCAGATGTATAATTCTTTTCTGTTGAAGCAGACGTTGGTGCCGCCGCCCGATCATAATAAACATTTCCACCATCAGCAACATACCCCCAACGTATTACCCAATTAATATTTCCTGTTGTGGCGTCATCTGTAACATAACTCCAATCAAATTTAACAGGAGTTGATGTATCACAATCATAAGGTATTGTCGTTTTAAAACCAACTCTCGAAATATCTCCATTATCAAAAGCGTTCTTTTTTCCACCAACATCAATATTATCACTAATGTATAAATCTTGGTCGCCAGGAGCTGTTGCCGCTTTTTCAAGAACTACAATGTCCCAAGGCAATGTTCCAATTGGCCTTGCTCTTCCATAATATTCAGGCCATCCATCACCATTAATTTCCATACGATTAGCATGAAGTTTAATCTGTTGGAAAATTGGTGCTTGTGTAAATGGTGTTGTTATTCTCCAACGTGTCCAATATCTATTTACTCCACTTCCTATTGGATCATTTTTCTTCCAGCGGAGTTCCTTTAATGTCCAGTTATCATATCTAACTTGATATGAACCAGCAGGAAGGACTATATCTTTTGCATAAGGATAATATGGTGAACCTGAATCTGTTACCATATAGTTGAATGTTGTCCACGCTGTTCCGTTCCAATATTCTAAAGCAACTGCACCTCCGTTAGCCGAAGTATCAATAATTAATTTAACTCCTTGGTGTCCGAAATACCGTCCATTGTTTTGTAAATCTGATGCCATATACAAGCAAGTACCTGAAGTGTTTGTTCCAAATCCAAATGGAAGTGAATCATATGCCGCCGCTGATACTGATACATTTGTATAAGCTGATGTTGATGGATTATATTGATATACCAACATTCCTCTTGTATAACTATCACCTTGACCAAGACAAGATTCTTTTGGTTGTTCTGGAGAACCAACATGAAGCTCACCTTTAATATCAAATCCCTCATCACCAGGTTGTTCTGAAATATGTGTCAATAACACATCTGCACCATCAATAAACATCCTATCATTTCTGAACGAATTACCAGTACCAATCACTTTTGTTCCTGATGTTGATATAAAATCAATCACGCAATCATCTGTTGCTACACCATAGATTTCTAACTTTGTCGTATTTCCATCAACACTTACAGCCAAATCTGAATCTTTAATATATCCATTCAATATGTGATTATATGATGATGTCTCAAAAGAGAATGCACTTGAAGCATATCTAATATCAAATCCTCTTACTGTTAATTCACCACTATCACAACTTCTAAAACAAGTATTTGTATATGGATTATCACTGTCAATATTATTAACTTCACAAGTAGCGTTAGCACCACTGACTTCAAAAAACTTATCCGCTGATATTGTCGTTACTGTCTGAATAATATTACATTTCAAGTCTCCTGCGTATACTCCAAATCCCACAGGAGAAAATATTGGATTCAAATTCTCAACCAATGTATCATCTGCTAATACAGTAGCGCCAATATGATTGACAAGAATTAAACCTTTTCCATTCATAATATTTCTGAAAAGAGTCATTGTGCCTGATGTATTAGCTTCAAAACAATATCCAGAAAGGTTTACAGCAAATACATTTTCTAAAGTGGCGTTACCTTCACCAATGAATAATGATTGATTAGGAACTGTAGCATTGACAATAGTATTTGGAGCAGCTCCCAATCCCTTGACAGAAACGAAGGGTTTCATTTGGATTGGGTTAACTTCATTAAATGTACCAGGCTTTACTAATATGGTATAACCTTTAGTAATACTATTATCGGTAATCTGCGACATGGCATACTTAATAGTTTTGTATGGTTTCCCATCTGTACCATCAGCACCACTAATATCTGTTCCACTAACAGATACATATATCAACTGATTCTCGTCAACTGTTAATGGTTTTTCATCAATCTTGATTAATAGTTTTCCTTCAGTTGTATCTTTAACAATAACATGACCAACTTCAACTGTTGTATATGGAGAAGATGGTGGAGTGTGAGTTAATATTCCAGCAGACGTTGACAAATACAAATCATCCCCCACTTCCCACATTGATGTATCAACACCACCCACAGTTCCAAGAAGTGTTACTAATCCTTGCTCGCCATTACCAATTTCATGCGTTGCAACACCAACAGAATGAGTTATTCCAATATGAGAAAATGCTAATCTAACGGTCGGGAAACCATCTCTAGCACTTAATATTGTTACAGGACTTCCATTGGGAATATTAACTCCTGTATCGTTGATTACTCTTATATAGAACTCTTGACCTATCTGTTGTGTTACGGCAGATATATCAGTATATTGTGCAAGGGTATGATTGGTTGAATCCCAAAAGACTCTTCCTTCTTGGTACGTTGGATTAGCTGAAAGAGTTGTATTAAAATCAGTATACGTTGAAGGACCTGGAGTTAGATTTTCAATCGTATCAATAAGTATAGTATCAGCTGCGCTTGTAATAGAAATTCTATCACCGGCTGAAAGAGTTCTAAACTGTAAATCAACACCAGACTTCTGCTTAAATAATTCGTTAGCACCACCAACATTAGATGCAGTATTACTCTGTCCTGTTCCTGTTAATGAATCAATATGTGTTTTATTATATGTGTAGTCAGAGATTTCTGCACGAACTGCATGAACGCCAAGTCCGCCACCGCCAGTTCCTTGAACTCCATATGGAGCCATAGATGCAACAATCCTCTCAATCGTTGCATACATTTCACCATTTACTTCTTCTTTCAATGATTTGATTGGTGTTGGTTCATTTTGAAGATAACGTTGAGCTTTTTGAGCCGTTGTTGGTTTTGGAACTGGAGTGAGTTCTTCTACAGCTCTATCAACTTCTTCAATCGTCTCTTCTCTTTCAGTTTCCTCAACCACTTCATCAACGATAGGTTCAGGTTTATCTTCAGAGTTGGATGTTTCTTCAAGGTGGAAGAAATCGTTGTTGAAAGTTGTTGTTTCAGCTGAATCATTCTCCCCCTTGAGCAACTTACGGAGTTCATTGCGTTCGTTTTCTTCATTTACGAATTTGTCAAGGCTCATTTATTCCTCCAAAATAATGGTGTATAAAGGTATTTATCTTTACCACCATCCAGACATATTTGAATCTTTTGACTGTTCATTGTCAGGTGGGTCGTAATTAATAGATTCTTTCTTCTCATCCACTGTATCGGAAATATTGAAGATGTCCTCATTATTAACTTGCATCGGTAGAGGTGTTGTTAAATCAGCGGATGTACTTGATGACAATGAAATCTGTTCATTAGTCCATGGTATCACAGATATGTCCCATGCGTGTTTTGATTGTAAATGTAGATCCATTGCAACTGGTTTTGCTTCTGTGATCTCCCAGAAGCGATGATTATATTTTGTTTGAATGATATCTCCCACAACAGGTTTATCATTATCGTAAAACTCAGGGCAAATTCCATTCGTGCGTAATGCCGCTGAAAAGTGACGACGTGTCGTATACATGTGAAAGCTTTCTTGTAAATTAAATCCTTGTACTGAATGAACTCCCGTTTCAGTTGGTAGTTCAAACATCGTCATAATTTCAAATGATCGTACATAAAAACGGTCCATGTCCTCACCCCAAATTCTATTATAATCTACGTTCCAAGTAGTTACATAATAAACACAACAAACACCATGTTGGTTAATATACTCAGTTGAAAGAAGTTGAAATAACTCCTTTTCGCTATCATAGCACTCACCCTCTTGATGGTGAAAGAATTCATTTTTACGACGTGGTAGGTTATCGAAATTACCCATTACCAACCTCCCATCTGGTTGATTCTTTTAACACGTTCCATAAGTGCATTATCAGGATAAACGATATCATCCTTCTTACTATCAACTGTGCTGTTAATTTCAAAATTATCATCCTGTTCATTGACATGGCTTATTTCACTACCTGAAAGTGAAGCACTTAAATTGCGACGCTCATCTACCATCGTAATACAGTGCACTTCCCACACATATTGATCTTGTTCAAATTGATCAACTTTATCCTTTACATATGATATTTCATAATGTTGTGGTGTATATTGAGGATGTAAAATATCTCCAACCTTTGGTGTGTAACCACTCGTCATATAACTAAAGTGCTCTTTCGAGATATATAACACCAATTCATCTAACCATTCGATGCCGAGAATTGTGTTTGTTTGTTGTTCTTGAGGAAGCTCATAATACACCATTATATCGTAGCGCTGTAAAACACCTTCGAAAGGAGCATATGTTCCAGATGCTGTTATGTTGCCAAATGCTGATGCAATAAATGAATCGTTATCTTCACCCCAGATTTTGTTGTAATTTGTATCAAATGTGTTAGCATAATAAATCATTGGTACGCCCCACATATTGTACATTTCCATAATGAGCATCTTATGAAGCTCACGTTCTGGATCATAATCAGTATCTTCTGGACATTTACGAAGCCAACCATTTGGAAGATCACTTACTTGATTATACTCCGGCATATCAATAATGCCGATAATACAACTTAATGCATTTGCTGATAAGCTTAAACAAGCAGGACAAACTGTTACAGTAGTGTTAGTTTCGTGGGCAAACCAACCATTATTCCATAATTCCGCTATGCCTTCAATGTTTCCAGCATAACCGTTGAACATACGACCGTGTATGTCACTTATCCGAAATTGTTGTGAAGAGGTTGTTGGACATGGATATGCAAACCAACCATTATTCCATAATTCTGCTAAACTTTCAATGTTTCCAGCATAACCGTTGAACATACGACCGTGTAGATCACTAATATTAAAACCATTTATGTTACACGTAGTCATGTGTTACCCACTTATATTTGAATACGACCTGAATTATCACCACTTAGTGCAAATGCTGAAGTACTATTATCCTGATAAAAATAACGGAGGGTGTTTCCATCAACATCAATTTTACCAATGCAAAATGAAAGGAGCTTCTCCATTGCCTCTTGCAGTGTAGTGTTATCGATTCCTCCACTTAAAATCTCTGCTACCGTAATGTCGTTGAAGTTTGTTTTATCAGACACAAATACATTAACATTATTACCACTGAAGGAGAATTGGTCCTGAATAGCAAGCACACAGCCGGCAGATGTTTCATCTACAGAAGCAGAAGCTGCCCAATATTCATTGCCTTGAGCGATGATTGAATCGTGTGCTGTCACTACATCTGTTCCAAGTGCTACATCTTTGGAATCAATAGCTACATCAATAGCAGAAAAAGATTGTGTATACAATTCTGTTGTTGTGTTCTTAAAAGCACTAAGTTGAACAGCATCGCCTTGCACTTCCACTATATTAGCACTGATAGTATTAGTCGTTAAATAATTTGTATCTGCAGTAATTGTATCAATTTTTATTTCATTTACATCAATTTCTGCAATAATTGCATTAGCACTTGCAGCTAATTGAGCTGTTGTTGCAAGATTTTCATTTGCGGAAATAGATGCATCATATGCTGCTGCACTTGTAATATCATTTAAATCATCTAAAGTATTTTTTGTACCAGCAACTCCATTGATACGATTGTTTATATCAAAAACTGTTCGCAATTGATAATCTACTAAATGAATCAATATTGTTTGCTCTTGAATTTCTTCAGCATTAAATTTTATCAATACATATTCATCTGCCCCAGAATCCGGATTCATTTCAGCTGAAGTGCACGTGATAGACCATATTCCAGTATCAGCTATTTCCACAGGAGAATTTATCAAAGCTGCTGATGTTATATCTTGAGAATCTTGCCAACTCATTATATACGCTGTTGCACTTGTTAACGAACCCCAAACAGTGCTAGAAAAATAATCAGAACCAGCAGATGTTATCAGTGGAAAAGCAATACGTGTTTCAACTGCCTTTTGACGAATAATTTCCATTACTAAACTCCTTGAAGAATGCCTCGGGCAACTCCACGTAAAATATTTTTTCTTATATAATTCGATGTAATTGTTAACAAACCTTTAGCTCCTATGAAAACCTCACCAGTTTTCCATGCTATATCATTATAATATTCCGTGTGCCCGGGTATGGTTGGATCTACACCGAGCCCTCGCATACCATCTACTGGTAGAAGGTATGAGAGGTCTAGAGGGTTTATGCTTTGAAAATCGTTAGCTGCTACTCTGTTTTGCAGCGCGACTTCTGAGCCCGTTGAATCTGTCGAAGCGCATTTCGAGAATGTTGTGAGTGATTCAGTATTAGCATAACCACTCGAAGCATTATTAAACGTATAGCAATTTATGGCCTTTTGTGCAAATCCACCAAAATCATAGCCTCGATTACATCCTTAGAACCCTCAACGATATCACCTCTTTTAAATATTACGCTTATATAATCAAACATTTTTCTATTCTATTTCTGTTAATTTATCCTTAACCTCAATAACAGCCATCTCAAACTC
>Ga0114918_10002689_pt1 | contig 15875 bp, 15 predicted proteins | sample LantaG_FD_87015 | JGI IMG/M metagenome (GOLD analysis project Ga0114918, IMG submission 87015) | Deep subsurface microbial communities from Baltic Sea to uncover new lineages of life (NeLLi) - Landsort_02402 metaG | ecosystem: Environmental > Aquatic > Marine > Oceanic > Sediment | place...
GGAGGCGAACAGCGAGCGGTGGAGCGCTATCAGCCTGCTGCGCGGCGTGAGTGAGGGGCGCATGATCCGCTACCCTGTGCACAAGTATGAGCCGCTGAAAGCGGAATTGGAGGAATTTGTTCAGGCTGTGATCGAGGACAAACCAGTGCCGGTTGACGGGGGGGATGGCCTGATGGCCATCCGGCTGGCGCGGGCGCTGGTTCGGTCTGGGCGCGAGGGACGTGCCATTGTTTTGGACGCAGATAAACGCTGATCCACGCTGATTTTCTGTTTTTGTCCGCGAAAATCTGTGACCATCTGCGTCCTCCCTGAAAAGCCTGGAGGTCTGAGGGAGAAAGACAACGTGGAAAACAATCTTTTGGCAGCAATTGAAAACAAGACGGCGAACGTGGTTGTGCTGGGCCTGGGATACGTGGGCCTGCCGGTGGCCTGTCTCTTCGCCGAGGCTGGCTTCCCGGTGGTGGGCATCCGGCGCAGCCAGGACAAGGTGGATATGATCAACCGGGGGGAGTGTCCCATTGAGGGCAAAGAGCCGGGGCTGGCGGAACTGCTGGCACGGGTGGTGTCCGAAGGCCGCTTCCAGGCCACGACCGACTACGCGCCTTGCCAGGAGGCGCGGGTTGTGCTCATTGCCGTCGAAACCCCAGTGGACCCGGTGACGAAGAAGCCGGGCTACCAGGCGCTGCGAGGAGCACTGACCGATTTAGGACACAATCTCTCCCGTGGCACGATGGTGGTTATCGAATCCACCATCGCGCCGGGGACGATGAGCAAGGTGGTGAAGCCGATTTTGGAGGAAACCTCTGGACTACAGGTCAACGAGGACTTCTACCTGGTGAACTGCCCGGAGCGGGTAATGCCAGGCAAGTTGCTGGCGAACATCCGCAAGTGTCATCGCGTCGTGGGGGGGATGAGCCCCGAGGCAGCGGAATTGGCCATACATTTCTACCGTCACGTGGTGCAGGCCGACCTGGACCCGGTGGATTGCCTTACGGCGGAGTTGGTGAAGACGATGGAGAACGCCTACCGGGACGTGCAGATTGCCTTCGCCAACGAGATGGCGCCGTTGTGTGAGGATATGGGTGCTGACGTGTGGCAGATACGGGAGTTGGTGAACAAGTCGCCTTATCGAGATATGCACCTACCCGGTGCCGGGGTAGGTGGGCATTGTATCCCTAAAGACCCCTGGCTGCTCATCGCCAATGCCAGCGATGGTTTTGAGCCTCGGCTGATCCCTACGGCACGGGCGATCAACGACAGGATGCCGCTGCACATGGCCGACTTGACGGTCAAGGCACTGCAGGAGGCAGGGGTGGACATCGCGGGGGCGAAGGTGGCGGTGCTGGGCTACGCCTACCTGGAGAACTCGGACGACACGCGGAACAGCCCCAGCGCGGTATTGGTCAAAAGGCTGTGTGAACTAGGTGCTGAGGTGACAGTGCACGACCCTTACGTACCCGAGTACCAAGGCGACTTGGTGGATATGGTGACAGGCTGCGATGCGGCAGTGGTGATGGTGAGACATCAGGTCTATCGGGCGATGGATCTAGATGCGGTGAGGGACGCGCTGCGCACGCCGATTGTGATCGATGGACGAGGCATATTTGACGCGGCGCGGATGCGAACTACCGGATTCGTGTACTGGGGTGTTGGAAAGAAGAACAGACAAACGTGAGAGCCGTTTCTGTCTTCAATGTCCGAACTCAGTCGGTCGAGGTAACTGCAGTTGGCTGGATGTGGCGTGCGCCACGTTGCGCAGTGAGCCCGAATGGATGCAGCCTTCTTAGGTTTATAGCAGTCGTGACTTGATACAGTTTCGAGAAGTGCCTGGTTTGCGATGCCCAGTGCGCTATGTATGTATTCACAAAAACCCCGAAGTATTGAGATGACCATCAGTAAACGTGAGTTTTACGAGGCGAAAGCGGCAACATACCCTGAAGTTGATGCTGAGGCTATGTTCAGGTATCGAAGGGCAATCGCGTGTGCCTCTCTCTATCCTGGTAATGTTGTGCTTGACATTGGTTGTAAATTCGGAGTTTTACGCGACTTGCTTCGAGAGGCTCAGCAGTCAATCGAATACTATGGAATCGATATCTCTGCGGAGACAATCAGCAGAATTGCCGACGCCGATGATGATCACTTCAGGGTTGCCGATGTAATGGATGGATTGCCATTTCCTGATCATGTTTTTGATAGGGTATTTATGTTAGAAGTTCTGGAACACGTGGAGAATCCAAGCCATTGTCTTCGCGAGATAAAGCGCGTTCTGAATCCGGAAGGGAGGCTGATTCTTAGCGTTCCCAATCCTTATTGTTGGAATGAGGTGTTTGCTAATCTTCTCGGGAAATCAGAAAATGAAGGGCACATTTCCGCATGGCCTCCTCAACTCATGAGCACACTTGCACATCTAAGTGGTTTCAGAGTTGAGAGTAGAAGAGGTACCTATGTGCGTGTACCTTTCAGCCGTCGTTTCTTGCACAATCAGTACTGGCTCATCCACACAAGTTCGCTTTTTCTAGCCAGGTCGTTTATATACACTCTGTCACCTACAGACCCGTGAGCGTGAGAGTGAGCAATATCGTGGTGTCTTTACCATACGCCTGGTGCTATGGAGAGATCCAGGTTTTCATCACTGCAGCCGCAGTATTGTTGCGTCGTTTATGATTCATGAAGCTGTCTGGAGAATGTGCTGAAGATATGTCTGCTGCGGTAAACGGGCTACGTGCTTTTATCCTGAGAACACTCCATGGTACGGATTTTGTTCGAGACGTAGTGATGGTAGCAGGGGGAACGGCACTGAGCCAGGGATTGGCAGTGCTTATCTCACCTGTTCTTACTCGACTCTACACGCCGGAAGACTTTGGCGTGCTTGGAGTTTACACTTCCATTTTCGCGATCCTAACAGCGGTAGCTTCGCTCTGCTATGCACAAGCCATCCCCTTGCCCAAAGCAGACGAGGCCGCGGCCAATTTGCTTGCTCTATCCCTTGTGATCGTGTTGGCGATGAGCTTTCTTGCCGGACTTGGGGTTTGGTTTGGGAGCGAGCGAATTGTGCTTTGGACCAACACTCCGGCACTGAAGCCTTACCTGTGGCTTTTGCCTCTAGGCATGTTGGGAGCAGGGGGATATCAAGTACTGAGCTACTGGATAGCGCGTAAACAACGATTTGCGGTTCTCAGCTATGCAAAGTCGGCGCGGGCGTTGGTACTGGCTGGTATACAAGTTGCTTTGGGGATGTTTCAACTGCGGCCGATTGGCCTAATCGTTGGACATGTTGCCAGCCAGTTCTCGGGAGTAATTTCTCTCTTGAGGCACTCCCATTTGCTTGAACACGAGATTGTTCCAGAACAGTGGCCTGTACTGGCAAGGACGTATGAGAACTTTCCACTTTTCACTGTATGGACTTCCTTGATCAATGTTATCGGGATACAGGCTCCTATTTTGCTGTTCGCCAAGTACTTCACATTGGACACCGCGGGCTTTTTCTCGCAAACCGTGCGAGTTCTTGGGCTTCCCGCAAGTTTAATCGGGCAAGCGGTGGCTCAGGTGTTCTATCCTAAGGTTGCAAGAGAGGAGGCGGAAGCTGTAGCTACGGGAAGATTGGTTGATCAAGTAGCCACATCGCTTTTTGTGCTATCTTTTCTGGCATTCTCCGTTGTGGCTCTTCACGGGGTAGATTTGTTTGCCTGGGCTTTCGGAGATCGTTGGAGGGTTGCAGGGCTTTATGCTCAATACTTGGCCCCTTGTTTCATGATTTCTTTTGTTTCTTCCCCCTTGAGTTCATTCGCGTTGGTCAAAGGCAAACAGCGCGACAATTTCATTTATGGTTTGCTATTAACTGCGTCAAGACTTGGAGCAATTGGTTTGGGAAACTGGCTTGCCTCTGTCGACGTGTCAGTGATATCGTTCTCGTTGGTAAATGTGTTGTTCTATCTTGCGTACATCGCCTGGATTCTGCACCTGTCAGGTTCTAGTCTCATCGTTTGGCTAAGAGAAATTAGGGTCTTTATTGTTGGAGGTATCCTGCTATTGATTGTCTTGTTCGCGATAAAGCCTTTGCTAACTTCAATGGTATCCTTGATTTTCAGTGTGAGCAGCCTTGGCTTGTTTGGTCTCTGGTTTTGGCTTAGGAGCCGCAGGAGTGTTGTTGATGAGTAGGCTGCACATGTTGATCGTTTCTTCACGGTTTCTTACCTTGGAAGCGCTGACGATAGATATCTTTTTCAAAGAGGCAGCCGAAGCGCTTTGTCGTGCGGTGGATAGCGTATGATAAGCGTTCTCGCGCTTGAAAGAGCCCTTCTCTATCTCACCATAATTACTGGGTTCGTGGGGTCGGCATTCTTGGCTGTTGAAGCAGGGCCCATCCACTTGTTCCCCTATCGTGTTTTATTGCCTTTACTGTGGATGCTATTTGCGATAAGTATCCTATTCAATCAGGGCCGGCTCAATGTCTCTCACATTAAAGTGAAGTCTTATCTGCGCTTCCTGGCACTCTGGCTCCTTTACGCGACTTTATCACTTGCCTGGGCTGCTTCCAAAGTGGACGCTATTCGAGATATCATCTTTCTCTTTATGGCAGTCTCTGTGATTTTCCTCACGATATACTATCTCAACGATATTCGGTACCTCAAATGGTTCTACTACTTGTGGCTGCTGGTGTTTATGGCGCTAATCCCTCTGGGGATTTGGGAGACAGTTACAGGTAAACACTTGGCCGTATCCGTGTTGGCGCAGACGGTCCATCCAAGGCTTCGGTTCATGCCCACTACGGTGTTTCACAATCCTAATGATTATGCTACCTATCTTGCATTAGGTCTACCTTTTGTCCTTGCCTGGATCAGGTACTGTCGCAGAATAGTTGGACGCCTCCTGGGTGGGCTAGCGCTGATAGCCGGTTTATACTTGCTGGTGGTTACTGTTTCTCGGGCTAACTACCTCGCCGTTCTTGTGGGGAGCGCCTTCTGGCTCTTCTTTTTGCTAAGATTAAAGGCCAAGATCAAAGCATTGGTCTTGATCGGTCTGGTTGTGTTAGTGCTAGTTGTCGCTTTCCCCAAGGATGTACAGGCCGTTTTCACAACCATCAATGTCCAGTTGTGGAGCTTGTATGACTATACCCCTTCCTTCGGCTATGCCCGCTCCAATCTTATCAAGAATGCTCTGGTTTTTTTCATCAAATCTTTTAGTTTCGGTGTTGGAGCAGGGAATGTCGAGTATTACATGGCCCATCACCAGGTTTACGCTACCTATGGGCATGTCAACGTCCATAACTGGTGGGTGGAGATCCTGGCGAATTATGGGCTTTATATCTTTGCAGGCTATGTGGTGTTTTACTTGAATCTGCTGTTCAATCTTTGTAAGGCTTATGGTAAACTAAAAGGCATTACAGAGAAGATGCTCGGTGAGGCACTTCTAGTGGCCTTGGTAAGCTTCTCCTTCGCTAGTATAAGCTCAAGTTCTATCATATCTTCGAGAGCACAGTGGATGCTTTTTGCCTTTGCGTTGGCGTTCTTGAACACCTTGAGGGTCAAGTGGAGGTTAGAATAGATGCATGTCCTCGTTATCCCCTCTGAACGATATGTCACCAAAGAAGAACCTTTGGGAGGTATATTTCAGTATCACCAGGCTCGCGCGCTCCGAAGAGCGGGGGTACAGGTGGGTGTCGCTGCTCCTGCACCGCGTTCGTTGCGTTTGTTGAAAGGAGGTATGAAGGGTTGGACAACAGGTATCGAGTTTGAGAACGATCAGGGAATTCCTATTTATCGCTATCAAGGGTGGGGCTGGGTGCCGGGGAGAACACCTTATTTGACGGCCTGGTTCCGGCTTGCAATTGGAAAATCTCTCTTTGAAAGATACGTTGCAGAGCAGGGGATGCCCGATGTAATTCATGCTCACAATGCGCTATATGCAGGGGCTATTGCAGCTTTGATAAGAAAAGAGCATGATATTCCTTACGTGGTGACTGAACACAATACAATGCATGCAAGGGGAAAGGTTCGCCGGTGGCAAATCCCTATTGCAAGAAATGCGCTGAGAAATGCTGCCGTGCGAATTGTGGTCAGTACGAATCTGGGGCAAGTCTTGGAGGCCCAATTCGGGGAAGATGTTTGCCCGTGGGAATGGATTCCCAACGTTTTGGACGAAATCTTCGAAAAAACGGCTTTTCTAAGCGAAAAGAAAATGCATACTCAAGAAACAATTCGATTTCTCAACGTTGCACTTCTAAACAAAAAAAAAGGTCATGCCGATTTACTAAAAGCGTTCGCATACAAATTTAAGGGAAAGAACAATGTTCAGTTACACATTGGGGGGGACGGCCCACTTCGACACGAACTTGAAACGCTAGCAAGCAACCTGGGTATAGAAGGTCAAGTGACATTCTTGGGATTGCTTAGTAGAGAGCAGGTGCTCTCCGAAATGCAGGCCTGTAACGTTTTCGTCCTTTCTAGTCATTATGAGACTTTTGGGGTGGTACTGATCGAGGCGCTTGCATGCGGAAAACCAGTTGTTGCGACGACTAGCGGTGGGCCAGAGTGTATTGTACACACAGCAAATGGTATACTGGTTCCCCCAAAAGACGTGACTGCCCTTGGAAATGCTATGGAAGAGATCGTTCAGAGAATAGACAGTTATGATGGCACACTTATTCGAAAGGACTGTATTGTTCGATTTGGAGAGAATGCCGTTGTTGAGAAGTTAAGAGCTGTCTATATTCAAGTTCTGGCCTCAAGTCAAGAGAGTGAGGAAGGCATAAAGTGACAAGGGATTACCAGATTTGTACACGTTGCATCATGGATACGACGGTTCCCGATATTCAGTTTGATGATGAAGGTGTGTGCAATTACTGCAAGCAATGCGCAGAGCGGATGCGGAATGAACTCCATTATGACGCCGCCGGACAAAAAAGCCTTGAGTTATTAGTGGACGAGATCAAGCGGAAAGGTGCTCACAGTGACTATGATTGTCTAGTTGGGGTGAGTGGTGGAGTAGACAGTACGTATGTGGCCTATCTTGTAAAAAAGCGGTTTGGCTTGCGCCCGCTAGCTGTTCATCTGGATAATGGGTGGGACGCAGAGTTGGCCGTCAGCAATATAGAGCAGATATTGAAGCGACTGAATATTGATCTGTACACCTATGTACTAGACTGGGAAGAGTTTAAGGATCTCCAGGTTTCGTTCTTAAAAGCCTCTATAGCGAACGCTGAGATTCCCACAGATCATGCTATTGGGGCCATTCTGTATCGGGTGGCGGCTGCGAAGGGCATCTCCTACGTCATTACTGGGGGCAATATCGTGACTGAAGCCATAATGCCTGCTGTATGGATGTCTGATAATAGGGATTTGCGGCTTATCAAGGCAGTGCACCGCAAGTTTGGAAGGGTCAAGTTGAAAACATATCCTCAACTTAGTATCGTAGACTGGGCCTACTACACGTTTATCAAAGGCATCAAGTACGTCCAAATCCTGAATTATGTTCCGTATGTAAAAGCGGAGGCCAAGCGAGTGTTGTGTGATGAACTGGGATGGAGAGACTATGGAGGTAAACACTATGAATCAATCTACACCCGGTTTTTTCAGTCTTATATTCTTCCGAGGAAATTTGGCATAGACAAACGAAAGGCGCATTTATCTACCCTGATTATGTCAGGGCAAATCACTAGGGATGAGGCACTGGCAGAAATGGAAAAGCCCACTTGTTCTCCAGGTCAGTTGGAAGAGGATGGGGAATATGTTATGAAGAAACTGGGGCTTGGTTATGACGAGTTTGCGAAGATAATGACTGCACCCGCCAAGTCGTTTTCCGACTATCCCAATAGCGCCTACTTGCGGCGCAGATTTGCTTTTGTGGTCAAGTTTGCCAAGTGGTTGCATTTTAGATGCGAACGTCCAGGGAATTGAGTTTGATGAGAACGTGGTGCGTAGTCACTCTCTAGAGAGTGAAAGGAAGGAGAGGAAACATGATTACAGTGATTGACTATGGTATGGGGAATCTTGGGTCTATCGCCAACATGCTCAAGAAGATTAGGGCTGAGGCGGTGGTTTCCTCAGATATCGCTGACATCGAGCGGGCCGATAAGCTGATTTTGCCAGGGGTAGGTGCATTTGAGCATGGTATGAAGAACCTGCAAGATATGGGCCTTATTCCGGTCCTAAATGATAAGGTCTTGCGGGATAGAATGCCTATTTTGGGACTGTGCCTCGGAATGCAGTTATTCACTCTCCGAAGCGAAGAAGGAACTTTGCCTGGGCTGGGCTGGATTGAGGCGGATACAATTAGATTTCGGTTTGATCAAACTCAGCATGGCTTGAAAATCCCACACATGGGGTGGAACTTTGTAAAGGTGAAGCAACAGAGCCCTATATGGGAAGATCTGTGTGAAGAAGAGATGCGATTTTACTTTGTACATTCTTATCACGTTGTGTGCCATGATGATACCAATGTGCTGGCTACGACCGTTTATGGGTACGAGTTCACTTCCGCCGTAATAAATGGGAACATTGTCGGTATGCAGTTTCATCCTGAAAAAAGCCACAAGTTCGGCATGAAACTACTGAAGAACTTTGCGGAGAATTTCTGAGATGATGAGACCGAGGGTCATCCCGTGCTTGTTGCTCAAGGGCAAGGGGCTAGTCAAAACTGTAAAGTTTAAGGAGCCCACTTACCTGGGCGATCCCATTAACGCCATAAAGATATTCAATGACAAGGAAGTGGATGAGTTGCTTTTTCAATATAACGGCTACTGTAGAGCATAGGAAGCCGCCTGTCGAGTTGCTCGCCAAGATTGCGGAGGAATGCTTTATGCCATTAGGATACGGCGGAGGTGTCCGCAATGTGGAAGATATTAGGTTGATATTGAGTTTAGGGTTCGAAAAAGTTTCCATCAACAGTTATGCTGTTGAGAATCCTTCTTTTATCAGGGCCGCAGCTGATTTGTTTGGCAGTCAGAGCATTGTCGTGTCCATTGACGTCAAAAAGAACCCGTTGGGTAAATACAGGGTCTTTACGCATAGCGGGAGGAAAAACACCGGCCTCGATCCAGTCAGATTTGCGATGGAAATGGATACCGTGGGGGCTGGGGAGCTATTCTTGAACTCTATTGATAGAGATGGCACGATGCAAGGCTACGATATCGAGTTGATCAGAAGAGTGTCCGATGCTGTCAGTATTCCTGTTGTGGCTTGCGGCGGGGCGGGCAGCGTGAATGACCTGGGGGATGCTGTTAAAAGGGGTGGTGCCTCTGCTGTGGCAGCAGGTAGCCTGTTTGTTTTCCAAGGGCGGCACCGCGCTGTGTTGATCAATTACCCTACCCCCAAGGAATTGCAGGAAACCTTTGGGGAAGAAGGGGTGATATGAACTGAGTTCATTTCAAGACCATCTAAAGCATGTCTAGAAAGAGTCCTTTATGCGTATTGCGGTTTTGACTACAGTTCATCTTGCGCTGGACGCGCGCATCTTTTATAAGCAGGCAGTGTCGCTGGCACAGGCCGGACACGATGTCACGCTGTTTGCTCCATGGGACCCACGGGCAGATGCCGTTGCACGACGGAACGGCATCGCTTACGTGCCGTTGCGGAATACGGGCAGAGGCCGCTTTGAGCGTCCACTGCGCTGGTTGCAACTCATACGGTTACTGAGAGGTTTTCAGGCAGAAGTCTGGCATTTCCACGATCCTGAGTTATTGCCATTGGCAATCTTGTGGAAACGGTTGTCTGCCCGACACGTTCATTTGATCTACGACATCCATGAGGACGTACCCAAAGATGTCCGCAATAAGAGGTGGATTCCGGCGCGATTGCGCAAGCCTGTCTCAGTCCTTGCGGACTGGGTGGAAAAGTGGGGGATGCATCAATGCCTGCTTGTAGTTGCGGCCACAGATGCGCTTGCCAGGCGGGCCGAAACCTCGGCGCAACGCGTGGTCACCGTGCACAACTATCCGTTGTTCAGCCAACAACCACCTGCTCGCCGTGATAACAGCTCAATTCACCCTGTGCGCGTGATTCATGCTGGCGGTTTGAACGAGATTCGCGGCATTCGCGAAATGGTGCAAGCGATGGATGAATTGCGTGATTGCAACGTCGAGTTATTCTTGTTAGGGAATCTCTATCCAGCCAGCTTTGAACAGGAAATTCGCAGGATTGCAGGTGATAGGGTGGTCATCCATGATAGAGTGCCGTTTGAGCAAGTCACAGGATACCTGCGCTCTAGTGATATAGGAATTGCTTGTTCGCATCCTGACGATCGGACTGTTGAATCACTGCCCGTAAAACTCTTTGAGTGCATGCATGCAGGCCTGCCGGTGATTGCCTCGGACTTCCCGCTGTGGCGAAGTATTATTGATGGAGCTGGTTGCGGCATTCTGGTTGACCCAACGGACCCGCAGCAGATCGCGGCAGCTGTGTGCAAGTTAGCGAACGATCCTGAACTGCGCAGGCGTATGGGCGAGGCTGGTGTGCGAGCCGTAAAAGAGAAATATTCGTGGCAGCGCGAAGAAGAAACCTTAATTGGGGCCTACAACAGTATCACCAGTGATCCGGATCAGGGGTAAGGCAATTCATCGTTTCACTCAGTCGCTTGGCTGGGTGGTGACTTTGTCAATGTGGAAGCAGCTATTCGAGAGGAATGTGGGGTATGCTTAGCTTTGCTGATCACCTCTACGCCATATCTCCAGTATGGTTGCAAAACCTCGGGATTAGCGTCTACGGTGTCGTTTGGAAGCACCGGCGATTTGGAGGAAAGTTCAAGGAGGCACTTGAAGGATTTACCGCAAGGGAGAGCTATTCCCCCGAGCAATGGGAAGCATACCAAATTGCGAAGCTGCGGCAATTAATTGCTCATTCGATAAGGCAAGTTCCTTACTACCTAGAAACCTATCGTGGCATAATAAGCGACTATTGTGAGTTAGATGGATTTGGGTTTGGTGATCTTGCTAAACTGCCACCCATTGAAAAAGAGACGATCCGCCAATATCCGGATCAGTTTATTGCCAGTGATGTAGATAGAAAGGATCTTCATACCTATCATACTAGCGGCACAACCGGAACACCCTTAGCGATCGAGTTCACGAATGAGACGCATAGGGTTTTGTCTGCTGCTTATGAGGCGCGGGTACGACGCTGGGCGGGGGTGAGTCATAAGATGAGCCGGGCTATGATTGGGGGGCGAATGGTCGTGCCCAAGGCCGATGCAAAGCCACCTTTTTGGCGCTACAATCTGGCTGAGCGTCAGTTATATATGTCGGCCTTTCATATCTCACCGGAAAATGCCAGGTACTATGTGGATGCTCTCAATGATTTCGAACCCGATTACTTGGTTGGTTATGCTTCCGCTCACTTTTTTCTCGCCCGCATGATTTGCGAGCAAGGATTGGAGGTGCATAGGCCTAAGGCAGTACTTACTAGCAGCGAGAAATTGACTCCTGAGATGCGAGCTATTATTGAACAGGCGTACTCTTGTAAAGTTTTTGATGCCTATAGCGGACTTGAGAATTGTTGCCTGGCTTCTGAGTGTGAATATCATCGAATGCATGTTAGTCCTGATGTTGGGATCATAGAGTTGTTGGATAAGGATGATCAACCAGTGTCACCAGGACAGCCTGGTCAAATCGTAGCGACGGGTTTAGTAAACTTTGCACAGCCGTTGATCCGTTACAGGACGGGTGATTGGGCCATATTATCAAATGACCCCTGCCCTTGTGGTAGAAAAATGCCAATTCTGAAGGAACTTGTTGGACGTCTTGAGGACATTGTTATTGGGCCTGATGGTCGTGAAATGGTAAGATTCCATGGAATCTTTGTAGGGCTGCCACATATTCGAGAAGGTCAGGTGATTCAAGAGACGCTTTCCAAGTTTCGCCTGAAGCTGGTTGTAGTTCCACAGTTCAACGAGAAGGATCGTGAAATCATATATAAGCGATTCGAAGAACGGTTGGGGCCTGTAGATCTGACGATTGAGTTGGTTGATCGCATAGAGTGTACCGAGCGAGGAAAGTTCCGAGCCGTGGTCTCAAAAGTGCAACGCGGATCCCTGCTCAGTAGTAGTGGGTAGATAAACGTGGAGATTCCCGGTTAGGCGAAAAATATACCTCGCGACCGCGATGTTTGGATTGTCAGAGAACCACTGTGGCTATTGATTGACGTGGCTACGAAGAATAGGGGCAAGTAGTACTACAACAAGATTTCCCGATTCTGTGTCATTCTGAGCGACCGAAGGGAGCGAAGAATCTCGTTCCCGGCTGGAAATTCATCAGTGTAAAGCATCCGTCACAACTTTGGCAGGCATGCGGTTGAAACCGTGCCTGTTGAGCCTTCGGCTGGCCGTCCACCTGCGTGGACGGGGCATCATCCACGTAGGCGGACGACCGGTTTTAGCCCCTAAGGGGCGACCTCGGTCGCTAAGTTGTGACGAATGAGTGTAAAGCGAGATTCTTCGTCGCTTCGCTCCTCAGAATGACAAAGTCTCGTTGTAGTGGTAGGACCAGCGATATTAATGCGATGCAAGAGGGTTTTGATGTCGCCCCTTTATTATTTGGGTAAGGCAAAGCGGTACAAAGCAGGAGGAACATCGAGTTGACTAGCGAGGTGATTGGAACTGGACGACAATATCTGTTCTTTAAGCGCGCGCTTCTTCTCGGCGCGCATACTGATGACGAGTTCGGGTGCAGCGGTACAATCTTGCGTTTATTGGAAGAGGGTGTAGAGGTCTACTACGCAGTCTTTTCCACTTGCGAGGAATCGGTGCCGGACAGCTGGCCGTCCGACACGCTCTACCAAGAACTGCTTCGCGCCACAGAGTGTCTGGGCATCCAACGCGATCACCTGTTCGTTTACCACTACCCGGTGCGGCATTTTCCTGAACACCGCCAGGAGATCCTGGAGGAGTTGGTTCGGCTCAGGAATCAGATTCAGCCTGACCTGGTGTTGCTGCCTGCTTCTGTGGATATCCACCAGGATCATCGTGTAATCTCAGAAGAAGGGATACGGGCTTTCAAGCATTCGACGATTCTGGGCTACGAGTTGCCTATGAACAATATCGAGTTCCGGCACGCTTGCTACATCGAGTTGCAGGAAAGGCACATGAAGCGGAAGATTGAGAGCCTGATGTGCTATGCTTCGCAGGCATTCCGCAACTATCGGAATGAAGAGTTTATCCGTGGGTTGGGCCGTGTCCGGGGTGTGCAGAGCAACGGCACCTATGCCGAAGCCTTTGAGGTTATCCGGTTCATCATCAGGTGAACCTGGAAGATTCACTACTAACCAAAACAGGGGGGATTACTGCAATGTCTGACAAGGCTCTATCCGGAAGCACCCGCATCGCCTGTGACGACTGGGAGGCGAGAGACGGGTTTCAAGTCGGCGATGATGTGATTATCGAATGTCAGCGAGCGCGTATTGGGTGCAATGTCAAAATCGGTGTCCGTACCGATGAAAACTTCCGTCGGCAATCTGGCGTCCGGATCAAAGTGGATGAGTTAATCCTAGGCGACGGAGTGGTCATTGACCGTGAAGTACTCCTGCGGGGTGGGCGATTCCAACTGGAGAAGGGTGTCCGTATTCTGGGAGGGAGCACTTTGCGTGTTGAGAAGCGGCTCAGACTCCAGCCTTATGGGGTTATTAACGAGAACTGCGAGATCTCGGGCATGGACATTGACATCGGGCGCTACCTGTGGATGCTTCCCTATGCGAAGATTGGGGGTGGAAGCGCCTTTGAGGTTCACTCAAAACTTCGTGCTGGCCATTTCTGTCACCTTGGAATGTACAGTTTTGTCAATACGGCACGATTGGTCGAACTGAGCGACGAGGTTGGTTTAGGTACAAGGACCGCGCTCTATACCCACGGTGCATATCCATCCGTATTGCAAGGGTTCCCGGTCGCTTTGGGCGAGATCCATATTGGTGATCGAAGTTGGCTGCCTGGAGCGACAGTCAATCCCGGCGTCACCATTGGACAGGACTGTGTGATCGGCGTAGGAGCCGTGGTGACGCACGACATACCAGATGGAGCACTGGCTGCGGGCATACCTGCCAAGGTGATTAAAGAACATGCTTTTCCGAAGAAACTATCGGCTGAGCAGAAACGCGCAATTATGACCGATTTTTTACAGGTCTTTGGTGAGATCTGCCAGGACCGGCACCGTGTAGACTTCTCCGCCTCAGACAGCAGGGCGGTGGTTATCCGGCTGGATGGAGATGAAGAAATCATTGCTTATGACTTCATTGCAAGCGCGAAGTGGATAGATTCGCTCCAGAACAGTGGGAAGCGAGTGGTATGTCTGGCGCACGGGTATGAAGAATGGCCGGAAGCCAGTGCACTCCCGCCTGAACTGACGCTGATTGCTTTGGACGCGCGCAAAGTGGCAGGGAAGGCAGACTCTCTCAGCGACAGATTGTTGAATCAGTTGCGCCGCTATGGTGTGCGCTTTCGATATAGCCCTGAGGACGGGTTGTACGTTGCATGGTGATGAAAACATACGTTCTTCGCAACAAGCATGGTCTTGTCACTGGCGAGATGGGACTGTCCACATCGGCCGCTGATTGTTAGTGGATCAAAGGTCACGGGCGCCGATCATGAGCAATCAGCAGAAACAGTTGCCGTTTGTGTCCGTCATCATTCCAATGCGGAACGAGGAGAAGTACATCGGGCAGTGTCTTGATTCCCTGCTCGACCAGGATTATAGTTATGACTGCTACGAAATTCTGGTTGTGGACGGAGAGTCTACCGATGATTCACGGCGGATTGTCGAGGAGAAGGCACGGCGCTCTGGTCGTGTACGTCTGCTGACCAATCCGCACCATGTGACTCCGCATGGCTTCAACATAGGCATCCAGGGGTCTAGAGGCGATCTATGCATCATTTTCTCGGCGCATGCTTGCGCCTCATCAGACTTTATTTCGAAAAGTGTCCACTACATTCAGACAACCGGCGCGGAGTGTGTGGGTGGTCGGGTTGACATGGTTGGTGAAAATGCCCTGGCGTGTGCTGTTGCCCAGGCTGTGACATCGCCATTTGGAATGGGGAACGTGCATTTCCGGTCGTCCGACCAGCCGGGCTTCGTGGATACAGTAAGCTATTGCACGTATCGCAAGGAAGTCTTTGAGCGCATTGGCCTCTTTGACGAAACATTGACGCGCAATCAGGACTACGAACTGAACTATCGGCTCAGGAAATCTGGCGGCCGGATATTCTTCACTCCAGACATCAAGGTGACTTACTACAGTAGATCGAGTTGGGGTAAGTTGAGCAAACAGTACTTCCAATATGGATTTTGGAAGGTTCGGACAATCAAAAAATACCCCGCATCCATCAAACTGCGCCACGTTGTCGCTCCCACATTTGTAGGAAGCATATTGCTCATGGCCCTAGGAGGCTTCCTGTTGCAGCATCTCTGGATCATTCTTGGGGTGCTTCTTTGTAGTTATACATTAGGTGCGCTTGCTTTTACGCTTAGAGTCTCCAAGCAAGAAAGGGGGAGCCTTTTGTTTCTCTTGCCGATTGTATTCGCGACCATGCACTTGTGCTGGGGAGCAGGGTTTATTTGGGGAATCTTGACTTTGCCTTGGCCCGCCGAAAGAGTGCCGTTGTCGCATTGGTAGAGGGAAAGCGTTACGTAAGTCTGCCATGCGCGGAAGCATCAGCCCTTGACCGCTCGCAAAGCGAGGACGGACAAGGCCACAAGATGGTGGAGGAGGGCTTCCAAGACACGAAGAATTCCGTATCAGGCGTTGCCTGGCCTGCAACGCCCGCCGCCTGGTGGGGGAGAGGTACACCTGGAGCGGTCGGTGGCGATGCTGGATGGGGTGTATCGGCGGGCAATTGAGCAGGGGAGGGGGTGACAGGGTGACAAGGAGAGGGGGAGAGGGGGTGACAGGGAGACAAGGAGA
>Ga0114918_10002691_pt1 | contig 15870 bp, 16 predicted proteins | sample LantaG_FD_87015 | JGI IMG/M metagenome (GOLD analysis project Ga0114918, IMG submission 87015) | Deep subsurface microbial communities from Baltic Sea to uncover new lineages of life (NeLLi) - Landsort_02402 metaG | ecosystem: Environmental > Aquatic > Marine > Oceanic > Sediment | place...
CGTCGTCGTCGTCGTCGTCGTCGTCGTCGTCGTCGTCGTCGTCGTCGTCGTCGTCGTCGTTGTCGTCGTCGTCGTCGTCGTCGGAAGAGGAGGAAGTCGCGCCTCCTTCATCTTCCTCCTTCTCCGATGCCTCTCTCGCGGCCTGCGCTGCGGCCTCGGCCGAGGCCAGGAGCAGGGCGCCGCAGAGAGTCGAGGGCGTGGCGTGAGGGAGGCGCGAAGAAAAGCCTTCTTCTTCGTCGTCGTCGTTTTTGCCGTCGGCATTTCCTTCGTCGTCGGCGGCGTCACTTCCGCCACCGCTGTTGCTCCACCTGAGCGCCACCGCGCCCTTGGCGGCCTCGGCAGCGGCCCCTCGGATGGCCTCGGCGACCACCCGCGCGGCGTTCTCCGCGGCCTCGTCGGCGGTAGCGGCGACGGCGGCTGCAGCTGCCTTGAAGGCCGCGGCGGCGGCTCGCGTCGGCGACTTGCTGCTTTGGCCCTTTTTCGTCTCGGGCTGCTGCGGCAAAGGAGGAGCAGCAGGAGAAGAAGCCCGCTCCTTCTCCTCGAACTCCTTCTGCTTGGCGGCTGCCGCCCCCTCCGAGGCGCCCAGCACGGCTCGAAGCGCGCGAGCGCAGGCAGAGACGAGGTCGAGAGAAGAAGAATTAGAGGAAAAAGAAGAGGGCACGAAATCAATAATGGCGGCGCGGAGGGCAGCGACGGCCTCGGCGACAGAGAGGGGAGGGGCCGGCGCGGCGAACGCGGCCGAGGCGGCGGCGGCGGAGGCGGCGGCGAAGGCCGCCAGGTTGTCGCGCTTCTTCTTGTCGGGTTGTTTCCCTTCGTCAGGGGAAGCAGCAGCAGCAGTGGGAGCAACGGCAGCCTTCTCCTTCTCCTCCTCTTTCGCCGGCAGATCTTCTTTTTCTTCTTCTTTTTCTCCTTCTCTCGCTTCTTCTTCGGGGCCATCGCCGTCGCCGTCGTCGTCGCCGTCCACTTTGCGGCGCTTGGGCTCCACAGCAGAAGAAGAAGGATCCACGGCAGCAACGGCTTCGGGATTCTCTTCCTCCTCCTTCGGCGCTTCTTCTCCTTCTGCCGAAGGAGACCTCGCCCTCTTCGCCGCCGACGAAGCGACAGCGGCGGCGGCGGCAGCAGCTGCAGCAACCCCTGCTGCCCCTGCCTTCTCCCCCTCCCCCTCCATCGACGACGTGGAGGAAGGGGCCGGGGAAGGGGCCGGGAAGTCGGAAGCCGAGGACCAGGTGGGCGTCGAAGAAGAGGCGACCGGAGGTTGAGGAGGTTGAGCTTGAGGAGGTTGAGGTTCAGGAGGTTGAGGAACTTGCGGCACCGGCTGCTGCTGCTGCTGCTGCTGCAACCCACCTCCGCTTCCACCGCCGCAGTGCCCCGGGAACATCGCCCTCGCCCTCTCCCTCAAGCCCACCGGGATCTCCGGGGCCGTCGCCAGCCTCTCCAGAGAGGAGACGACCTTCCTCGCGACCAGCGCGTCCGCTCCGCCCGCCAACCCGCGCGCCGCAAGCGTGGCGCCGTGCCTCGGGGACAGGTGCTCCGCTGCCAAAGCCGCGAACTCCAAAAGGCCGTTGGTGATCTGGGCGTAGCGGGGGAGGGATTTCAGGGCGCACAGCGCCGCCGGCTCGATGCTCCGCAGCGAGTCCGTGCCCTGCACGGGAGGAAGAAGGGAAGAAGGGGAAGCGGAGGAGGGAAAGGAAGAAGTCTGAGTTGACAAACCTGGCGGGTTGAAAAAGACCCAATCGAGCATCGCAGCCGCCCTGGCCCCCGCAGCCCCGGCCGCCGTCCTTGGGGCCGCCAGCAGCCACCCCAGCGCCGCCCAGCGCGGGAAAACGTCCCCCTGGCGCAGAGCATGTTCGGTGGCAGGGTCCAAATGCAGGACGCCGACGACGTACCTCGTCGCGTCGACGACGGCGGCATCCGCGGCGGCGGCCGCTGCAGCGTGGTCTTGTAAAGGAGTTTCGCTGTGGTTGTTGTTCCCACCCAGGTTGACCCCGGGGCTGCTGTCCCTCAGGACGTGGCGCTGCATGAACCACTGCTGGTACCTGCGGTGGTTGGCGAACTTCACCGAAGTAAGCATGAAGTAGAGGGAAGCCTCTGCGTCGGGCGGGAGGCGGGACAGCAGCAGCCTGGGAGGGGTCCTGGTTGCGAGGATTCGGCCCAGGGGGTCGTCGCCCGCCGAAGACGTGAAAGCGGTGTTGGAAGCTGGCGAAGGGGCGCCGCTTCCGACTCCGGCGGGGGAAGCAGCGGGCGAAGGGGAGGCAAAGCCTCCTCCTCCTGCTCCGGGAAAGGCAGCCGAAGAGGAACGAGGGAAACTGACGACGACGTCGCCGGGCAGCTTCCCCGCCAGCAAGGCTTGCCATACCTGCTCGAGCTCCTGGGCCCCTCCGGAGGCCGCCCCGTCCTGCAGGGCGCGCACAAGGTCGCGCCCACAGGGCTCGACGACGAGGAGCCAGACGCGAGGGAGAGAAGAAGAAGAAGAATAAGATTGTTGGTTTTCGTCGTCTCCCCCTCCCCCTTCCCTCTTCACCAGCAGGGCCCTCCGAGCGAGCTCCCCCGCAGCCGCCGCCGCCGCGTCCGCTGCCGGGTGCATTCCGGCGACGGAGCCCGCCTGGCGAGCTCGGCCCAGCTCCGGGAGCAGGCGCAGCGAGGCCAGGAGGCCAGCCTGCAGCAGGTGCAGGGACGGGTTCGCAGAAGAAGAAGAATTTGCAGAAGAGGAAGCAAAAGACGAAGAAGAAAACGAACTCGAGCTCCCGTTTTCGACGAGGCGGTCAAAGGCGTCGCAGAGCGATTGGCAGAGCCCCGCGGCAAGCTCGAGATTGCTCTGGGCGAGGCATCCCGATCGCACCTGCCGCAGCAGAGCGGCGAAGGCGGCCTCGGCTCCCTGACAGAAAGAGCTGTTTCCGTTGTTGTTTCCATCTCCATTTCCGCTGCCGCTACTCGCGAGCAGCACGGCGCGGACCGCCCTCGAGAGGCGGAAGGAGACCGGGGAGAAGAGGTGCCTGTGGCTGGCCCCGGAGACCGCGGCGAGGGCGGAGCACCCCACGGCCTGGGCCTCCCTCGGGGCGGAGACGGTGAGGACGCGGAGGCAGCTGGGGAAGATTCGGGAGAGAAGTTTTTTGAGAGGGGTCGAAAAGTGTTGATGAGTTTTGTTTGAAAAAATCAAAAATCTCTCTCTCTTTCTTTCTTTCTTTCTTTCTCTCTTTCTCTCTTTCTCTTCTTCAATCTCCCTCTCACCTGTCCGCGACCACCTCATCCTCGTCGGGCCCACACCCGAGAGGCCTCGCCAGAACGCCAAAGACCAGCGCCTTGGCCAGGTCGGAGGAGGAGGAGGCGTCCGTCGTCGTCGCTCCTCCTCCTCCGTTTCCACCTCCTGCACCTCCACTTCCAGCAGCTCCCTCGGGCCACGCCACGTTCCCTCCGCCGCCGCCAGCCTGCAGCAGCTCCCCGCGCCTGCGGTTCCAGGCCGCGATCAGGTCCGCCTCGAGCGCGAAAGCGGAGGCAGGGGCCGAAAAGGCGTCGAAGAGGGCGTTGGCGCCCCGGGTGAGGAGCGGCATTTTTTCTTTTTGGTCGAGTTTTTTTTCTTTTCCGTTCGAGTGGAAGAAAAAATCAATCAGTCGCCCTCCGTCGCCGCCTTGACCGCCCTGCTCACGCTCTGCCTGCCGGCAAAGGTGCGCCTCGCGACGCGGTAGACGTAGTAGAAGAGCGCTAGAGCGAGAACGAAGAAAAGAAACTTCTCTCCGGGCACCGGCTCGAGGGAGTGGTCGGCGGCGTCGTCGGCCGATCGAGACATCGAAGGGGAGAGAAAATGAACGAAAAAGAGATGATGCTGAGCAATCACACTTCAATCCTCCCTCATCGTCGCCGTCTCCGCTTCGCCTCTTTCCAGTACGATTTCTTTTCCTTTTTAATCCGAGAGCATTTTTTACGTTCACTAGGTACCTCTCAATTGGAATTAAGTCCAAAGAAGCTCGTTCTCACATAGAACGCCGAGGGTGGAGCTCACCCGCTTTTTCTTTTCTTTTCCTCGCGGGCCTCTTTTTCATCTTTTCTCTTTCTCTTCTCACGCCGCCTCCTCTCTCTATCTCTCTCTTCCAAACAGTCTCTTCTCCTTTCAACGGAATGCGCGCTCTCTTCTTCCTCGTCGCCCTGGCGCTGGCCGTCGTGGCCAAAGGTGAGAGGAAAAGTGGGAATCGATCGCATCAGTTTCAACGCTTTTTTCGAGAGCATCATCATTCGATGGCTAGGAAGAAGAGAGGCGAGCGAGCAAAGCGCGATCTCAACCTCCTCTCTCCAACCCCCACCCCACAAAAAAAAAAAAAAGCCAACCTCATCCACTGGGGCTTCGAGCAGCCCGTGCACATCGAGATCCAGCCCTGCGGCAAGGTCCCCATCCAGCCTCGCCGGTCCCTCCTCCAGCAGCGCGAGCCGGAGGTCTGCCCCAAGCACTGCCTGATGCGGTTCCACGGCGCCACCACCGACTTTGGCCCTGGCCCCCTGCTGGTGCCCGTGAAGAAGGGCCAGCGCTCTGTCGTGCAGATCTCCACGTCGGGCCAGCCGGCGTACATCGAGAAGGTGCGCGACGCTTACAGCGGGAATGGAGGGAGCGTGCAGATCTTTTCCTACTCGGAGCACTCGAGCGGTTCCATCAGAGAAGTCAAGGTCGAGCCCCCTTTGTTCAGCTTCCCGGGGCAGCCCGTGGAGGTGGAGCTGGCCTACAAGTGGAGCAAGGGAGAGGCGAACCCGGACTGCACTTTCAGCCTCAACTGGGAGATCGTCGACCCGAACTCGCTGGGATAGAAGATTTGATTGAGAGAAAGAGGGAAGAGAGAGAGAGGAAAGAGAAAAGAGAGAAAGAGAAAAAACCTTTTTCGGGTTTTTTGTTTCCGCGAGAGAGTTGGATTTGCTTTTTCTTTATCTCATCTTTTCTATTCAATTGCTCCCGGTTTCCTCGTTTTCAATGCGCACGGCTCTTGTAAGGGACAAAGAAAGAGAGAAGCCCGCGCGAATGTTGAGGGAAAAGAGAGAAAAAGAAGAAGAGAAGAGAAAAGGAAAAGAGAGAGAAAAATCCACTCTTTCTCCTTCTTCGCTCTCTCTCTCGTCCGTTCGAGCCATCAATGGCAACGCCTTCGACTTCTTCCGCGGCAGCGGCAGCGGCGACGGCGACGACGATGCCCCCTTCGTCGTCGTCGTCCGCCCTACCTGCTCCTCCTTCTGGCCAGCGACACCCCAAGCGGCGCCGGACGCGCGCCGACGCGCTGCTCGACCTGCCGGCCTTCCTGTTCGCGTCGGCGTTCCTGCTCTACTGGTCGCTGCCCATCGCGGCGCTGCTCGGCCGCGTGCGCTTCTGGCAGCTGCGCGGCAGGCGCGACGACGCGCTCGGGTGGTGAGTGTTGTGGTTGAGTGGTGTCTCCAGTTATAGAGATAGAGCGAGAAACGAGGAGCGCAGAGACCGGGAGAGCGAGAGAAAGGGAGAGAAAAGAAGGGAAAAAAGTTTGCTCTCGATCGAAACATCGACGCTCGACCCTCACCCTTTGCCTCTTCGAGGTTCTCTCTTCCTTTTCTCTCCTCTTCTTCTCTTTCCACACCTCCACCTCCAAACACTTCAGGGCCGTCACCCTCCAGAAGCTCTTCTCGGTTCGCATGTTCCTCCTCCCGGGCCCCTCGCTCCTAAAAGACGAGGCCTGCCTCTACCTCGCCAACCACCGCTCGTGGGCCGACTTCTTCCTCGACGTCGTCGCGACCGACGGCCGAGCGCAGATGCTGTCGCGCGCGGCGGTCGCCGCGGCCTTCCCGGCCTTCATGCTGGCCGTCTGCGTGATCCGGTCCGTGATTTTATTTAGAAGGGACAACGTCAAAGACTTCAACGTCTTCAACGAGATGATCGAGTCGAGGATCAGGGCGAGCCCCGTCGACGGTCTGATCGTTTATCCCGAGGGGCACCGTTCCACAAAAAGCAAACCTTTGCCTTTAAAGAAAGGAATGCTTCAGTTTGCCTGGTCCCGTTCCATGCCCGTACAAGTGGTCGCCAGCAGCGGGAAAGAGGGCGTGATTTCCGAGAAGGCGACCTCAGCTCGCTGGGGCAGGCGAGTCGCCGTCGCTTACTCGATCCCGATCAGACCCTCGGAGCACAAAGACTTTGAGGCGTTTTTCTCCAAGGTCGTCGAGGAATGGGTCGCGACTTGGAACAGGGTCGCCAAGGAGGAAGCTGCGGCCCTAAAAACAGCATCGCCCATGCCAGAGCTCAAGCTCGACAACAGGCGGTACCCGGACTGGATGCTGCGGGCGCAGGTCGTCGTGACGGGCACGACCGTGTTGGCTTTCCTGGCGACCTGCTTCTTCTCGGCGCGGTTTTTCGTGCGACGGGTCGCGAGCTTGCCTGGCTTCTTGCAAATGCCCGTTGTCTTAATTCTGGGGCTCTGGTGCGCCGTCTCCGTCGCCAGGGCGCGTGGGGAGCCGCCCTGCCCTCCCATCAATCGCATCGGGGCGGTGGACGCCAGGGAGTATGCGGAGGAGATGGTGGCAGAGGCCGCGGCGTCCAAGAGGAGGAGGAGCTTGAAGATGAGCAGTAGTAGTAGTGGGAACGGAGGTGCTGCAAATGCTGCTGCTGCGAGTTCCGCTGCTGCATCCGATCTGACGGATGCGAATGGCGGGTGACGAAGAGAGAGAAGGTACAGGAGAGAGAAAGTGACTACCAGAGCCAGCGAGCGCGTGAGCGAGAATTTTATGAGAGTCAAAAAAGTGAAATGGAAAAGAAACCCGAAAAAGAAAAAACAAGAAAAGAAGAGGTCGAGGTCGTTTTTTTTTCCTCGCTTCATAGATCGAACGAAAGAACTGATTCTCTTTTCGATCTCGCGCTTCTACCTTTCTAGTTTGTTCTTTACTTTCTTTGAGCTCACAGTAGGCATCAAAAGACTGTCAAGGCAACTCCATCGAGCTCAAAAGTGCGCAAAAAGAAGCCGCGGAGGAATCGGAATTCCATCATCGAGAGAGAAAACGATGGTCGATGCTCCTCCTCCTTCGGCTAGCGGCGTCGCCTCGACCTCGACCTCCACCATCACCTCTCCACCACCTCCACCGCCACCGCCAATCAACAACCTCACCTCGCAAGACCACCTCATCCATATGCGCCGCGCCATCGCCCTCTCCCGGGCCGCAGGCCTCGATCAGCGCACGGGCGGCTGCTTCGGCGCCGTCGTCGTGGACTCGCAGACCAGAAAGGTGCTGGGCGAGGGCCAGAACCGCGTGCTGGAGACCAAGGACCCGACGGCGCACGGCGAGGTGGTGTGCCTGCGGGACGCCTGCGCGAAGCTGGACTCGCCGCATTTACCAAAAGGGACCGCGGTGCTCTACACGTCTGCCGAGCCCTGCCCGATGTGCCACGCGGCCTGCCTCTGGGCCCGGTGCTCGTTCGTGTTCTTCGCGGCGAGCCACGAGGACGTGATGGAGTGGGGGCGGTTCGAGGACGTCGACTTCGCGTCCGAGGTCGCGAGGAGGGTGATGGAGAAGAGGGTGAAAGAACGAGGGAAAGAGAAGGAGAAGCGGGGAGTGATGAGGAGGCTCTTAGCGAGAGTAGCGACGAAGGCGAAACCACCACCACCACTTCCTCCGCCGCTCCTCGAGATCGCGCCTTCCTCCCTGCTGCGGGAGGAGGCGCTGGTTGTGTGGAAGGAGTACGCCGCGCTGAGCGACAGCGTGCACTATTGAATTGGTTGGATGGTGGTTTGGTGGCTGGAGAGAGAGCGACTGTAAAGAAAAAGAGCGAGAAGGAAAAGAAAATGAAAAGAACGAAAGGAGAAAATCGCGCGACGGTTGTCAACCCTTGACTCTCCAAGCCCGACTTTGCAGCTCCTTATCGACTCCACTCGCTTTCTTTGAAACTAACACGGTTTTCCTCTCGCCCCCTCTCTTTTCTCTCTCTCGCAACTCTCGTCTCTCGCTACTCTTACTCCTATTCCTTCTTCCACTGCTGCGCCGCCAAACCACTCTTGAAAGCAGCAATCACCAGATCCACGCACTCGGGGCACGCGTTGCGGCCCATCACGCCGACGCGCCAGACCTTGCCGGCTGTCGGCCCGAGCCCGCCGGCGATCTCCAGGTGGTATTCGCTCAAAGCGTGCGCGCAGAGCGCGGCCCAGTCCACGCCTTGCGGGACGACGATGGTGTTGACCGTCGCCAGGGCGTCCCCTGGGCTCGCAGCGAAAGGTTTCAACCCCAACTCGGAAAGACCTGCCCACAGCCTCTCCGCCATCGCCCGATGCCTCTGCCAAGTCACCTCGAGCTTGCCCCCGTTCTCCTCTTTGAGAACCGCCAGGGCTTCACGCATCGCGTACCACATCGAGACCATCCCCGTGTGGTGGTAGGAGCGCGGCTTCTCGGGTAAAAACCAGCCCCAGTAGGTCCCCACGAGGTTGAGGTCCAGATTGTAAGTGGCCGGCGGCGTCTTGCGTCGAGCGAGCTTCTCCAGGGCGCGTTCCCCGAAAAACAGGGGGGCCGCACCGGGGGGAGCAGACAGGACCTTTTGCGAGCCTGCGTAGCCCGCGTCCACGAGCCACTCGTCCGCGTAAAAGGGCACCCCGCCGAGGGAGGCGACGGAGTCGACCACCAGCAGAGAACCCGCGGCGCGGCATGCCTTCCCGATTTCCGGGCTGAGGTTCTGGTGGACTCCCGTGGAGGACTCGCCCTGGACCAGGAAGACGACGGTAGGCTTTTGGTCTTCGATGGCTGCGACGATTTTGGGGACCGGAATGGAGCCCCCAGAAACAGCATCGGGCGTGAGCTGCGAGACTTTCGCGCCGAAGTGCGAGCTCATGTCGGCGACGCGCTCGCCCCAGATGCCGCTGGTGCCGACAAGGATCGAGTCGCCCGGTTCCAGGAGGTTGGCGACGACGGCTTCCATTCCTAGATTGTTGTGGAGGTGATGGGGTTGGGAGGTGATGAAGAGAGAGAGAAAGGAAAAGAAAGAAAGAGAGGTGAGAGAGAAAGAAGAGGCGAGAGGAAACAAGGAAAGAAAGAAAGAAAGAAAAAGAGACCAACCTGCGTGCCCCGTGCCGCTGACGAGGCAGGTCGCCTTCGACGCGGTCTGGAACAGCCACGACAGGCCCTGCCTGATCTCGTCCATGATGGCGAGGAAGGGCGGGTGCATGTGGCCGAGCAGAGGGAGCGCTGTTTGGTGGTGGTGGTTGGTGAGAGAGAGGGGAAGAGGAAGAGGTTGAAGAAGGTCGGAAACGATCTCGAAGTTTTGATGGCCATCACCTCCGTCTCTTTCTCTTCTCGCGCTCGTCTCTCTCTGCTTCTCCCCACCCCTTTCAGCTCTTCTGTCGGCTCAAGAATAAGCCTCTGTCATTCCCTAGACATACCTTGAGCGGCGAGCACCCTCGGGTGCGCGTTGGAAGGTCCGGGGCCCATCAGGATGCGTTTCGGCACGGCGATGGGCGCCGAGGCCAGCGTCGACGACGCTTCGAGGCCTGCCGAGGCCGGGGTGGTCTCTCCCGGGCGGGCGCCGAGGGGAGAGGACATGGTGGATGATAATTTCCTTGGGGAGCTTTTCTTTTGTGTTGAATTCCAATTCCACGACGCTGAGGGAGAAGGAGAGAAGCGCGGAGGAGGGATGGAACAAAAATGGAAAGAGTGAAAGGAGCATTGTTTTATTTTCTTCTTCGTCGCTTTCTTCGTCAGGCAGATCGAGCAAGAGCCGTTGCCTCTCTCTTGCGCGAGCACTTCTGCATCTGTTCTGATCCCACTGTAGCGAGCCTCGCGCGTGTCGCCTCTGCTCCGTGAGAACTTCAGACAACGCAAGAGAGGCCTCGAACCGATCCAAAAAGCCACTACTAGAGGAAAACAAGCTCTCTCTCTTCTCTGTTTCTCTTTCAATCAAAACATGCCGTGCCGCATCGCCACGCTCGCGACCTGTAACCTGAACCAGTGGGCGCTGGACTTTGACGGCAACCTCGAACGCGTCAAGAGGTCGATCAAGCAGGCGAGGGATGCCGGGGCGACATACAGGGTGAGCGAGGTTTTGGGGACGAGGAGGAGGAGGAGAGTTGATGTTTTTTTCTTTCGACGCCGTTCTCTCTCTCGACTCACCTCTTTCTTCCCCTCTCTTTCTCTCTCTTTCAAAACCTCAACACAGGTCGGTCCCGAGCTCGAGCTCACGGGCTACGGCTGCGAGGACCACTTCCTCGAGCCCGACACCGAGGACCACGCCTGGCGCTGCCTGGCGGAGCTGCTCTGCTCCGGGGTCGCCGATGGTGAAAGTGGTGGAGGTGGGGGTGAAAACGACCACGACGACGACGGTGACGAGAGGAGCAGAAGCAGACGAAACACCTCCACTTCTACTTCTTCTTCCACCTCTTCTTCCCAGCCCATCCTGATCGACATCGGCCTCGTCGCCACGCACCACGGCGCCCGCTACAACGTCCGCGTCTTCTGCCTCGCAGGGAGGGTCCTGCTGGTCAGGCCCAAGTCCTCCCTGGCCGACGACGGCAACTACCGGGAGTCGCGCTACTTCCGCGCGTGGAGGCCCTCGCGCGGGCTCGAGACCTTTCGTCTGCCCAGGAGCTTCACCGAGGCCATGAGGGAGGAGCTGCTGAAGCAAGGAAAGAAGGAAGAAGACATCATCCAAGTCCAAGAAACGGCTCCTATCGGCCACGCCATCCTCGAGCTCGACGACGCGACGCTCGCGGCCGAGAGCTGCGAGGAGCTCTTCACCCCTTGCCCGCCACACGTCGCCTTAGCCCTGGCCGGCTGCGAGATTATTTCTAATGGTTCAGGTTCGCACCACCAGCTCCGCAAGCTCGACGAGCAGAGGCTTTCGCTTTTAAAAGAAGCGACGAGGAGGTGCGGCGGCGTCTATCTCTACGCCAACCAGCGAGGCTGCGACGGCGGGCGGCTCTACTATGATGGTTGCGCCTGCGTTCTGACAAACGGCAAGCTGGTGGCGCAGGGCGCGCAGTTCGGGCTGCGGGACGTCGAGGTCGTCGTGGCCGACGTGGACCTGGACGACGTGACGGCGTTCCGCGGCGGCGTCGCGTCGGCGCAGGAGCAGGCGGCGGGGAGTTTCAGTGGAAGCGGAAGCGGAAGCAGCGGAAGTTTATCGACGACGACAGCAACTCCGCCACTTCCTCCTCGCATCCGAGTCCGCCACTCCCTGTGCCACAACACCGTCAACAACGACCCTCCGCTGTTCTCCACCCCGGAGATCCCTCACCCTCGCATCCACCTGCCCGAGGAAGAGATCGCCTTCGGGCCAGCGGCCTGGCTCTGGGATTACCTGCGCCGGAGCGGCGCCGGGGGCTTTTTGTTGCCCTTGTCGGGGGGCGCGGACTCGGCGTCGGTGGCTGCCATCGTGGCGGCGATGTGTCGGATGGTGGTGTTCTCCGGGGTGGTGCTGCAGGATGGACAGGTGGTGGAGGACGCGAGGAGGATCGCAGGGATCGACCTGGAGGTGGAAAGAAGAGGAGGAGGAGGTGAAGAGGAGGAGGTGAGGAGCAAGAAGAACGACGGCGAGGAAAAGAACAACAACAGTTCTTCTTTCCTTTCTTCTTCTCCTTCTTCCACCTCCGATAACACCTCCGACTCCATTATCGACACCAGCGGCGACCCCCGCCTGGCCGCCTTGGCTCGCTCCCTGGCCCGCAGGCTCCTCACCACGGTCTACCTGGCCTCGGCAGAGGCTTCGAGCCCCGAGACCAGGGCGAGAGCGGCCAAGCTTGCCGCGGAAGTGGGGTCGGAGCACAGGGAGGCGGCGATCGACGGCGTCGTGGAGGCGCTGCTGGCTGCCGCGTGCGACGCGCTGGGGAGCGGTGGCAGTGGTATCTCGAAGGAGGAGGAGAAGGAGAGCAGCAAGGGGGGAGAAGAGATCGATAACGGGAGGAAGAAAACTTCTTCTTTGAATTCTTCTCCGACAACTCCTGCCCCCCGCCCGCGCTTCGCCGCCGACGGAGGGTCCAGGGCGGAGTCCCTGGCCTTACAGAACGTGCAGGCGAGGTCGAGGATGGTTTTGGCTTTTTTGATGGCGCAGCTGGGCCCCTGGGTGGAGGAGCGAAAGGGAAGGGAAGTGGAGGAAGAAGGAGAAGGAAGAGCAAGAGCAGCAGCAGCAGCAAACGGGCTTCCGACTCGAAAACCTCACCAGCGAGGCTTCCGCCTCGTGCTCGGGGCCGCCAACGTCGACGAGGCCCTCCGCGGCTACCTGACCAAATACGACTGCTCCGCCGCGGACCTCAACCCGATCGGAGGCGTGTCCAAGACCGACCTGCGCGCGTTCCTGAAGTGGGCGGCGCAGGGGCTGGGTCTGCCCTCGCTGGCAGAGATCGAAGCGGCGCCGCCGACGGCCGAGCTGGAGCCCACGAGGAGGAAAGAAGGAAAAGGTTGTTCTTCTGCTGCTGCCGATCCTTTGCCCGCTCAGACGGACGAGGCGGACATGGGGATGACGTACGCGGTGAGTTAGGTTTGGTTTATTGTGTTTTGGAAAGGGGGCGGAGAGAAAGAAGCGGAGGAAGGGCGGAAGAAGAAGAGGAAAGAAACGAAAAAAGCTCACTCAACTTTGCCTCTTCTCTTCCTCTTTCTCAACCAACTCTCTTCCTCCTCAGGAGCTCTCCGAGTTCGGCCGCCTCCGCGCCCACCCTTCCCGCTGCGGCCCCGTCTCCACCTTCGAGAAGCTCCTGGGCAGGTGGGGGGGGCAAAACCGAAACCAAAGCCGCAGCTCTCAACCTCTCACTCCGACCGAGATCGCCGCGAGGGTCAAGGCCTTCTGGGCGCCGCACTCTGCCAACAGGCACAAGATGACGACGCTGACGCCCTCATACCACGCCGAGAGCTACTCCCCGGACGACAACAGGTTCGACCTGCGCCCCTTTCTGTACAGGTCAGCGTGGCCGTGGCAGTTTAGGAGGATCGACGCGTTGGCGGAGGAGGCGGAGAAGAGGAGGAGGAGGGGAAGCGGGGATGGAGTTGAAGGGAAGAGGTGAAAAGGTTTTTTTTTTCAACGTCTTCTTTCCTTTTTGTTTGCTCTCAACAATTCCTTTTGTTTGTTATTTACAGTCCCTAAAAACCAGTGAGTGATGTAACACAAAATGAAGAACAATCAAAAAGCTGCTGGTGCGTGGTTGTTATACAAAAAAAAGAGATGAGGAGGAGGAAGGAGAAGAAGAGGAGCGATGAAAGAGAAAGAAGGAAAAAGCAAAAAAAGAAAAACTTTTCTCCTCGCTCTCTCTCTCATTCGACCTTTCGCTTACCCCTCTTCCATCTTCGCCAGGAGCTCGTAGACGTCGGCAAAGGCGACAGGGCGCTCCACCTTGCCCGCGAAAACGTCCTCGGGCTCCGGCGGTGGTGGAAGAGGAGCAGAAGAAGCAGAAGCAGAAGCAGAAGCAGAAGGAGGAGAAGCATCAGTCGAACCCGAGGAAGGAAGACCCGAAGGAGCCCTCGAGCAGTAGAGCGCCGCGTGCGCCGCCGAGTCCAGCGACAGCATCCCGGCCACGACGCTCATGTCGACGAGCGCGCCGCTGGAGCGCGAGAAGAGCAGGGCCGAGCGGGACGGGGTTGTGATGATGGAAGCGGAGGAAGGAGGAGGAGGGAGCGTCGAAGTTGTTGCTGTTGTTTTTGTTGCTGTTGTTTGTGCTCCTGCTTCCTCTTCTCCGCTCCGCATCCCCACTGCTGCCGCCAAATCCGACCGAACCACCTCCGTGTCGAGCCCACCGCCCTCGACCTCGACCTCGACGTTGTCTCTGCCGTTCTCCCCGTTCTCATCGTCGTCTTCGCCGTCGAGCACGCTGCTCACGAACCGGTGCTCGGTCCCGAAGGCGGGCGCGCCCGCGGCCAGCAGCCTGGCCTCCTCGTCCGTCTTCAGGAGCAGCACCGAGTCCACGGTCGCGTAGCCGTAGGACACGCCGAACGAGGCCCTGCGCACCGCGAAGACGAGCGGCGCGGACCAGCCGGAGGAGGAGGAGGTTGTCGAAGGTCCCGAGGCTGTCGAGGTTGAGGTCGAGGTCGAGAGCGTTGCGCCGTCGCCATCATCGACTCGTCGGAAGGCGACGGCCGTCCCGGTCTGGACCCCAAAGCCCAGGGCCGCGCGGTGCGTCCGGGTCACCAGGATTCCGCGGGCGGAGGCCAGCTCGCGGGCAGGGATGGTGGAGGCGAGCGAGGAGAGGACCTCGAGGGCCACGACGGAAGAGGCATGTTGAGGCATCGGATTTCTTTTTCTTTTTTCCTTCTCTTTCTCGGAGAAAAAGTGAAAGGAGAGTGAAAGAAGCAAGCGGAAGAGGTCGAAGAAATCAATCGCACAACGCTCGAAAAAGAAGAAGAAGAAGAAGAGGAAAAAAAAGCCGTTCGAAGGAAAAAAAGTCTTTCTTCTTCTTTTCTTTTCTCGCCAGCTGCTCTCTCGTTCTCTCTTTCTCTCTCTCACACAAGCACACGGCGAACGCGCCACTCTTCTCTCTCGCTCCCATGCCGCGTGAAGCGCGCAGGAACCAAGAGGAGGAGGAGTGAGTAGGGATTTGTTTTTTGGTTTTGAAAATTCATCGATGGATGATTCGACGACGACGCTCATCGCTCTTCTCTCTCCCTCCCTCCACTCTCTCTCCTTGAACAAAACAGGCCCGACCGCGCCGAGCACGACATGGACGCGAACCTCTCCGTCTCCACCGAGGCGACCGAGGCGGTGAGTGGAGAGGAAGACAGGGAAAGAAGAAGAAGAAGGAGAAGATTTCTTTGTTTTCACTCTTTCGATTGTTTTCGACAAATGACGTCAAACGAAGACGAAAGAGGAGCGACGCCGACCGACACGCACGCTGAGAAAACCTGGTTTTCTCTCTTCTTTCGAACTCATATCAAACACACACACACCACAATAACAGGCCGCCGCGCCAGTCGACAACGACAACAACGACATGAACGTGGACGAGCTCCCTGGAGAGGTCCCTGCCGCTGCTCCTGCTCCTGCTCCGACGCCAACTGCTCGCCCGCAGCTGCAGCGCGCCGTCCCGCCGAGCGGGGCGCCGCTGATGAGTGAGTTTTTTGTGGTGATTGCGTCGTTCTTTTGCCCTCGTTTTTCATCCCTGAGAGTGTAGCCTGCGATGTGCTCCCGAGGAGGCAAGAGCGGAGAGAGGCAGATCACTCTTTTGAAGCGTAAACGAGGAGTCGATTGCATCAAAATTCGACATTTGGTTTTTCGTCTGTCAAAAGGAAAAAAAGAAAAAAACTCAACCGCCGCTCACTCACCTCGTTCTTCTTCTTTCTCCCTCCACCACTCCCCACCCAACCACCACCACTTCCTTCCCACACTCACAGCCATCGTCCTCCAGCACCCGCATGCCCTCGAGGCCGCGGCCCGCGAATGGGCCGACCGCTACCAGGCCTCGACGCAGCACCGCGCGAGAGCGACGGCCGAGCTGCTCTCGCTGCTGGTGGCGGCTGTCGGCGGCGAGGTCGCGGTCTCGGCCGAGGACGTCGAGGAAGGGGACGTCGACTCGCTGGTGGCCGACCTTGTGACCTCGGCGACCTCGCACGGGCTGCTGGAGCCCTTTGGCGGCGGGAAAGGCGGAGGAGCGGGGGGCGGGAGCAGGCTCTCGAGGGAGAGGAGGTCCTCCTACTCTCGGATGTGGAGCCTGCTCGTGGGCGAGATCGCCGCGAGGGGCCTGCTGGGCGACAGCTACGCGATCGAAAAGACGATTAAGCTGGTGCTGGGGCTGACCTGGTAAGAGATTTTCTTTCTTTTTGGAGGAAGAGAGAGAGAGAGAGAGCGGGGAGAGAAGAGATGATAGAAGAGAAGAGAAGAGAAGAGAAGAGAAGAGAAGAGAAGAGAAGAGAAGAGAAGAGAAGAGAAGAGAAGAGAAGAGAAGAGAAGAGAAGAGAAGAGAAGAGAAGAGAAGAGAAGAGAAGAGA
>Ga0114918_10002692_pt1 | contig 15863 bp, 17 predicted proteins | sample LantaG_FD_87015 | JGI IMG/M metagenome (GOLD analysis project Ga0114918, IMG submission 87015) | Deep subsurface microbial communities from Baltic Sea to uncover new lineages of life (NeLLi) - Landsort_02402 metaG | ecosystem: Environmental > Aquatic > Marine > Oceanic > Sediment | place...
GCGGGCTGTGGATAGGCGGGTCGACGCTTTCCCTGCAACACACAACCCTCGCCCGCAACGCGGGAGGCGACGGCAGCGGGATCTTCGTTACAGATGCCGGTTCGCGCCCCAGCACCGCGATCCTGACCAACACGCTCCTGGTCAGCCACACGGTGGCGATGAGTGTCACTGCCGGCAGTACGGCCAAACTGGCGGGGACACTGTGGGGCAGCAACTCATGGGCCAACGGCACCGACTGGGGTGGCGATGGCACCATTGTCACCGGTACGGTCAACATCTGGGGCGATCCTGCCTTCGTGTACCCCGATGGCGGTGACTATGACATCGGCCCCGATTCGGCGGCAAGAAACGCGGGCGTGAACACCGGGGTGAACGTCGACATTGACGGCCAACTCCGCCCGAAGGAGAGCGGCTACGACATCGGTGCCTATGAGTTTGGCCGGCAGTGGGACGTTTTTCTGCCATTGGTGGCGAAGAGCACGCCCTGATTGGTGGTGGTGGGCGTTGCCGGCTCGGCGCTGGGTCCTATGTCGGTCTGCGTTGCGCTGTCTCTTCGGTCGCTATAGACTAGCATCGACCGGCGTTGCTGGGCTACCGCTGGGGCTTCCTGTTGTCGTCCGCTTTGCCCGGCAACCCCACAAGGCTCAGGTCCCGTTGGAAGGGCGTGATATCGCAGTGCGAGCGCCGATTGGATTTTTCTGTTGTGCGCCGCATAGGTAGGAGGCGCTAGTATGTCAAAGATGTTCCTGGATCCGAATGAACCGCTTTACACCTGCACAGCAGAGAACTGTGACGGATGTGGCGTCTCTGAAGAACTCGTCTGCCACTTCAACATCAGGCAGTTGCTGATATTCCTGTCGATGGCTCTTCCGGTTTTCCTTCTAGCTGGGTTTCTGATCTTTCGGCTCAACCCGTATCTGTTGATACCGTGGATCTTGTTCATCCTATCCTATTTCGGCCTCATGGAGATTCGCGTCCTCTGTTCACATTGCCCCCATTACGCCGAACCGACGCTGAAATCGCTGCAGTGTTGGGCAAACTACGGTTCTCCCAAGCTCTGGAAGTATAGACCCTATCCAATGTCGTCCTTGGAGAGGGTGGTCTTCTACCTTGGGTTCATCGTGATAGTGAGTGGTCCCGTGGTCCCTGCGTTGCTGCAGAAGAGTTATCTCCTGTTGGGGTTATACATCGTATTGATAGCTGTCTGGAAATGGGCGCTTAAGGTCCTGTACTGCAGTCATTGCATGAATTTCGCCTGTCCATTCAACACTATCGACAGTGAATTGAGAAAGAGGTTTTTCGACAGAAATCCTGCCATTGGAAAGGCATGGGAGGAATATGGACAAGGGCATATGACAGATCGTTCCACCTGACGTTTTCGCTGCGCTCCAAGATGCACATGAAGCTTTGCCCTAGAGATGCAGAGAGGTCTGGGCGACGCTAACTCTCTCCACCAGGCGAGAGTGGCGAGCCAAATCAGCTTACCAGGAGGTCTTATTCTCATGGAACAAACCACGTTCAAAGTCTATGGGTACCGCTGGGTCGTGCTTCTTGCGTTTATGTTTGCAGTTGCCATCAACCAACTTCTGTGGATAACCTTTGCGTCGATCACAGGCAGCGCCGCCAAGTACTATGCGGTCTCTGATCTCAGCATCGGTCTCTTGTCCATGAGCTTCATGATCGTCTACATCATCGTCTCGATCCCCGCCTCGTGGGTCATAGACACCTACGGAATCCGTGTCGCTGTAGGCATTGGCGCTGTGCTGACGGGCGTCTTTGGCCTGCTGCGAGGCCTGGTGGCGGCAGACTACACCTGGGTGCTCATTGCGCAACTGGGGATTGCTATCGGGCAGCCCTTCATCCTTAATGCCGTGACGACCGTGGCTGTTCGCTGGTTTCCTATCGAGGAGCGCGCCACCGCTGCGGGCCTTGGATCACTAGCCATGTACCTCGGCATCGTCGTGGCATTGGCGCTAACGCCATACCTGACCATCCAATCCGGCGTTGGCGGCATGCTTGTCGTCTACGGGATTGTGTCCGTTATCGCCGCGGTTGTCTTTCTTGGAGTTGCCAGGGAACGTCCGCCAACGCCTCCGTGCCCCCCAGACCAGGAAGCGCGCTCCCTGGTTTTCGATGGCCTCAAGGGAGCTCTGCGCAAGAAGGATTTTGTACTCTTGATGGTTATCTTTTTCGTGGGCCTGGGCGTATTCAATGCGGTGACGACGTGGATCGAAGACATCGTGAGGCCAAGAGGATTCTCGATCACCCAGGCCGGAACCATCGGAGGCCTGATGATCGTCGGCGGCATTGTCGGTGCCCTGGTCCTGCCCGCGCTCTCTGACCATTATCGAAAGAGGATTCCTTTCATGATCTTGTCCCTGGCCGGCGCGATTCTCGGACTTGTCGGCATCACCTATGTGACCAGCTACTGGCTCCTGCTCGCCTCAGCCTTTGTCTTGGGCTTTTCTTTGCTGAGCTCAGGCCCGGTGGGGTTCCAGTATGGGGCCGAAATCGCCTATCCGGCATCGGAAGGTACGTCGAACGGTCTGCTCTTGCTTATGGGGCAGATTTCGGGGGTCGTTTTCATCCTTGGGATGGACAGCTTCAAGTCCCCGGTGACGGGTTCGATGACTTCGCCCCTGGTTGTGCTCATTGTGCTTGTGGGCCTGGGCCTGCTGCTCTGCACAAGGCTCAAGGAATCGGCGTTGATGACGGGAGAGGTGAGCCATTGAGATGCCGCCATCGACCCGGAATCACATGCCACCGATCTTGATGGCGTGAAAGACGTAGGTGATCCCCTCCCGCAGGCTTTGCATCGGGACGTCGCCGGCAACCATCGCTCTCTCGAAGTGCCGCGTGATGAAGCTTGCAGCGTACTGGTACGGGTACGACATAGCCGCGTGCGTTATGATCCCCTGAATCTCATCACCGGTGTGCTCGCTCGCGTGTTCACGGGCAGCGCACTGCGTTCTAGGATGTGGACAAGGAGCTGACAGATGAGAGTTGGGGACCGGTGCGGCTGTAGGCATAGTGCCTGCACTGTCCTGGGGAGGCACTGGCGCTGTATTGCATCGCGCACTTGGTCGAGCAGTTTGCTGGGTTGGCACGTCGTGGGAGTCTCCAGCAATCCGGATTCGCTCGTGCGGCGGAACGGTGATACACTGCTGAGTAGGTCTGCACTGGACCTCACGGGAGTGCTGTGCCGAAGGTTGCCACAACATGCGGGATTCTGGGACTCCTGCAGAGCTTTCATCACAGTCACCCAGGGCATGTATTGGTCCAGAGGAGTTCTGTGAAAGTATGTGTTCGTTGTCATAGCAAAGTCTCCGACTTCTGCTAGAGTCATGTAGGATAGACGTGTCTGAGTGGAGATGCAAACATTGCGATACAGGTTTGATTGGGATCCACACAAGGCCCCTCTAAACGCCCAGAAACACACGATCAATTTCTGGCAAGCCACGACTGTTTTCCGCGATCCACGGCATCTCTCCATCTATGATGAAGAACACAGCGAGGATGAAGACCGCTGGATTACACTTGGCATTGCCGGCAAGGGGATACTGTTGGTCGTGGTTCATACATTTGAACAGATGGATGAAGAAAATGTGAGTGTGCGCATCATTTCAGCCAGGAAAGCCACAGTATCTGAGATAGCAGAGTATGGACAGGTGAACCAATGAAACCCGAATACGATTTTTCAGAAGGCGAAAGAGGGAGATTCTATCACCCTGATGCTATATTTAGTTTCCCGATCTACCTTGAACCAGATGTGAACGATTTTCTAACCCAAATTGCGGAAGAGAAGCAGATTGAGCTGCAAGAATTGGTCAATGAGTGGCTTCGAAGCAACATAAAACTAGTGCAAAGTGTGAAGCGCTAGACGGCCAACACTGTGTTGACCCGACCACGTTGGGACGCGTGCCGGCGACAGTGAGACCCGCTTTGTGGACAATTCTGTATTGAGGTGGGTCTTCGCGCAGTCGCTGGGCGGCTGAACCCAGCCGTTCTACCAGCAAAGATTGCAGCCGAGAGGGGTCACGAGTGTCAACCATGGGACAGCCCTACAACGAGCGACTGAACCGGTACCTGACGGCCATGCGCAATGAGAAGCCCGACAACTTCCCCATACGTCCATTCGTCGCTGAGTTCACGGCCAAGTATGCGGGCTTCACCTGCCAGGATGTCGCACGTGATTACGAGAAAGTGTTCATAGCGGCCCTCAAATCGAGCTTCTCCGGACCGAGTCCGGCACCGTATCCGCGATCGCCGGCATATTCAAATCGCCATTTGACATCATCGGCGACAAGTTGCGTGGTGATCTCGGCCTTACGATGGATATGATGGAGCAACCGGACAAAGTGCTTGCCACCTGCGAAGCCCTGATGCTGCACCTCTACAACGTGGCCCTGGGAACGGCAGATCCCAACCAGCGGGTTCAGATCGGCTACTGGATGCACCGGGGATGTATGCCCTTTGTCTCCCGCGGCCAGCTCGATTTCATAATTGGCCCACGATGAAGCCCATCATCGAGGAACTGTGGCGACAGGGACATCAGACACTGTTCTACGCAGAGGGCGATTGGGGACATCTTAGAGACACATAAGCTACTGGGTGATCAGTTCTGCTTGAGCGGCGGAATACCCAATACCATACTCTCTTTCCAGAGACCGGATGACGTACGCGCCACCTGCAAGAAGGTCATTGACGGCGTGGCACAAGAGGGTGGCTACATTATGGATGCCAGCGCGATTATGCAGAATGACACAAGCATTGAGAATATGAGGGCGCTCACTGATTTCACGCGAGAGTATGGGGTCTATTCGTCAGGCTCCTCACAGCCTGTGGCGACCCATCCCCGTATCACAGCAGCGCAGGATGCCGTGTTCGGAAGTGACTATGGAATGCCTGAGTACCCGAATGCGAAGGTGAAAGCGGGCGCCCGCATACCATGGGAAGAGAAGCTCAAAGAACTGCCGACGATCACCGGAGCCAGGGACCTCGCACAACGCGTCTGGGAAGAGATCGATGCTCTGGGTAACATATTCATCTGGCAGTGCCTGCTATCGTTCTGAAAACCAACGTCGACATCCGGCGGTCGCGGTGGGTCCGCGCTGCCCACGCCGACGTTGTGTATGACACGTTCCTCAATAGCTAGGAGAAGGCCTATGCAACACAAAGTCCGTTGGACAGCTGAGAAGATATCCGCGCGCATCTCTCTTATCGAGCCATTGGTCTACCGTCTGCGCAATCCACTGGGGCACTTCTGCTACACGACCTTGCCCGATCCGCTCAGCGAGCCGCCCGTCGGCCCCGACGTGAATGACGACGACTGGCCGACGATCGAGCCCAACACCTATTGGGGCACTTGGATGACCGACTATCTCCTGCGCACCACGTTTCGGGTGCCCGAGGAGTGGGACGCTGATGCGCCTGTGGCTCTCACCCTACCCCTGGGCGAGGCGGGTGACTTCAGCCACCCTGAGTTCCTGGCCTACGTGGACGGTGTGCCGTACGCAGGCAGCGACCGCCACCATCATGAGATATTGCTGTCCGACCAGTGGCGGGATGGACGGGAGCATCATCTGGCGCTGCACGGTTGGACCGGCCTCGGTGGCTTCGCCAACGGAGAGACCGGCACCAAGCTCTACATGCGGCCCTGCGCGGTGGTGCAGATCAACCAACCGACGCGTGATTTCATAGCTACAGCCCGCGTTGCACTGGGCATCGCTGAGAAGCTGGATGAGAATGCGCCGGCGAAGGGGCATCTGCTCAACGCACTGGACGCAGCTTTCAAGATCCTGGACACGCGCGAGCCCTTTGGCGAAGATTTCTACGCCAGTGTCGCGCCCGCTCACGCTGCCCTGCGGGCCGGTATCGCGAAGGCCGGGCCGCCGATGGACGTGGACGTGGTGACTGCCGGGCATGCTCACATCGACGTGGCCTGGCTGTGGACCTTGGGCCAGACCCGCCGCAAGGCAGGCCACACCTTCCACACGGTCCTGCGGCTGATGGAGCAGTTCCCCGACTACCACTTTACGCAGAGCCAGCCCCAGCTCTACGACTACATCGAGACCGACTATCCCGAGCTGATGGAGGCCATCAAGGCGCGAGTGGCTGACGGACGCTGGGAGCCTCTCGGTGGCATGTGGGTGGAGGCTGACTGCAATATCACCGGTCCTGAGTCGTTGGCCCGTCAGTTTCTGCTGGGGCGTACCTACTTCCGGGAGCACTTTGGGCCGGATACTGACTCGCCTGTCCTTTGGCTGCCTGACGTATTCGGCTACGCGTGGGCGCTGCCCCAACTCATCAAACAGGCCGGCCTCGATTACTTCATGACGATCAAGATCGGTTGGAATCAGTACAATCGGTTGCCCTATGATAGCTTCTGGTGGCAAGGGCTCGATGGGTCCAGGGTCTTGACCCACTTCAGCACCACGCCGGGTGGACTCTTCGCCAGCACCTACAACGCGGAGGCGTCGCCCTCGGAGGCCATCGGCATCTGGCAGAATTTCCAGCAGAAGGAGTCGCAGCAGGAACTACTGATGGCCTATGGTTATGGGGACGGCGGCGGCGGTCCTTCTCGCGAGATGCTGGAGAACATCCGCGAGATGGGGAGTTTCCCGGCGACGCCGCGCATGCACCAAGACAGCGTGGGTAACTTTTTCCGCAGGTTGGAATCGACCTCGGGCGATGTTCTGCCCACGTGGAATGGTGAGCTCTATCTGGAGTATCACCGCGGCACCTATACCACCCAGGCACGTAACAAGCGCGCCAACCGCAAGAGTGAATTCTTGCTGCACGATGCCGAGTTCCTGGCCGCGCTGGCCTCGCTGCTGGATTCGGGGTACGAGTACCCCGTGGCAGATCTTGGCAAGGCATGGCAACTGGTCTGCCTCAATCAATTCCACGACATCATCCCCGGCAGCAGCATCAACGCCGTTTATGTCGAGTCGCTTCAGCAGTACGCCGAGGTCCAGGAGCTGGGCCATACGACTCGGGATGCGGCCCTGGCGGCTATCGGCAGGTGCGTGGGGCACGATCTTCTGGTCGTCAATCCGACCTCTTTCGCCCGCAACGACCTGGCCTTCTGGACGGGCCACCTGGACGTGGGAGAGCGTCTGCAGCAGATTGACGGCGCGCCTGTGGCCACACAGGGCACCGCAGAGGGCACCTGGATCGCCACGGGTGAGTTGGCTCCCTACAGCGTGAACGGGCTGTACATCGGCGCGGGCGAGGGGCTGGCATTGGACACAGGTCTCATAGCCACGCCCACGCTGTTGGAGAACCGACTGCTGCGGGTGGAGCTGGACGAGGCCGGGGATATTGTGCGCATCCTGGACAAAGTCAACGACCGCGAGGTCTTGCCGCCCGGCGCCATCGCCAACCAGTTCCAGGCTTTTGAGGACCGGCCCAAGATGTTCGACGCCTGGGACATCGACATCTACTATGATGACAAGATGTGGGGCGCCGATCCGGCGACCTTGGTGGAGGTCGTGGAGGCAGGCCCGCTGAATGCCGCCCTGGAGGTCCGGCGGCGCATCCTGAACAGCGATTATGTGCAGCGCATCTCGCTGGGCTACAACAGCGCCCGGCTGGACTTTGAGACTGTCGTCGACTGGCGTGAGCGCCACATTTTGCTCAAGACGGCTTTCCCGGTGGACGTGTTGACGCCCACTGCGACCTATGAAATTCAGTGGGGCAACGTGGAGCGGCCCACACATCGCAACACCAGTTGGGATTGGGCTCGCTTCGAGACGTGCGCCCAGAAGTGGGTGGACTTGAGCGAGGGTGGCTATGGCGTCAGCGTGCTCAATGACTGCAAGTATGGCCACGACGTGCAGGAGAATGTCATGCGCATCAGCCTGCTCCGCAGCCCCACGATGCCCGACCCGGAGGCCGACCAGGGAGAGCACCGTTTTGCCTATAGCCTGTTGCCCCACGCAGGCGGCTGGGACGAGACAACCATCGCCGCGGCGTATGCGCTGAATGATCCGCTGACTGTGTGGGGGGAATCAGCGAATGAGCGAATCAGCGAATCGGATGCTCGCCCATCCCCGACGGGCTCGGCCCGAGGAGGCTGTGATGCAAACGCACCGTTCATCGCCGTGGACAAGCCCAACATCGTCGTCGAAACCATCAAGCGGGCCGAGGATGGGAATGGGGTGATCGTGCGTCTGTACGAGAGCCAGCGGCGACGCGGGACGGTCACGCTGACGACGGGCTTTGACCTGGCGGAAGCCTGGCATACCAACTTGTTGGAGGAAAACCAGAGTGCTCTAGTGCCGGCTGGCAACAGCATCGCGCTGTTCGTCAAACCCTATGAGATCGTGACGCTGCGATTGACCCAGGCCTGAGGACGTAGCCAGGGTCTGTTGGCATTTCTGACATTGTAGATGAAGTGTGAACAGACCCTAGTCTGGCACAATACCGTAAGGAGTTTCTTCGATGGCGATGACCTCGAAACAGCGATTAGTAACAGCTCTGGATGGGGGCGTACCTGATCGTCTTCCGGTGACGACCCACCACGTCATGCCCACTTTTCTCGACACATATATGGGCGGCAAGAGCAACATCGAGTTCTTCGACACCTTTGGTCTGGACGCCATCCATTGGACGTTGCCGACTCGGCCTGACACGGCCAAAGGTGAGTACAGAGCTGCGAGCGATTCGCAGAACGGGCTGATCTTCTCCGACAGCTGGCGGATCTCACATGAGCCCTTGCCTGACCCTCAGTACACCACCGCACGCTACACCATCGCCACGCCCAAGGGGGAGCCGACGACGGTCCTGCAGAGCAGCAAGTACACCACCTGGGTGTCCGAGCATCTGATCAAAGAGAAGCGGGACATTGACCTCATCGGCGAGTTCGTGACGATGCCTCTCTGTGACGTCCAACAGGTCAACAAGGAGGCGGAGGAGTTCGGTGAGCGCGGGCTGATCCGGGGAATGCTGCCATCGTCTGATATCTTCGGACAGCCCGGAACCTGGCAGGATGCCGCCTGTCTGGTCGGGATCGAGAAGCTGATCCTGGCAACCTACGATGATGCTGAGTGGGTGCACGAGCTGTTGGGCATCCTCTACCGTCGCAAGGAGGTATTCGCTCGCTCTCTGCAAGGTGCTGCATACGATGTGCTGGAACTGGGCGGCGGCGACGCCTCGTCCACCGTGATCTCGCCGAAGATCTTCAGGAAGTTCGTGGCTCCGTATGACGCCAAGCTCATCGAGCTGGCCCATTGTGCCGGGCAACGGATTGCCTACCATACCTGTGGCGGCATGATGCCCATTCTTGAGGATATCGCCGCCATGAAGCCTGATGCTATGGAGACGTTCACCCCCCCCGAAATGGGCGGCGATACGCGCCTGGCTGAGGCCAAGCAGCGGATCGGTGACAGAGTCTGTATGATCGGCGGATGGGACCAGTTCCACCATTTCGTGGGCTGCTCGGAAGAGGAAACCAGGGCAGCTGTGCGCCGCTGTTTTGACGAGGCCGGGGCGGGCGGAGGCTTCATTCTGTCGCCATCGGATCACTTCTTCGATGCTGAACTGAACCTGATCGCGGCCTTCGCGGACGAAGCTCGCAGGTGCACCTACTCATAGAGATAGTGGGGCGCTGGAAGAGCAGCGCGCTGAAGGCCTGGCTCGGTGTCGAATCAGCCCCGTTTCCCTCCCTTGCCAAGGTGGTGAGAACGGGGCTGATTTCGTTCCCCAGACCATATCGCTTCTCGTGATAGAGGATAGGTGCTTGAGCCAATAGCTGTAGGTTTCCTCTGCGCTATAGGCATGGTGCTTGCACTGTATTGCATCGCGTACTTGGTCGAGCAGCTTCTTGGGTCCCTGGGAATCCAGATTTGCTCATGCAGCGAGATCATGATATGCTGTTGATAAGTTCTGCACTATAGCCCCACAGGGGCTATTTCAGGAATATGCACAATCCCCGGACTTCCGCAGAGCTTTTCCTCATCATCTCCCAGGAAATGTACTTGTACAGAGAAGCTCTGTAGAAGTACATGTTGGGCTGCCCCGGTGCGAAAAGGGCGTGATGCGTATGCCAGGCAGTCCATGTTGGTCAACCAGCGGCTCCCTGACGTTATGAACGTCAGTTAGCTGCTATTTAGAGAGGAGGCTGATCGGTGAAAAAGACACATCAGTTCACATTGGTCTTGATGCTGGGGTTACTGCTGGCCCTCGTGCCTATCCTCGATGGAGGGCTGGCCCAACCCGTGAGTGCCAGAACTTACCCGGCAGCCGTACAATCCGCGATCCTTGACCCGTTCATAAACATCTGGGTTGACACGGTTGACAACCGGGAGCCAGCGGTAGCCTACAACAGCAACCACGACGAGTACCTGGTGGTGTGGTATAACGACCAGGGCGGAGGAACGTGGGACATTTACGCCCGGCGGGTGCGCGGCGATGGAACCTTGCTGAGCAATTTCTGCGTGGTTTCTGATGTGATGTAGGGAAGAAGGACTGGCAGCCCGATGTGGCCTACAGCCCCGCGCAAGACGAGTATCTGATCGTCTACACCTATGAGCCCAGTGCCGACGATTACGACATCTGGGCCAGGCGCGTCAAGTGGGATGGCAGTTGGATGAGCGCCGAGATTTCCATCAACCTGGAGGCAGGCAAGCAATGGAACCCTGCCGTGGCCTACAACAGCCAGAACAACGAGTACTTGGTGGTCTACGAGAACTGGTGGGCAGGCGGCCTGCGCGACATCGCCGCCCAGCGCGTGGATGCCAGCGACGGGTCGCTGCTGAGTTGGCGCAACATCGCCACCGGGACGGGCGAGGAGCGCGTCTTCCCGGACGTGGCCTACAACGCTGCGCGCAACGAGTACCTGATCGCCTACACCTTCGGTGTGGGCAGCGATGGTCACATCTACGGCAAGGTGGCTTCGGCCAATTCGGGGATGCTCGGCAGCGAAATCCACATCTGCGATGACTCCTATGACCAGGACTTTCCCGCCGTGGCCGCCGGCCCGGATGAATACCTGGTCGTCTGGGAGGATGGTAACTGGGGTACCAACGACTATGACGTCTTCGCGTGGCGGGCGGACGGAGACGGCACACCGCAAGGCTCAACCGCCCGTTTCGAAATCGACGGACTTGGCGACGGCAACCTCCACGTTGACCCGGCCGTGGCGTATGGGGGAGGCTACGGCTACCTGGTGGCCTGGCGCTACTTCGACGCCGGCTTGTCGGGCCAGGACGTGCACGGGCGCTACGTGATGCCGGTTCAGGATTCGGCTGCGGGTGACGCGTTTGCCATAGACAATGGTTCTGACTCACAAGCCAATCCGGCAATAGCCTGTGCTCCGTCTGGGGACTGCCTGGTGGTCGAAGAGGACGACTGGCCTGGCGCCGACTTCGAGATTCGTGGGCGGTTCGTGAGGCCCTGCCGCGTCCACTTGCCGCTGGTGTTGCGCAACCGATGAGTTAAGGGGAGTTGCTCATATAGCAAGTAGTTCCAACGCAGCCCAACAAGTCGCTGAACCCGACCGTGCCTATCGGCGCTCGTTTATCGAGGCGTCTCGGCCTTGGCTCTGATCCTGTTCAGAAGTTCGTTTGTGCAAATCTGGCGCGGCGGGTTAGGTCTTGGTCGTTAGGAACCGTATCAGAAAACGGAGGATGAACAATGACAAATGTCAGTGACACCGGTGATTGTGCAACGAAACGGATACGCCGGATTGCACGTATTTGGTCTGCTCCGATCATTGTTTACTCTCTGATGATGCTCACCGGCTATGCATGGAACTGGGTGACAATCGGAAAAGCGGACCCGTATGCGGTGGAGGGCTATCCGCTCGTAGAAGCGCTCCCCCCGATCTTGATGTTTCTGAGTGTCCTGGGACTGGGCATCGCCTGGCGTTGGGAGAGGCTGGGGGCGGCGATTGCCCTTGGTTTCGAGTTAGCAGTGCTCTTGTTGCTCCTGATCCAAAGACCGATCACTCACGATTTCTATCGCTCGGCGTTCCCTTATCTTATGTCGACCGTGGTAGCTATTCCTGGAATACTGTTCTTGGTGTGTTGGTGGCGATCGAGAAGGATGCCAAGTGAATGATAACCTTGGTGCGTCAAGATGGAACTCTCACCTATTTTGCCCCTTTCGTGGTCCAATATGTGGGGGTCACTTAAGACACAAGAGCGACACGGAATCCCCATACCCAGGATTGGTGTCCCGCTCTTGCGCAAATATGGACGACAATGAGGGCGATGACGCCTAGCAGGAGGTAAGATGGAGGCTTTCTCGACACTGTCCAAGGCGATCACGCGGCTCGTACCCAAAGGCCCATTCATGCTGTTGCTAGCACTTCTTCTCCTGCTCGGAGCGATGGCATGCTCTACTGATAGCGGTACACCCGCCTCCCCACCGACGTTCACTCTGGAAGAAGGAGAGATGAGGATAGGGCTGCCTGAACCGAGATATGATAGTGAAGTTTCTCTTGAAGAAAGCCTTGTCAAGAGACGGTCAGTCAGGGATTATGCTGGTGAACCGCTAACGCTGGAGGAGGTCTCGCAGCTGCTGTGGGCTGCCCAGGGAACAACAGCGGACTGGGGTGGCCGCACTGCGCCGTCAGCCGGAGCCCTCTATCCCCTCGAAGTCCATGTGATAGTCGGCGATGTACGGAATCTAGCTGCCGGGGTCTATCGCTATGATCCGAAGGGACACGAAATAGTCATGACCGCAGCGGGAGATATCAGAGCGCAGCTGGCCAGTGCCGCCCTGGGACAAACCGCTGTGGAGGATGGAGCCGTCGACCTCGTGTTCACCGCGGTGTATCAGAGGACAACTCGAAAATACGGTGATAGGGGCGTCCGATATGTTCACATGGAAGCCGGGCATGCGGCCCAGAATGTCTGTCTTCAGGCAACAGCCATGGGTCTAGGAGCGGTCACTATCGGCGCATTCCACGATGAAGAAGTCAGCAGACTTCTGAACTTGCCGAGAGATGAGGAGCCCCTGTACATTATCTCGGTGGGGAAGCGACGATGAGCCGGGAGTGACGCAGGCCCTTGCCACCCGGACAGAAGGCCAGGAAGTGGGCCGGCCGAAACGTGCTGGTTCTCGAAGACCTGCTCGACTTGCCGGGGGAACCAATGATTGTGGCTGAAGGGTTCGGGTTTACACCTGCGCTTCTTTCCCCCGTGCTCTCAAGCGAGCGTCAGGCGATTTGGCTTGTGCCGACTGAGGAGTTCAAATGGACTTCGATGAAGCGACGCAACAAGCCTTCGTTCCGCGACATGGTTAGCGATCCAGAAAGAGCGACAAGAAACGTATTCAGGCGGGATATGATGCTGGCTGAGCGTGTGAAGGTGTAAGCCCAGTCACTCGGCCTAACCGTGTATGAGGTTGACGGGTCGCGTTCGGCCGAGGAAATAGCGGCCCTGATCGAGCGGCATTTCGAGCCGCTTCTACACTGAACTTAGGGGGGAGCGGCCCAATCACGGCTTGCACGCGACGGCGCTTCGCGGCCTTGTATCGCGGCCCGATCTGGCTACGTTAGGCATCTTGACTTGAATGGCCCATCACGAAAGCCGCGGTGCGGCTGAAGCCAACCGTCAGGCAGCAGCAGAGCAGAGCGAATGAACACCATCAAGATGAGAGGGGATCAAATGGGGAATCAACAGACTTTCTTCGATTTTGCAGCCAAGGTGGGCCTCACAAAGCAACTAGGGGGTGTCGGGGCCACAGAAGAGCTCATTGAGCTATGCCACATAGGCGAAGGCAAATACGTCCTGGATGTTGGCTGCGGCGCTGGTGTGACGCCTTGCCTCATCGCGAAAAGGTATGGCGCCACAGCGGTCGGCGTAGACATCAATAAAGGGATGATCGAGAGGTCCGAAGAACGGGCAAAGAGAGAGCGGGTAACGGACAGGGTTGAGTTCCGGGTAGCAGATGCCCAGGACCTCCCTTTCGATGACAACAGTTTCGATGCAGTCATTACCGAGTCTGTAACGGCCTTTCCAGAAGACAAGCAGAAAGCGGTCAACGAATATGTGCGGGTGACAAAACCAGGAGGATACGTAGGCCTTAATGAGTCAACCTGGCTGAAGGTTCCACCGCCGCCGGAATTGGTTGCCTGGGCGTCCCAAGACTTGGGTGCTAATGTGACGCCTTTGACATCCAGTCAATGGCTAGGACTGCTGGAGACCGCCGGGCTCAGAGAAACGGCCGTGAGAATCTATGAGATCAACGTGCAAGACGAGGGCAGAGGAATCCTCCGGCGGTATGGTTGCGGAGGAATGTTGGGCGTCTTGCTCAGAATGCTGTCCCTTTATGCAAGAAGTCCAGCCTACAGGAGATTTGTAAGGGGAGTCCGAAAGGACGGTGTCACACCCGACAACCTTGACGAATACTTCGGATACGGGTTATACGTCGGGCGAAAGTAACAAAGGGCGCGCAACATGGTGCTGCCCAATAGGGCAAGCACCCGATCGCGTCTTGGGTGTATGCCGCCAGCGGCGCCTTCGTCTTTTGGGGGTAGTTCCATTTCGACGTCTGCTCCTGAAAAACCCGGCACAGCGGGCGATGCCCACCGTCAGGTAGCGCGGGTTCACCGTTGAGTGATCCCAAGTGTTGGATCGTGAAAGGGCAGCAGTTGGGCGTCGCCGGTGTTGATCATGCGCGTGGCAAACCACGCGGGTGGCAAACCACGCGGGTGGCAAACCACGCGGGTGGCAAGCAGCGAAGCCAACGCGGAGGCGGGCATTCGGCATGTGTAGTCGTTCTGCCAGCATCGTGGGATGCCGCACGCAGGCTTTGTATTCGGTGGTTGCCGGTGGGGAATATGGCCACCATCGCTCTTCCGGAGCGCTGGATGAGGAAGCCTGTAGCGGGTTGGTGCGGCTACGGCGCTGGGATCACTTGGCGGGCTTTCTCTTTGGTCAGAACTGTGGGCAAGCGCCTGGGCTTTTTGGCCCACACCAATAGGTAGATGTAGGTTTTTTCTGTGCTGTAGGCACATTGCTTGAGCTGCATTGCATCGCGCACGTGGTCGGGCAGTTTCTTGGGTCGCGGCGTCGCGCGAGTCTCCGGCAATCCGGACTTGCTCGTGCAGCGGCATGATGATACAGTGCTGAGTAGTTCTGCAATTGAGCTTCGCAGGAGTATCATACAGAAGACCTCTGGAATATGCGAAATCCGTGGACTTCTACAGATTCTTTCTTCATAATCTAGGAAATGCATCTATACAGAGAAGTTCTGTAGAAGTGTATGGTAGGCCGCGCAGTGGACAAAGCGTCCAGTAGGAGGTGAGGAAGAATGGGCAAGGGCATAGTTAGAGTCGGATCTGGCAAAGCTTTGGTTTGGCCACAGGTTTGCGTCTTGTGCCTTGGTGCGGCTACGAAGAAGGATTCGGAGAGCATTGGGGGCAAGCGCGTTCCCTACTGTGATAACTGCCACGCCAAAGTACAGCGCCTCAGGGGCTGGCAGGACAGTACGTTCATGATCGCCGTGGTTATCGGAGCCGTTGCAGCGCTCTTTATCCTGATCGGAACTGGCATTGAGGAAGGTTGGCTGGAGCTCGCCAGAGGACAGACCTGGCTTGTGACTGGGGGAGCAGGGATGATCATTGGAGGCATTGTCTACGTGATTATCTGGTTGTTGCTTCTGCCTCTGCGCTTGATCTTCCACTCCAAGCTGGCCAAGCCAGGTGTTAAGGTGGTTAAGGCCAAGAAGCCGGGTGTGACAGCGCTGAGGTTCTCCAACCCCAAGTACGGCGAGCTTTTTCGGGAGGCCAACGGCGTTTGAGAGCTGCGTGCCTAGCACCCGCTGCACCTGACCGCCTATAGCCGGGCCGAATTCGAGTTTTCGCGCGCCAGAGCACATTCTGTGTAGTGAAATGCGCGCGAGCAAGAACC
>Ga0114918_10002693_pt1 | contig 15863 bp, 19 predicted proteins | sample LantaG_FD_87015 | JGI IMG/M metagenome (GOLD analysis project Ga0114918, IMG submission 87015) | Deep subsurface microbial communities from Baltic Sea to uncover new lineages of life (NeLLi) - Landsort_02402 metaG | ecosystem: Environmental > Aquatic > Marine > Oceanic > Sediment | place...
AGAGAGAGAGAGAGAGAGAGAGAGAGAGAGAGAGAGAGAGAGAGAGAGAGAGAGAGAGAGAGAAAGAGAGAGAGAGAGAGAGAGAGAGAGAGAGAGAGAGAGAGAGAGAGAGAGAGAGAGAGAAGGGGGAAGGGAAAAACGAAAGAGCGTCGTCGACCGTTTTCAGAAACCATTCGCGAAGAAAAAAACAAAATCTCTTTTCTCATTCATTCTCCTGCCATGCCCGACGAGCAGGGAGCCTCTCGCTCTCGCTTCCCCATCGGCGCGTCTCCGGGACGTCGGTCCCCCGTCTTGACGCGGAGGAGAGCACGGGAGCTGGCCCGGAAGGCGGAGGAGGAGGAAAGGAAAGAAACGGCGAATGGCGCGACGAGGAGCTTCGACGACGTCGTCGTCGCCACCGCTGCTGCTGTTACACCTCCTCTTGCTGCTGCCGCTGCCCCCGTCGTCGTCCAGGAGGAGGAGGAAGAAGCAGTCCCTGCCCCTCCTCCACCGCCTCCCCCTGTTGATCTCTCATCCTTCCCCGTAGCGATGGAAGCAGATGAAGAAGAAGCGGAAGAAGAAGAAAAGGTCGAGCCGGAGAAGACTGCTCCAGTTCTTCCTCTTCTCCTCCCTCTTCCGTCCGCCAGGGAGGTCGCCGCGGCCGAGGCCGCCAGGCAACGCCTCTACGGAAGCAACGCAGCTCCTTCTTCCGCGGCGGTCGTCCTCCCTTCGGGGACACCCCCGCCCGTCGCCGTCGATGTGCCTCTGCGCTCCACTGCCGAGCTCGAGCCGTTGGTGGCGGCAGCAGGAGAAAGCGGCATGAGCAACAACAACAGCAGCAACAACGACGGCGAAACCGCTCTTCTCTCCTCCTCCTCCTCTTCCCTGCTTGCTTCCGCCGTCTCTTCTCTCACCCCGGGCCAGAAGTGGGACGAAGTCGCTCGAGGGCTCGACACGCTCCGTCGCGGGGTCAAGCATCACAGGGAAGAGGCGCTGGCGGTGCTGTGAGTGGTGTTTTTGTTGATTTTTGAATTTATTCCTTTCCTTTCTTTCCTTCTTCTCTTCCTTCCTTTTGCTAACTGATGAATTCACACTGATGAATATTAAATTTTTTCAACAACAACAAAAAAAAACAGCCCCTCCGCGCTCCCCGGGATCGCCGCGGCGGTCTCCAGCCTCCGCAGCGCCCTCTGCCGCGCAGGGCTCGCCGCGGCCACCGACGTCGCGGCTGCCTTTGCCGCCCGAGAGCCCTGGGTCATCGTCGGGAACAAGAAAGAGAGCGAAGGAGGAGGGGGAGGAGGAGAGGAACCATCAACGACGAAACAACAGAAGGGTCTGCTGCTCCCTTGCCTGCTGTCCAAGGCGGCCTCCAACGACAAAAAGTTCATCGTCGACGCCGCTGCCGCGGCCCTGGCAGTAGCGGTAGCGCAGTGCCCTGCCAAGGTGCTCGTGCCGGAGCTGCTCGGGGCCCTGGCGGCGAAGCCCTCGCTGCCCCGGGCCCGCGCCGCCGCGGCGAGGGCGCTCGTTGAGGTCGTCGAGAACAACTCTTCGCTGTCGACTCCGTCGTCCCTGCTCCTCCTCTCCGAGGAGCTCTCCGCCGCGGCCGCGGGGCTGGCTTCGGACGCGTGGCCCCCGGCCAGGCAGGCCGCGAGGGACCTGGCCGCGGCGCTGGCGAAGAAGAAGAAAGGAGGGGAAGAGACGAGGAAGGAAGAAGAAGGAGTTGTTGTTGTTGTTCGACCTTCGGAGCAAGGCAAAGAAAACGCAGCGGCGGCTTCTACTCCTGCTGCTTTCGCGGCGGCTCCGCTGCTCTCGGCGGCCAAGGTCATGTACACGGAAGCGCCTCCGCAGGTGCTGCTTCTGCCTCCGCAGCAGGCGCTCCTCGGAGAGCGAAGCAACGGAGGCAAGTGAAGAAGATGAAAATTCCTTCTTCTACTCCTTTTTTGTAAAAATCGAAAAAAAAAAAAACACCACCAACTTTCTTGCATCGAAACTCTCTCTCGTCCGCTTTGCTTTGCTTACACACAACAGCGGCACAGAGACCTCTCAAGCCTCTCTTTTGAATTGAAACGAGGTAAAACAAAAACGTCATTCTCTTGTTTATTGAAATCTCTCTCTCTTTTGTTTTCTCTCTCTCTCCTTTTGAAAAAAAAAATCATCGAACTCTCTTTTTTCTCTTTTTGTCTCTCTCTCTCTCGTTCCCTTTCTCTCAACTCCTCTTCCTCCTAAAAAACTCCCTCTCAATCTCCTCTTCACCACCCGATGTGGCGCCAGTTCTCGCCGGCGTACACCGCGTCGGCCCCGAGCTCCGCCTCGATGCGCAGCAGCTGGTTGTACTTGGCCAGCCTCTCCGACCGGCACGGCGCGCCCGTCTTGATCTGGCCGGTCGACAGCCCCACGGCCAGGTCGGCGATGAACGAGTCCTCGGTCTCTCCCGAGCGGTGCGAGGCCATCACGCCCCAGCCGGCCTCCTTGGCCATGCGCACGGCCTCGATCGACTCCGAGATCGACCCGATCTGGTTGACTTTCAAGAGAAGAGCGTTGCACGCCTTCTTCTCGATTGCGGTCTTGACGCGCGTCGGGTTGGTGACCAGCAGGTCGTCTCCCACGACCTGGCACAGGCCCGCGGCGGTGAAGGCCGCCGTGTTGTCCCAGTCGTCCTGGTCGAAGGGGTCCTCGATGGTGATGATGGGGTAGTCCTTGCAGAAGGACTTGTAGAGGTCGAGGAGCTGCTCGCCTGTGAGTGGTTTGTGGAAGTAGGGTTTTTTTTTTCGGGAGGAAAAAAGAAAAAAAAAGTGAGTAAATGGGAAAAGAAAGCTTTTCTTTTCGCTCCCGGCTCGGCTCTCTAAAAACTCCTCCTCCACTACTCCGACTCACCGGTCAACACTTTGGACCCGTCGTTGTCCTTGGTCTTGAAGTCCAGGTCGTACTTGCCGTCCTTGAGGAACTCCGAGGCGGCCACGTCCATGCCGACCTTGACCTTGCCCGTGTAGCCCGCGACCTCGATCGCCTGGTTGACGAGGTTGAGCCCCTCCTCGTTGGAGCCGATGTTGGGGGCAAAGCCGCCCTCGTCGCCGACGTTGCAGGCGTCCTGGCCTGTTGGGAAATGGGGTGGTTGGTGGGGGTGAAGAGAAAAAGAGAGAAAAAGAGAAAACGACAAGTGTGAGAGTTTTTGATTTTGTTTTTTGTTTTCTGAGTTTTTTTTTTTCTTCGCTCCCGCTCGACAAAAAAAAAAACTATTTCTTACCGTATTTCTTCTTGATGATCGACTTCAGGTTGTGGTACACCTCGCACCCCATGCGCATGGCCTCGGAGAAGCTCGAAGCCCCCACGGGAAGGATCATGAACTCCTGCATCGCCAGCGCGTTGCCGGCGTGCGAACCTCCGTTGATGATGTTGAACGAGGGAACGGGCAGCACCAGCTTCGGGTTGCCGGCCAGATCCGCGATGTGGCGGTACAGCGGGACGCCCTTCTCCGCGGCCCCGGCCTTGCACACGGCCATGGAGACGGCCAGGATGGCGTTGGCCCCGAGCTTGCCCTTGTTCTCGGTGCCGTCGAGCGCGTTCATCTTCGCATCCACTGCCTTCTGGTCCGTCGGGTCGGAGCCGACGAGCGCCGGTCCAATCAGCTTGTTGACGTTGTCGACAGCGTTCTTGACGCCCTTGCCCATGTACTCGCTGCCACCGTCGCGGAGCTCGACAGCCTCGTAGATTCCGGTGGAGGCGCCGGAGGGGACGGCGGCGGTGAAGACGCCCTTGTGGGTATGGACGTCGGCCTCGACGGTGGGGTTGCCGCTGAGGAGAAGTTGAAGTTTTTTTTTAAGAGAGAAAAAAGAGGTGAGCTTTTTTTTTCTTTTTCTCTCTTTTCTCTTCTCTCCAACTCTCGAAGAATAGAAATTTTCGAATCAAATTTTTCAAAACCCTTACCGAGAGTCGATGATCTGGCGGCCGACCACCTTGGTGATCGCGGCCGGGGCCATCTTCTGGAAGGTCGAGGCCTGTAAGAAAGAAGAAGAGGTTGGGAAAGAAGAGAGAATAAAAGAGAAGAGGGGCAAAAAATGATGAGAGGTCGAGGTTTGCTTTCGACGTCCGATCGATCGGCTAGCCGCCAAGAGAGAGAGAGCACGTTCTCTTCACTCGCGACTTGACACGCGCTCGCGATACCAGTTCGGTTCTCGTTCTCCTTCTGAGAGAGCACCAGAGACAGGAAGTAGCTCTTTCAAAGCAGAGATTCCAAAGCTCAGATGCGCTGCTCGCTAGGCCAAGCGAGAGAGCAAGAGAAAGTCTTTTCCTTTTTTTCTTTTCCTCCGTCGTCCGCCCTTCTTTCCGAATTCTTCTTGCGTTTTTTCATCTTCTTCTTTTCAAAAAAAAACTCACCAGGAACGACAGGGGCTCGTCGGGTCTGGCGCGCACAGCCTCGTTAACGGCGGCCTCGACCTGATTTTCAGAGTGGGGGAGGGAATTGGAGAGAGAAAGAGAAAGAGAGAGAGAGAGCGTGAGAGCGAAGTTGATGGAAGGTTTCTTTTTTCTTCTTCTTCAAAATGGCAGCGACGTTGTTGACCTGAGGGCGGAACGATGAAGAAAAAAGGCTCTCTTTTTCTCCCTCGTAGAGAGCAAGTTTCGAGCTGTCCTGCTTCACACGTCACGGTGCATGGTCGACATCATCGCAATGCGCCAAAGGGGGTCTGAAAGAGCACGCGAAAGACCGCGCATGACGCTGCCAAAAAGCAGGATCTTTTTTCCGCGGCTGACGTTCGCTCTCGGTCGAACGTTTGATGTTTGTTCATCGTCGTCTTCCTCTTCTTTCATTCTCTCCTACTACTACTAACCTTGGCGGCCAGGTCCTTCTCCTCGATGTACGCGGTCACGCTAGCCATCTTGCTGGTGCGGCGAGAAGAAAAAGAGGAGGGGGAGTGGTGGCGGAGTGGAGGAGCGCTGCGGGGAAGACGAAGAGAAAGAGAAGAAAGGGAAGAAGAAGAAGCAAAGTTCATTCAAGGGGAGTGAAGAGAGAGGAGCGAGGAGCGAAGAAGAGATAAAAAAAGGGCTCTCTCCCTTCATCATCTTCACTTTTCCCTTTCTCCAACACCATGTCGACGCTCCCACTCCTGCATGCTCGAGGTACGTGTGCGTTCAAACTCCTTCTCTTCTCTCTCTCTCTCTCTTTCTCTCTCTCTCGAAGCAGGAATCAAAGTCTCGCTTCAAAGTCCATCGAGAGAGAGAAAGCGAAAAAAGGTTCCATCTTTCGGTTTCGCCCTCGATTCAATCTCATCCTTTTTTCCCCTTCTCTTCTCTTACAATATCCTGCAGCTTCCGACCCGCTCGACCCGGCGGCGATCTACACCGTCGTGGGCGCGACCGGAGCAGGAGAAGCCGGGACAGCGACGGCGGGGACGAGCAACGGAGATGCGAATCGACCAACGACCGACGCCGACCCGCCGCGACCTCGACCTCGGTCTCTACCTCCTCATCTTCCGACTTCCTCCTCTTCTCCTCCTCGGCTTCCTCCCCAGCCATCGACCTTCAAGTGGCACTCGGCCCACCCGGACCGAGGTTCGGGCTGGTCCCAGGCCGCGCGCCTCCGGACCGGAGCAGTCGCCCTCGTCGAATCGGGGCGGCACGCAGGGAGGCCCTCTGTCGTCGTCACAGGACTAAAAAAGCGAGCTCTGGCCTGGCACTCTTGGATGCGCGACCCGTTCGGCACGCTGCTGGCGCTGTCGTGGCAGTCGATGCTCACGACCATGGCATGCGCCTACGTTTTCTCTTTCCTGCTGTGGGCGAGCCTCTGGTTCTGGCTGAGCCTGACAGCTCCCAAATGCGTCTTGGGGTTCGAGACGGCGACGCCGACCACTGCCTTTGTCTCTGCTTTCTTGCTCTCGGTGGAAGCGCAGCAGACGATAGGGTGGGGAGCTCGCGCTCCTCGAGCCTGCGTGCGCTCCGCTGCCCTGGAGACCTGCCAGGTGGTTTACGGTCAATTGCTGACGGCGGTCTGCGCCGGCGTCGTCTTCGCCCGGGTCTCTCACCCGAGGCGGCGCGCCCGCTCGGTCTTCGTCTCCGAGGCTGCCTGCGTCGCCCGGAAAGAAGTCGAAGGTGGGATTTCCCTGCCCGTGCTCTCATTCAGGGTGGCGGACACCAAGCAGTCGCGGGACGGGGGGCCTACGGTCTCGGCGCACCTGTTTCGGTGGCTCGGGAGCGAAGAAGGAGAAGGAGAAGGAGGAGAAAGAGGTGGAGTTGTCGCTGGAGACGCCAACACTCTTCCTTCTTCCACTTCCTCTTCCTCTTCTTTGTCTACCCTCTGGCGCGTCGACGAGCTCAAGCTCACCAATGCGGGAAAGCTGCCCCCCTTGCTGCTTCCGGTCACGGTGGAACACCTCTTCGATTCGACCTCACCTTTCTCCAACCTCTCCCTCGACGACTTGCTGGATTCGGGCGCAGAGGTCGTCGTCCAGGTCTGCGGCTCCAGCGACAGGGGCGAGTTCGTCGTGACGCGCTCTTATTTAGCTAGCGAGCTGCACTGGGGGTGCGCCTTCGCGCCCTGCGTGAGGAGGGCTGGCGGTGGTGGTGAGGGTGGAGGTGGCGTTTCGGGACCTCTGCCGCACTCGCGTCTCGGTGGAGTGAGGCAGCGGCGGCGAGGAGGAGGTGCCATTTCTCCTCTCCCTCCGTCGCAACACGTCGTCGACCTCTCCTGCTTCCACGAGGTGGTGCCGCTGCCCGGGGTGGGTCCGAGCAGGGCCGGTGCCGGTCCGCCGAGGCCCCCCGCCGTCGTGGCTGCCGAGGTGTTGGGGGTCCCTGGTGGTGGAGGAGGTCGACGAGGAGACGTTTGAAGTTTTCGATCTCTTTCTTCTTTCTTCTCGTTCCACTTCCCGCTTGGGCTCCCTCGCTCGCTTATTCATCAATGTAACGACAAGAAACAGTTCTTTTCCTTTTACAAAAGCTCTCTCGCCTCTCTTCTTCATCAAACGATCCCAAACCGCCGCCGCCTCGGCTTCGCGTCTCCTCCTCCGCTCCCTCCGCCGTCGCCGCTCCCGCTCTCCCTCTTTGAGAGCGCCGCCGAGAGCCTCGCGCCCGACCCCGGCACCAGGGACTCCACCTCCGCCACCGCAGCAGCCGCGTCCCGGTGACTCGAAGGCACGGGAGAGACGCTGAAGCCCCCCTTGGCAGCAGCAGCAGCAGCAGCAGCAGCAGCCTCCGAAGCAGCAACAGCGGCGGCAACGGGCAGCACCGCCCCGGCCCCGTCGGGCACTCGAGCCCGAAAGACGCCGCCGCCTCAGCAGACGAACAGCACCTCGAGGTGCTTCTTCTCTCCCGGGGAAGGGTCGGCAAAGCCCAAGAGCGCGTGCCTGGTCGCCCCCCGCTGCAGGGTGATGGTCGAGGAATTGGCATCGACCAGGAGGCGCGTGGCTGCAGTGACGTCGACGAAGCGAGACGGAGGTGGTAAGAGGGGAGAAGAAGAAGAGGTTTTGGTTTTCTTGTTGTTTTCGTCGGCGGAGGCAAGAGCCGACACTTCTTCTTCTCCTTCCGCGGCGGCAGTCGTCTTCGAGCTGCTGCTCACCGCTTCGTCGCGACCTGCTGCAACACCTGCTGTTGCTGCAGATCCATCGAGGTCCGGGATCGAGTGGCTGCCGAGCTCCCTCTTCGCCGCCGCGGGCTCTCCCTTTCCTTCTCCTTCTCCTCCTTCTCCTTCCGTCGTCGTCGCCGCCGCTTTCTCTTCTCCTCCTCCTTCCTCTTCCTCCTCTTTTCTGTCCTTCCTCGCCGCGGCCTCCAGCGCCGCCAGGGGGCCGTACCTCGCCCTGATCACGACAATGCCCCCCTTTGATGCTACCGCACCATCGATCGCCCCGGCCACCTCCTTGGCCGCCCTCCTCCTAGCCACGGGCCCCAGCAGCTTCGCGGTGTCCTGCGCCGCTTTGGTCGACGCCTCGGCCTGCGCCTGCGTCACCGCCCTCCTGCTCGCTGCCCTTTTGAGAACGGCGCGCCTCCGTAAGGGTCGCAAGACCAGCAGCTGCAGGGCAGCGGAGCACGCCGGGGGGCCCAAAAGGAGAATGGCGAGCGCGAGGGGGTCTGCCGAGTCCTCGTATTGGGTTGCTGAAGAAGAGGACGAAGAAGAAACCGCCGGCGACAAAAACGGCGACGAGTACAGGAACGACGGCGCGTCGACGCCGCTTCCACTTTCTCCACTTCCACTTCCACCAACCAGCGCTTCCTGCACCTCCGCCGGCAGCCTCAAGAAGATCCTCGAGGCAGACAGCGGTGCCACGGACCTCGCAAGCAGGATCGGGAAGTCGAAGGCGTGCCCTCCCCTCGAGAACCGGGGCCGCAGCGTCACGCCGCTGCTCGTGCCCGCGGCCAGCGCCACGCCGGCCACGGCAAACTCGGAGAGCCTCTTGGAGAACCCGACCTCGACCTCGAGCCCCTGCGCCGTGTTGAGCCTGACGCTCGCTCGCAGGGCCAGGGAAGGGGCGGCGGGGTTGGAGGCGAAGCCCGTCTCTTCTTCTTCCTCGATGTCCTCTGCGAGCTCCTCGGGAGGAGGTTCGGTTTCGGTTTCGTCGGCGCCGCCGTTATCGGACGAAGAAGAAGTCTTCGAAGGAGCCTTTGATCTCGTCGAACTCAAACTCGAAGCAAAGAAAAGAAACGCCAAAAGCCGCGGCGTCCTCGGCGGCCTCCACACAACGCGAGCAGACACGCCCGTCACGGCCCCGAATTCCACCCTGCCCGACGCGACGATCGTCTCCCCGCGGCGGGTGAACCCCACGGAGCAACCCGCGGCGTCCTCGGGACCCACGGTCCAGGAGACGTCGCCGTCTGTCTTTTCCGAAAAGCGACGGCCGCTGATCAGCGTGAGGCCGAAGCCGTGCCTCGAGGCGTCGTCGTCGGCAGAGGAGGCGTTTTCGCTCGAGTTCGAGCGTAAAACAGGAGGCAAGACCCCGCCAGAGGCAGCCCCGCCAAGAGCAGCTGCCGCGGCAGCAGCGCGCCTCTTCTGGATCATGCTCGTGATCCCCCCCTGCGCGCCGCCGAAAAACGCCCTCGGAGGTTGCCAGCTCAGGGCAAACCCACTGCTGGTCCTCTCGTCGAGCTGCCTCTCGCTCGACAAGGTCAGGACCTGCTTGAGGCCCAACTGGGCATGCAGGTCGACCGTCATCGCGTTGCCCACGACCCTCCTTACCCCGGCCAAAAAGGCGCCACCTCCCACGCCGCCCTTGCGCGTCGCCACCTGTCCTCCCAGGGTAGCTCCTGCTTTCTCTCCCAGGGGGATCTGCACCTGCGTCGACATCGCCATGCCTGCCAGATCAGGTAAGGCGATGGAATTGACCAAAGAAGCGTCCTGAAGCAAAGCCCCGGAGGCGTCTACTTTGACGACGTAGGCCCCGCGGTGCGCGACGCGTGCCTCGAGGGTCGTGGCCGCCCTGCGGGCCTGGAAGGCCGCCCATTCTTTGCGCAGCTCGTCGGCGGACTTGAGCTTGTCCCCGAGCTGCAGTCCGGCCTCGAGCCCTTGCTTGCCGTAGATGTCGTAGATGGAGCGCTTCTCGGGGTCGGAGAGGATCTGGTGAAGGGAAAGAGGGAAAGAGGTTGCGTTTTTTTTTAGTTTTTCTTCTTCGATTCGATCGACCCATCGATCAACCATCAGTCAATCGCTCAATCAATCTTCTCACCTCATACGCCTGCTGCACCTTCGCGAACGCGTCCGCCGCGGCGGGCCTCAGCTCTGGGTCCCGGACTTTGTCCGGGTGGCAGGCCGCGGCCAGCAGGCGGAAGGAGCGCTTCAGATCGTCCTCCGAGGCGTCGACGGCGACGTTGAGGATGCCGTAAAAGGACGAGTCATCGACGATGGTTGAGGTGGAGGCGTCCCTGCCGTTGCCGGCCTCTTCCGAAGAATCCCCTCCGCTGGTGCCGCCGACGCCGGAGTCGTCGTCCTCGAAGTCGAGGACGCGGGGGATGTTTTTGTTTTTGCTGGACGACGCCATTTTGTTTTGAAGAGAGAAGAGAGAAGAGAAGGAGCTTCTTCTTCCTCGAAAAAACCAATGCCCGAAAAAACGAAAAATGAAAATCACTTCTTCTTCTTCTCTCTCTTTCTCTCGATCATCAGAGCCGTTCCCAATTCCCGTTCACCCCTCTTCTCTCCTGCTCCGATCCTACTCCAGATGAGGGCATCGATCCCGTGCCAGACTGCCCCCGCGATGGGGCGAGCTGCAACGTTACCAGCTCTACAATCCAAGAGGATAAAGACGACTGATGGCCGCCGCTCGCTTTCTCGTCGTCGTCCTTCTCCTTCCACCACCTCTTCCACCACCTCGGCTGCTCTCCCCCCTTTCCTCGCCGACCTGCCCTCTCCGGCCCTCGCAGCGGCAGCGGCCACGGCAGCGGCAGTAGCGGCCTCCGCAGCCACGCGCTTCGCCCTGCTCTCCGCGGTGGACTTTGCCGTCGCCACGAGGCTCTCGACCGCCGTCGTGCCCCTCAGGGACCCGTCTTCGCCTTCGAGCGACAGGAAGCGAGCGCTGCTGCTTCCGAGCTCTGGCGGCGGCAATGGAGACGGCAAGGGGGACGGGTCGAGGGCGGGGTCTCGGGATCTGTTCTTGTTGCCTGATCGGGTCGGGGAATGCGTTGCTGGTGAGAAGAAGAAGAAGGAAGAAGGAGTTTTTTTTTCGAAAATCGAAAGAAAGGAAAGAAAAAGAGCTCACTCCTTTCCCCCAAAAAAAACCTCCCTCCATTCCCCCCCAATCAGTCGCCCCAGGCATCGACGAAGGCTGGTGGTCCCGCGCCGGAGTCCAGAGCGGCGTCGCCGTCAGCTGCAGGTCCCGCGAACCCGGGGACCTGAACTTCTTGAACAGGGGAGGAGGCGGCAGCGCTTCGACCTCGGGCTCGAACAGTTCGGGGTCTTCTCTGTTCGACCTCGTCCTGAGTCGAGGAGGGCTCGCCGCCGCTTCTTCCGCTTCTTCTTCTTCTTCTTCTTCTACACCCAACCTCTCCGACCTCCTGGCGGGAGCAGCGCGCGTCCTGAAGCCCGGGTCCGGGATCCTGGTGGCGGCAGAAAGGATAGAAAACTCGGGCGCGAGCGGCGTCGTCCGAGGACTCACTGGGCTCGGGGGCGCCTCGGCTTCGATTGCTCTGGCCGATTTGGAAAAGGCCTTGGAGGCCGCTCCCGGGTTCTCCAAGATCGCGCTCGACGTGTTGTGTTCGGGAACGGACCCTCACGCGGTCCTGGTGGCGTTCAGGGACGAAACCAGCGTGTTCGGGGTCGGGAGGTCGGCGGCGCTCTCGGCCGGCACAGAGGAAGAAGACGCGCTCACCGCGGCGCTCAAGTCGTCGTCGGCGAGCAAAAAGGGCAAGAGCAAGAAGGGTTTCAAATGAAGGATGATGATGATGATGATGATGATGATGATAATGATGATGATGATGATGATGATGATGATGATGATGATGATGATGATGATGATGATGACGAGAGCGTGCGTGCTTCTTTTTATGTGTAATGTGGTGAAGCGGAGAAGAATAGGTCGAAGGTCGAAGAAGAGGTCGAAGGTCGAAGAAGAGGTCGAAGAAGGTCGAAGAAGAAGAAAGGCACTCACAACTCGGACTGACGAAAAAAAGAAAGAAAGGAGAGCGTCATCTCTCTTCTCTCTTCTCTCTTCTCTCTTCTCTCTTCTCTCTTGCTCTCTTGCTCTCTCGCTTCGCTTCGCTCTCCACATGGACAGCAGCAGCGGCAGGCCGACGCCGCCACCTCCGGCCGCACCGGCCTCGGCGTCGCTGCGGTGCTCCTCGGCGCCCGCCTCGGCGCAGAAAGGAGCAGGCGCGTCGTCGTCGTCGCTGCCTCCTCATCATCATCCTCACACGCCCAAGGCCGCCGCGGGCCTTGCCGCGGATCCTGCCTCTTCTTCCCAACAGCAGCCGCAGCAGCCGATCTTCTGCCGCATCTGCCTGGACTCGGACACGGAGGGGCTCATCGCCCCGTGCCAGTGCCGAGGTAAGAAGAAGAAGAAGAGAGAGAAAGAAAGAACGTCCGCATGCGCTTGCTCATCTTCTTCGTTTTTCTCTCTCTCTCTTTCCAACCTCCTTCCTCCCTCTTTCTCACCTTTCCCACACCCTCGAAACGCTCTCGACATCACGCCGACACCGTCACCGAAACCACAAAAACTAAAAAAAACAGGGACGCAGCAGTACGTCCACGTGGCGTGCCTCAGAAAGTGGCAGTCGGTCGCGGGCAAGCGCGACGGCGATGGTGAGAAGAGAGATTTTTCTCTTTTTTTCACTTGCTCTTCTTCCTCACGCGCGCCAGCTGCTGTGCTCTATTTCTCCTTCTGTTCCTCTCGAGGGCGTCTCCGCGAGGCATTCTACGGTCCTGCGTGGAGAAATAGACCAGGAACGAGCTGCTACGTAGCAAAGAAGCAGCTGCGTCATGAGCATTTTGCTCGCCTTTTTGCTTGCTTTCCCCCTCGTCGTCGATGCTCACATCGACCCCTCTTCCTCTCTCTCAACCTTTACCACCTCCACCCCCATCCCACCACTCCCCAACAACAACAACAACAACAACAACAACAGAGCGCGCCTACCGCTGCTCCGTCTGCCGCACCCCCTTCACCCTGCAGCCCCCTCGCCAGCGCGGGAGGGCCCTCGTCCGGCTCCTGGCCGGGCCCGTCGCTCGGGGCTTTGCCGCCGCGGCCTGCGTCGCCGTGCTCGCCCTCGGCGCTGCCGGCGGCCCCCCCTGGCCGCACCTGGCTTTGGCGGCTTTACTGCTGCTGGGGACCAGGTCGCACGCGGCCCTGGCAGGAGGGGCGCTGATCGCCGCGGTCTCCCTGGGGACGATGCACTCGAGGGGGATGCGGTAAGGAGATGAGAAGGAGGGAAGAGGAGTTTTTTTTTCTCTCTTTTTTCGTTTTTCTCTTCGTTCTTCTTTTTCTTCTTCTCACCTTCTTCTTCTCTCTTTCTCTCTCTCTTTCCACCTCCACTCCACCTCTCCACAGCCTCTCCTTCCAGCCCGACGCCACGGGCCGCGTCTCTCTCTCCTTCGTCAGGCACGGGAGGCCCGTCCCCGGCCTGGGGCCCGGTTCCCTGCTGGCGGCCTCGCCAGACCTCGACCGCGCCGGAGGGGTGTTTGCCCGCGCGGTGGTGCTGGTCACCGAGCACGGGGGCAGCGGCGGCGGCGGCGGGCGCAGCAGGGGCACGCGGGGGGTGATCCTCTCGAGGCCGCTGGGGGAGCTCGACGAGGAGGAGGAGGAAGAAGTGGGAGGAAACAGCGGGAGCGGCATCGGCGGCGCCCTTTCGTTCTTCGGCGTCGGCGGAAGTTCTTCTAACAACCAAAACAACAACAATAAAAAGCCTTCGACCGGCGCCACCCTCCGCCACTTCCTGGGAGGCCCCATCGGCATGCCCGGGGACAGCCCCAGACCAGAGGTCGCGGTGCTCCACGGCGTTCCCGACGTCCCAGGGGCTCGCAGGCTCCTTCCCCGAGGGCTCAACTCGAAAAAGGGACGAAGAGGTGCGCTGGGGGGCGGGGACGCCGACGCCCCTCCCGATCCGAGGTCGCTGCTCTTCGAGGGTGGAGGGCTGGTGGACGTGGTGAGGGCGGCGGCGCGCTCCGCTGCCAAGGCGGCAGGGAAAGGAGGAAGAAGTGGTGGTGGAGTTGGAGGAAGCGGTGGAAATGGAAACGGAGTCAACAGCAAAGTCCGGACCAACGAGGACGCCTCTTCCTCCTCGTTCTCGGCAGACGAGGCCGCCGCCGCTGCGGCGGCAGCACGCGCCTCCTCCCTCGCGGCCGCCCTGGCCGCCTCGGCGGCGCGCGCCACGGTGCCTCCTTTTGTCGAGTCTTCTTCTTATCCTCCGGATGGGAGCTTGAGGAAAAAAGGGCCTTCGAGTGCCCTGTCAAAGGGTGCCGCTGCTTCGTCTTCTAGCGCCTCCTCGAGGTGCAAGGGCATGCTCGAGGCCATCGACCCCGCGGCGGTGCCCCCTCGCATCGTCGACAAGAAGACGAAGAAGAGTACCAAGGAAGGAGGAGGAGGAGGAGGAGGAGCAGCAGGAGGAGAAACCACGAAGAAAGAAAACGACGACGACGGCCTCTTGGCTCGCCTCGCCAAGAGGAGACGCCGCGCCCTGTTCCCTTCTTCCTCTTCTTCTTCCGCTGCCTCCTCCTCCAAATACTACCTCTCGAGGCAGCCCCGCACCGTCGTCCACGTCTACCACGGCGCCGCCGCCTGGTCCGCCGGGCAGCTGGAGGGCGAGCTCCGGGCAGGGGCGTGGGGCCTCGTGCCCGCGGTGACGGCGGCGGACGTGCTCGACGGCTCTCCCGAGGACCTGTGGGCGTCGCTGGTGAGCTCCGGGAGGCTGACCTGGCTGGCGAGGAGGTGAAGATGGGGGTTTTTTTCTCTCTATTTTGTAAAAACACAACAACCAAAACAACGACAAACGCAAAAGAAGAAGAAAAGATTCAACTCTTTCTTTTTTTTTCATTAATTTCTGAAGATGATTTGTTACAGCGAGCAGCATCGGTAAGACGGGGGGAGGAGGAGGGGGCGTGCTCCCCAGCGCGCCACTCCACTCTCAACTCCCCCTCAACCAAAACACGCCCGTGAAGAGGAAGAGAAAGAAAACAAAAAAGAGCCGCAGCTAAAGTCATTCTGTCGTTGTTGTTGTTGGAAGAAAAGCAGAAGACAAAGAAGAAGAAAAAAAACGAAAAAACTCTTAACTCTCTCTCTCTCTCTCTCTCTTTTCTCTCTCTCGCCAAAAAGACTGATTGATGATGATACGGTTTCTGAAAAGAGCAAAGGGAGGAACAGACTGAAAGCGATGGGGACCGGACACGGAAAAGAAAAGAAGAAGCAAAGGAACGGGAACGCAGAACAGGAAGAAGAAGAAGAAGAAGCAACGCAAAACTCTCTTTTTTCACGGCGCCGCCGCGAGAGACTGCTGCTGCTGCTGCTGCTGCTGCTGCGCTCCATTCCCTGCTCCTCCTGCTCCTGCTGCCCCGGCGCCTGCTCCTCCCCTCCCCAGCGCCGCAGCCGCAGCCGCGGCAGCAGCAGCCGTGGGCGACGTCGAAGAGGAAGAGATGATCCCTCCAGCTCCTCCTGCTGCGCTTGCCGCCGCTGCTTGCGCAACGGCCGCGGCCTGCGCCGCCGCGGCCGAAGCAGCGACGACCGCCGCGGCTCTCTCTGCCGACGCGGACCCCCAGTGCGTCAGCACCCTCACTACCTCGGCGCTCGCCCCGCTCAGCTCCCCGGGGAGCCAGTCCTGTAAGTTCGGTAAAGGTGCCCCCGACGGCAGCGTCGTCATCGGGTCCCTCAGCTCGTCGAAAAAGGGGTGCGCCATCGCCTCGAGCGGCGTCGCGCGTTCTCCGGGAGCGTACCGCAGCAGCCTCGCGACCAGGTCGACGGCCTCGGCCGGCATGCGTTTCGAGAACACCTTGGACCAAGGGTGCGCCCTGATCTGCGGGAACTTGAAGTCTGTGTAGTTTGGGTTCATAGCAGCGATCTCCTGCCTCGAGGGGGTTCCCAGAACCTTGATGATCTCGACCAGCTGGTCGACGCCCGACTCCCCGGGGAAAAGCGGGGAGCCAAGCAGCAGCTCGGCCGCCACGCAGCCGACGGACCAGACGTCGATGGCAGGGGTGTAGTCCGAGGCGCCGAAGATGAGCTCGGGGGCCCGGTAGTAGCGGGAGCAGATGTAGGAGATGTTGGGCTCTCCAGGGACGAGGACTTTCGCGGAGCCAAAGTCGCAGAGTTTGAGGACCTGTAAGGGAGTTTTTTTATTTTGTTTAGAAGATAGGGGGTTGGTGGTTGTGAGCTTGCTTGCTTGCTTGCTTGCTTGCTTGCTTGCTTGCTTGCTTGCTTGCTTGCTTGCTTGCTTGCTTGCTTGCTTGCTTGCTTGCTTGCTTGCTTGCTTGCTTGCTTGCTTGCTTGCTTGCT
>Ga0114918_10002694_pt1 | contig 15860 bp, 16 predicted proteins | sample LantaG_FD_87015 | JGI IMG/M metagenome (GOLD analysis project Ga0114918, IMG submission 87015) | Deep subsurface microbial communities from Baltic Sea to uncover new lineages of life (NeLLi) - Landsort_02402 metaG | ecosystem: Environmental > Aquatic > Marine > Oceanic > Sediment | place...
CCTATGGACGGCGGAGCCCAGGACGGGGATTCTCAGCGCGATGATGTCCAGCACTCTGCGGGCGGGGCCAGTCTTGGGTGTGGTGCGGATGATGAAAATAATAATTCCCGCCGGAATCCAGAACAGCATAAGGGTTCCCGCTACTTTTAACAGATAAGACTTTACGTCCAAATCGCCCAGGATAAAAGCGGGAAGGGGGAAAACGAATGCAGCGATAGTTAGAACCAGAACGGGCAAGAGCAGCCCTGAGATTAATCTTTTGAGCATTCGGGCGGATATTTCGTGCCACTTGGATAAAAGGGCGATTAAATCCGGAAGATTGCCGGACTTTTCGCCGACCTCGACGAGCATTATATCCACCGGGTCGAAAACCTTCGGGTGCAGAACCATCGCTTCGGACATGGGATTGCCCTGTGCGACACCTTCGACCAGGGCGAGAAAGGCTTTACTTAGCCGTGGCTTCAGGCCCGGGATGATGGTATTTAGCGACCGCTGAACCGGCACGCCTGCATCGAGCATATTTGAAAGATTGTGATAAGCAATGGCAAGGTCGCCTGACATCTTTAGCCTCCGAAAGATCGTTTAAAAAATATAATCTCAATCGAAAGTCAAACTCTCAGGCTTTAAGAATAGTCAAGCCGGCCGAAAATGTCAAATGGCAGATCATTCAAATTCGATCAATATTCTTTGTCACTGATCCAGGGACAAAAAAATATTTTCTTGACTTGTAACCTTGAGGGCCTTATAATAACCAGATCTAAGGCGTAAAATATGGGTATTTGTAAAAAGTACCCGTGAAAAGTGGCTTTTTCTGTTATCGAGGAGGATGGTATTATGAGATATCTTTTGTTCTGTTTAGCGGCGGTAGTGTCCTTACTGATTCTGTGGGTTCCTCTGGCAGAAGCGGGGCCCGTTACCGTTCAGGTCACCGGTCGCGTGACGGGCTCAAACTTTGTCACGATCGGTGTCGCTTCGCCCGTTACCGGCTTCTATAGCTACGATGACGCGATACCGAATTCGTACCCGAACGACTCCCATGGGTGGTACCATCCCGCCACGTTCAGTCTCAGTTTCGTGGATGGTTCGACCATCAGCACTAATGAAGCGGAGATCTGGGTCAACAACAACAGCGGTGGAATCGGTACGGTTGACGAATACAGCGTGAATTTTCAGCTCTATGATGATCCCAGCCCTAACATCCTGACGGGGGCATTCGCGGGGCTCGACGTACTCTTTGGTGCTCGACTCTACCGAAATGATCCCACCGGCGTCGCGTGGGACAGCATTTCCCTGCCCGATCCGGAGTCGGTCCTGTCATTGCTTCCTGATGACGGTAGCGGCTTGAGTTTAATAGCGGTACCGAGTTACGATTTACCAACATATAACCTGGACTTCGAGGTCACGGACCTTTCGGTTGTCCCGGCCATCCCGGCACCCGGCGCTGCTCTTCTCACTACCCTTGCCCTCGGACTGATGTCTGCGAACTGGCGGCTTCGGAAACGCAGAACTGTTTGAGAATTACCTCTGTTGATTTGATAACCGCTATTGGATATCACGGCAGGATTTCTTCAAGCGTTTTTGAGGCGAACCTGCCGGTTATGCCTTCGATTTAGTCACAATCTTTATTCTCAATTTGCGCGGACGTTGAATGCGTACATATCCTGGCCGCAGCGGATGTATAGTCTGCCGCCGAAGACGACCGGATGCGCGAGGTAGGAGTTGGTCGGCATTTTTTTGAGCTGGAACCGGCTGACAATGTCGAATCCGCCGGTGGTGACGGCCAGCAGGTACATCGTGCCCTCGTGGTTAAGGGCGTAAATCATTCCGTCGGCGCAGGTGATGTCCACCTTGCCCATCGTCTTATCGATTTTGACTGTTTTGCCTGTGAGAAAGTCGACGCAGAAGAAGCCCTTTCCGCCCATCCGGCAAGCCGAGCCGTAGAGTCTGTCGCCCACGAGGACGGTGCCGCTGTGACAGTCGTCCAGGTCGATGCGATGCCATACGATCGAGGCCGTGCGTGAGGACGGCTCGATTTTCAGCAGGGTGCCGCCGGAAGAGTGCCCGCAGGCGACGAATACGTAGCCGTCCCGGAAAACGGGCGTCAGGGCGTTCTGAGGTGACATGGGAACGAAAGGTGCCGACCAGACGAGATCGCCGTTCTCGACATTAACGCCGACGACCGATCTTTGCGTCATGCTGATAAGCTGTCGCACGCCGGCATGATTTACAACGACGCCGGAGCAGTAGGCCGCCGAGTCTTTGATTTGAGTATTGGCCCAGAGGGTCTTGCCCGTGCGTTTATCGAGAGCGACGACGCGGCCTTTGGGCCCGCCGGGCATGCACAGAACTTTGTCACCGTCGACAATCACATTCTCGGCGAGGGCCCAGATGCCGTACCTTGCGTCGAAGCGGGCCTTGAGGTCTACAGCCCAGATTTCCCTGCCCGAGCGAGCCTCGTATGCCGCGATTCTGCCGAGTGGATTCATATGATAGACGGCACCGTCGTTGTAGGTCGGTGTCGCGCGCGAGCCGGGGCTCGACCGGCGCCATGCGTCGCCGTTTGGCGATTTCCAAAGCAGCCTGCCGTCCATATCGAGCGCTATGACCATTTCGTCGGAGCCGAAGTCACCAGCGGTGAAGATCATCCCGTCTGCTATTGATACGCCTGAAAAGCCTTTGCCGCATTGCGAATACGTCCAGAGCTTTCGCGGTCCTCCCTCGGGCCATTCTTTCAGGAGATTTCGATCCGGCGATATGTTGGTCCGTCCGGGGCCGTGAAACTCGGGCCAGCCGGGACTGCCCTCGATGTCACTGGCGAGCGGCAATCCGGAGCAAAAAGATACGGTGAAGAATAGTATTACAGTCACGGCGATGATACGTTTTATTTTCATGCCTTCTCCTTGATATTAACTGTTCCGGTTTTTAACTGCTATTATGAGTTTCTACGTTGTCCGGCGGTCCGGAGCTAAATTTCTTCGAGCATTTTTAGGCAGAACCGGTCGGTCATTCCGGCGATATAATCGCACACCGCTCTTTGCAGCCCTTGCTGCGGGATGAAACGCTGGAAGTAGCCCGGCATCAGTTCCGGCTGCTTGCAGAGCCTCTCGAAAAGCTGCTGGAGCCAGACTTTTACTTTTGCCGCTGTTGCAAGCAGCGTTTCGTGCAGGTAAAAGTTCTGCAGCAGGAATTTTTCCAGCTCGGCAAGCTCAGCATCGCTTTCGGGCGGCAGCGTAATCAAATTGGTATCCGCGGCGTAGATTTCGTCCAGCGTTGTCGGATTCGCCTGCGCCAGGGCCTTTTTGCTCGCTTCGAGGCAGTCGCCGACGAGCTTGTCGATAATTGCTTTGGCTGTTCGTGTTCTGCGGATGGTGAGGTCGCCGATTGCCCCGGCGTTAATTCGGTCCTGCGCCTCGGCGAAAATTTTCACGCTTTTCAACTGCCCGGCGCCGATTAACCTGGCCCTCATACCGTCTTCGAGGTCGTGACAGTTGTAGGCAATGCGGTCGGCGATGTCGGCGATCTGCCCTTCGAGCGAGCAGTGTTTCTCGGCGAACGTCTCGTCCCTTGTTTTGTCGTAGGGGCTTTGGTGCCTGGCCAGGCCGAGCCGGGTTTCGTACATCAGGTTCAGGCCCATGAAGTCGGGGTAAGGATGTTCGAGCAAATCGACGATTCGCAGGCTCTGGCGGTTATGCTCGAATCCGCCGAAGCCGGCCATCAGCTCATCCAGCACTTTTTCGCCGGCGTGCCCGAAGGGCGAGTGACCCAGGTCGTGCGCCAGGCATATCGCCTCGGTGAGGCTTTCGTTCAGGCGGAGTTCTTTCGCGATGGTCCGGCCTATTTGAGCGACCTCAATGCTGTGTGTCAGGCGGGTGCGGTAGTAATCGTCCAGGCCGGGGGTGAAGACCTGTGCCTTGCCTTCGAGCCGGCGGAAGGCCGAGCAGTGGATAATGCGGTCGCGGTCACGCTCGAAGCCCGAGCGGTAAGGGTGGGGCTTTTCGGTAAACATTCTGCCCCGGCTTGTCTTTTCAGTAACTGCGTAACCGCTCATTGACTCATTCTTTCTTTCACAGGCTCGGCAGGTTCTGTTCTTTGCTAATTATTTTCAGCAGCTCAAGCAGCTCGGTCAGGCTCTGGCTGATGACATCGGTCTCGGCACATACGGCCATGAAATTTGTGTCACCGTTCCATCGCGGCACGATGTGAATGTGCATATGTCCCGGCAGTCCCGCGCCGGCGCATCGGCCGAAATTCATGCCGACATTGAAGCCGTGCGGTTTTATCGCCAGCGACAGGGCTTTTTGCGACTCTCTGATCAGTTTAATCATATCCAGCATTTCTTCGTCGCTCGCGTCTTCAAGGTCGGGTACGTGCCGTGCAGGCGCTATCAGCAGATGGCCGTTGTTATATGGATAACGATTCAGAATTACGAGGCTCTTATCCGTTCGCCAGAGCACAAGATTCTCGTCGTCATCCTGCGGATGCTTCAGGTTATGGCAGATAAAACAACCGGTCTTCCCGCCGGTTTCTGTTTTCTTTTTTCCCGCGGCGAGAGGTTTCTCGTCCAGACCCTGTACATATTGAATTCGCCACGGCGCCCACAAATTTTTATGTTCCATAGTTCGTTTCCCGTTTCGCGGTTCGCAAGATGCAGAACCTAATCTTCAAGAAGGTTCATTGTCAGATTTTGTTTGATTGTTATTTTCGGATTTACGCCGGGAAGAGGCAGCAGCATAGAGGCACTCAATTGCATCTGGTACTGTTGCTTGTATTGTTCGGTTCTGCCGGCATCGATATTGAACAGTTCCTCGCCTTCGCCCTGCAGGCTAAGGACCTGGTAGTTTCTATAGAATCCGTAGGCCCCGGCCACCTGGAACGTGCCGGAATATGGTATCGGCCAGTCGTGCGGCGCCGAGTCGGCTATTTCGTAAGAACTGCTTATCACGGCGAGCCGGCCTTTTTCGCCCGGGCGGATTTCATCGAGGCTGTAAGTGACATCCCTGGCTTTGCGCATCACCATCGGGGTGGGTACGGAGAGTTTCGAGTTCCAGCTTTGTCCGATTGCCGCGCCCCGGGAAGGTTTGTCCATGCTGGAGACCGCGTCCCACAGGAACCACTGCGTGGCAACGACGTCGCCGATCATATCAGGTTCCTTGATCCTGCCCATGTCGGTGTTTGCCCGGAATACTTTTTTGCCGATCTCTTTTAGTAACTCATCCAATTGAGAATTATCTTCTATCCTGCCTGTGGGCCCGACGGTGAGCGTGAAAGTCCTGCCGGCGAGACTTTCCACTGCGTCCCTGCCCGCTCCTTTGCTTCGCGCTGCTTTAACCGATTCGCAGACCGCCTTGACGGTTGTAAGGCCGAACGGATCTATTTCGATTGGTGTATAAGCCATGATGATTTCCGTCGATTCGGAGGATTTGTCGGAAACAGGCCTGCCCGATCGAGATGCCTCTGCCGCCGTGTCCCATTCGACGGATATTTCTCTGCCGGAGACGAACTTGTATCGTAAAGTCCGGCCGGCCTGGAAATCTACAGTCAAAAGCTCTCCCGGTTCGCCCGGCAATTCTACTTCCCCGGTTGTCTGCTGACATCCCGCCGGAATGCTCAGAACCAAAGCCGCCAGAATCAGGAGCGTTGTCTTCAACTTTGTTCCTTTCAAGTGAGTTCGCAGGCGGCAAGCTGTGGACCGCGAGCGATAAAGCGGTTCTAATCAATTTTTTCTATGCTATAGGAACGAACGGCGGTCATTTTCAGCACGGCGGGCTGTTTGTTCTCCTTCGGATTCGGATCGACGATTACCCATTCTGAAGTAAGACTTTCGCGATATTCTTCGATTTTACCGCCGGTCAAATCCAACTTCAGCTCACCCGTATATGTTTCCGTATTGTCGGACATGTTTGCAAAGAAAGCCGCCGACTGTTCTTTATGCAGCTCCCTGGCGTTTTCCACTGAGGGGACGGCTTCCATCCGGGCAATCGCAATCCAGCGATTATCCACGTCTTTGATTTCTTTTAGTGTATAGATTTTTTCATACGATTTTGAGCCCATCATATTGAAGGAAAAGCTCTCTATATTGCTCCAGTTCTCGCCGGCGAGTATTTGATTTTTATCGGAAGCGGGCAGGGCCGGAATTGTGTGCCGTTCCGTGATTGCTCCGAGAGAGAGCAGGCTGGCCGCAGTTTTGTTCGCGGCCGAATCGCCCTTGACGGCGGCCCGGGCATCATTTGCGTCGATAAGCTTTGAAACCTGTCCGGAAGAAGTGATCTCAACAGTATAACATTGCCCGATTAGTTTGCTTAGAGGGTTTTGCCGGTCTTCCCGCCTGGAGCTGTCGAAATCCATTGTGATGTCGTCTTTGACTTTTGTCAGATATTTTAGCTGCTTGATTGTAATTTTTGCGACGGCATTGCCTTTATCGTCGATGCTTTGTATTTGCTGCGTGAAAGTTGTTTCGATTTTTCTGCCGGTATGCCCGCCTGTGAAGCCTTTCGGTTTAGTTGGATCGTCACTTTCCCATATAACGCTGTTATCATTGTCTGTTGTTACCTTATAGGTTGTCGAATCGGACGGGGTGAACTTCAACGCTAATTTCACAGGTAGTTTTTGTTCTTGTGGCTCGACCTTCGCCGGAGTGGTTTTTTGAGGCTCGATTTGAGCCTGTGCGGGTTCCTCGGCAGGCTTAGAGCAGCCGGCTGTCAGCAGCAGCACGAAAAGTACAAGACTCGCTGCGAAACAAAATATTCTGATCTGGTTCATTATTTATTCTCCCGTGAGTTCTCATTCAATAGCATTTTGCACACTCAAATCTATTCATTTGCAAATAGATCATTTACCCTGTCTTTTAATTCTACTTTTCTATAATATCCTGACTCAATATAATATGCACCACATAATTTCGCTTGTCCCTGGGGGACTCGCCTGTAATTTAACGTAGAGACATCATAATTGTTTTTCCCGCGTGTGCAAATTAAAGTTTACATACCCTGCCCGGCCGGCCCGGAGAGTTGGGAGCTGAGTTTCTACGGCTCTTTATAAACACAAAAAGATTCCGCTATCATATCGTGTAATGCACGCTTTCTTACGGTAAATGCAACGAAAACGCAGTCGATCAGTATGAGTATAAGTGCATAAACAGGAATACTAATCACGACCATGAAACTCTCCTGCATCGCATCACCGAGTTCTATCGATGATGTGACAGATTGGAACTGCGGTGACGAAAATAAAATCAGTTGACCTGTCAGGGAGGCACTGGCAAACAGGAGAAAAGGGAAAAAACGAATATAGGCACTGAGTAAAGAGAGCTTGTTGCCTTTTTTGTCGATGACTTTAATTTTACAAAACATCTTGCCCAGTGTCGCCCCGTAAAATGATTCCATGAAAGGCTTATATGTGAGCCATGTCAGGCTTATCAAAACTAACACGGCAGTGCTTTTGAGTGAAAACATATTGCTGCGGCTCAGAATCATGATCGGGATAAATACCAGAGTATCTATAATATTCGCACCGACCCTGATCCAGAATCCTGCCGGCCGAGTATAACCTTCCATGGGTTCTGCGCAATTAGGACAAAACTCAACCCATTCTTGAAAATCCTGTCCGCAACTTTTGCATTTTCTGGCATCCATAACTAATACATTCTTCGTACTCGCTTGCATTTTCTCTAAAAGCCCATAACAAAATGAGATGATTGTCATTCCTTCGCGAAGCCTGTCCTTGAGTGCAGTGAAGGGCTCAAGGACGAGTCTGAACTGGGCGCAGCTTAGCGAAGAATCTTCGCACATTTCCTAATCCCAGATGCTTCGCTCAGCATAACAACGTAAGAATGTGTTCTCATTCTATTAGGTACTCTAAGTAACATTTTATGCCGTTCATTATATGTTTTATTCCGCCTGATACAACCGATTTTTCTTTATCCGGGCTCGATAAAAGGTTAGAATGCGAATTTGAATGTTTTGAATCGACGTGCTAAGCAGTTTTGGAGAAATAAGATTATGAAAAGCGATACAGTCAAAAAAGGTTTCCAGCGGGCACCGCATCGCGGCCTGCTTCACGCCTGCGGTCTCAATGATGCCGACATTAACAAGCCGTTTATCGGTGTTGCCAACAGTTTCTGTGAAATCGTCCCGGGGCACGTCCACCTCGACAAGGTGGCCCATGTGGTCAAGGCTGCGATTCGAGGCGCGGGCGGAACCCCTTTTGAATTCAGTACCATTGCAGTCTGCGACGGAATTGCCATGGGCCATATGGGTATGAAGTATTCTCTGGCCTCGCGTGAGATCATCGCCGATTCGGTCGAGACGATGGCACGGGCTCACTGTTTTGATGCTCTTGTATGTATCCCCAACTGCGACAAAATCATCCCCGGGATGCTGATGGCGGCGGTCAGGCTGAATATACCGACAATTTTCGTCTCCGGCGGGCCCATGAAAGCGGGCAAAACAAAAGAGGGAAAAACCGTTGACCTTATCAGCATATTCGAAGGCGTTGCCGAGTTCAATGCCGGCAAGATAACCGAAGAGCAGCTCAATGAGCTTGAGAATACCGGCTGCCCCACCCAGGGAAGCTGCTCGGGAATGTTCACGGCCAATTCGATGAACTGCCTTTGCGAGGCGATCGGTATGGCGCTGCCCGGCAACGGTACGATCCTTGCCGTCGATCCGAAACGCCAGCAGCTTTATAATGCGACGGGCAAACAGATTATGACGCTCATTGAAAAGGACATCAAGCCGCTGGACGTTATAACCGAAGAGTCGCTGGATAACGCTCTTGTTCTGGATATGGCAATGGGCGGCTCGACCAATACCGTGCTGCACAGCCTTGCGGTGGCCAACGAAGCCGGCATAAAATACGACCTCGAACGCATCAATGCGATCTCGGCGAAATGCCCGAACATCTGTAAGGTCTCGCCGTCCAGCAACATTCACCTCGAGGACGTGGACGCCGCCGGCGGTATCAGTGCTATTCTAAACGAGGTCAGCAAGATCCCGAACCTGCTGAATCTCGATTGCCCGACAGTGACCGGCAAAACGCTCGGCGAAAACATTGCCGGGGCCGAAATTAAAAACACCGATGTCATCCACAAACTCGATAATGCGTATTCGAAGACCGGCGGCCTGGCCATTCTTACCGGGAATCTCGCACCCAATGGCGGCGTGGTGAAGTCCGCCGGTGTCGCTCCTGAAATGCGTGTTCATTCCGGTCCGGCGATTATCTTCGAGAGTCAGGAAGAGGCCTGCGACGGAATCCTTGCCGGGAAGGTCAAAGCCGGCGATGTGGTTGTTATCCGCTATGAAGGGCCGAAAGGCGGCCCGGGGATGCAGGAGATGCTCAGTCCCACGAGCTATATAATGGGCGCTGGATTAGGCGGATCCGTTGCACTGATTACCGACGGCCGGTTCAGCGGCGGGACAAGAGGCGCCTGCATCGGGCATATCAGCCCCGAAGCGGCTCTCGGCGGCCCCATCGGATTATTGAAAGACGGCGACATAATCGAGATAGACATCCCCAACAACAAAATCAGCGTTAAGCTTTCCGACGACAAGCTGGCCGAACGCAAAAAGGCCTGGATCCCGCCAAAACCGCGAATAACCAAAGGCTGCCTTGCAAAATACGCCGCAATGGCAACCAGCGCCGATACCGGCGCCGTTCTGAAGTGGTAAAATGATAAGAGATTTAATATGGATTTCTATCTTAAATACGATGGGCCTCTTAAGTCAAATGGAAGTGCTCAGGATAAGCAGGATATACGGGAATATCTTTATCCACAGTTGAAAAGACTATGGGATATTGAACCATTGAGATATCCCTCATCTCGGTTGTTGGGTACTTTCGATTCAGTATCGGTACTAAGGAAAATAGACGATATTACTTTTGCACCGTTAGTGTCCAGTAAACTCAAGTTTATTTGTCAGCTTGATATAACAATGTTGTGGCCAGAGGAACAGGGAGTAATATCAAATGTTGGTGGTGATATTGACAACCGACTAAAAACTTTATTTGATGCTTTACAATGTCCTGATATCAATCAAATTCAACCAGTTAAGGAGAAATATGCAGATAAGCAGCCGTTCTTCTGCTTATTAGAGAATGACAAACTCATAACGTCAGTTGATATCAAAACCCATACACTGCTTTGTGCTGAAAACAAGAAAGATGTTTCCGTCCTAATACATGTTATAATCAAATCTACTATGCCTACGTGGGACACTTTTGGATTATCGAGATAGTTGTTTTTTGAAAGATGTTTAATTAGTTTAGATGTGTTTTACGTAAAAGTTTTGATAGTATTATTAGAATCTTTCTTTTGCAGGATTAACTATTTGCGAGATTTGTGGTTTGTTTTAATTGATTCTTCGGCTACGCTCTGGACGTCATCTGTGAAGTCTGAGGCGTAAAAACTCTGTGGTGTGTTGCTTTTTTGCATTTTAAGTGTCAGCAAGTGGTACTTGCTATTCTATGTGGTTTTTCTTATAATCCAAGCATTAACATTCGATAAAATACTCAGTACATATTATGCAAATAGAACCAATACTCAAAGAGTTCAAACAGCAGATAGCCGAGCTTTACGGGCAGCGTCTTAAAAAGGTTGTCCTCTATGGTTCTTATGCAAGAGGCCAGGCCAATGATGAACATTCTGGCATCGATCTGGCTGTTGTGCTGGCAGGGACTGTTGAACCCTGCGAAGAGATTGGCCGGATGGCTGATATATTCACAGATTTGAATCTTGAGCATAATGTTCTGATAACGGTATATCCGGTCTCCGAGATTAATTTCGAGAAAGTCGAAAGTCCATTGCTTATAAACGTCTGCAGGGAAGGTATTACCGTATGAGCCAGATACAATCGCTTATTGAAAAAGCCCGCAGATATTTGAGAAGTACCGAGTTGTTGATTCAGGACGGTGATTATGACTCTGCCGTTTAGCGGTCATATTATGCAATGTTTTATTCGGTAGAGGCGGCGCTGCTTAAAAAGGAAATGACTTTTTCTTCGCATAAAGCTGTTATTTCCGCTTTTGGCCAGTATTTTGTGAAAACAGGGATTTTTGATAAAAGGATGGGCAGAGACCTGAATATAATTTTTGGTGAGAGACAATTGGGTGACTACGAGTCTAACTTTTCAATATCAGAGGATAATGCCCGACGTGCGTTTGAAACCGCTTAGGGATTTGTTGACCAAATTACTGCATGGCTGAAAAAAAAACTGAACGGTTTGGTTAATTTTAATAAATCTCTCGACTAAGTTCGGGATAACATCAGTGAGATCTATGGTTAAGAAAAATATCTGGTACGTTGCCGGATTGCATTTTGAGTGCCAGGGGTGCGGGGGGTGCTGCTCGGGGCCGGGGGAGGGGTATATCTGGGTGACGAGGCCGGAGATTGAAATCATTACCGATTTTCTGAAAATGGAAGTAGGGCTGTTCCGGCAGAAATACCTCAAGCGGGTGGGGCTTCGTACGACGATTATCGAACACCGAAAGACCAAAGACTGCATATTCCTGCATACCGGCGCCGGCGGCAAACAGTGTACGATCTATTCTGTTCGGCCGTGCCAGTGCCGGAGCTGGCCCTTCTGGGCAAGCAACCTGGCGAGCCCGGGCGCCTGGAACAATGCGGCACAAAATTGTCCCGGCATCAATCGAGGCAGGCTCTACAGCTTCGAGGAAATAGAAGAAATCAAGAGGCTCAGAAAATGGTGGCAGGATCCGATGCAACTGGGCGACTACTCGAAAGAGTAGCCGAAGTTTATAAGTGGCTGGACCTGCAAATGTGCCCGGGTTCTGACATAGCCGGGGTGTGCAAGTCCTGCGGTGATTGTTGTGACTTCGAGGGATTCGACCATCGTCTGTATATTACCCCGCCGGAGTTGAAGTATCTGGCTGCGAATCTGGGCGACGAAAAAATCAAGCCGATGCTGTCAGGCCGATGTCCGTACAACATCGATGGTAAATGCAGCGTTTACGAATATCGTTTTTCCGGCTGCAGAATCTTTTGCTGCAACGGAGATGCGGATTTCCAGAGCAGGTTGAGCGAGGAGGTTCTGGAGAAGCTTAAAGCAATTTGTACGGAATTTCAAATTCCCTATCGCTACGCCGACCTGGCGGCGGCATTAGGTAGTCTCACAAGTGTCTAATATTTGTCAATCGGCAGGGGGATATTGTCCCGCGGATCGCGCAGATTGATGAATTTTACACCGCCCGAAAGCGTGCCGTAATCTTTATAATAGCCGTAGAGCTTGGCTAATTTCTCATCATCCTTCGATTCCAGATGCTGCTGCCATTTACCCACCTCGGCACCCCAAATGATTTCGGTATTGTCTTTCGAGTAAAGAATAATATGTGCGTGGCGACTGTTATGCCGGCCGTTGAAATTGCTAACGTCGATGCGTCCGATTTCACGTAGCAGAGGCTTGTCGGGTGTTTCGGATTTGTCCATGAGGTCGAGCTGGTCCAATATCATTATAGCCGCGGCGAGGTCGTCACGCTCCCAGACTTCGCCCAGCGGCGGTATTTTTGTGACCAGCGGCAGTCCCTTTATCTCGACGATCGGCAGGTCCGGCATCTCCATATAATCGAGCACGACCTGCTGGGTGTCCACCATGAATTTTATCAGGCCCGACTTGACCAGGGCCACGGGTTTTCGCCACTGGGCTTCTACGCGGAGAATATTGTGAGTGGCCCGTACTTTTACTTCATACAGCCAGGGCATCAGCTCCTCTATATTGCGCTGCACGGATTCCGCGGCATCATCAAGTCCCAGGCTGCTGCCATCTGCTGTTGCAATTGCGTAGACTTTTTCCTGGAGTTCGTCACTGACCCAGAGGGGGACCTCGGCAAGTTCCAGGTCGCCCGCCCCTTGCCTGACAGGGATGGTCTCTTTGACATATTTCTCCATGAATATGAATCCGATGACGATTCCGCAGAGAACGCAAACGACGGCCAGTACTTTCAGAATCATTATCAAACTCGGCCCAAACCAGCTTGCTTGATGCCTTTTTCTTTTTTTGAAGCCGCCGAGCTTGAATGACATTTTTTTAGTCTTTTTTCTTTTACTTCTGGTCGCCATGATATCGCATCTTGCTTTACACGTTACGCCTCACGAGTGCCGAATATGCCGCCTCGACGATTTCAGTGCACAAATCGCTCATGGACAGTCCGGCCTTTGCTGCCGCCTTGGGTAAAAGCGAATGACTTGTAAAGCCCGGGATCGTATTGGCTTCCAGAGCGTAAGCGATTTTCTCGTCGCTCAGGAGGAAATCGATCCTTGCAAAGTGCCGGCAGTCCAGCGAGTTGAAGCATTCGACCGCCGCCCGGCTAACATTTGCCGCCATGGCTGTCTCCGTGATTGTATCGAACAGATACTCTGTTTTCTCATCGACATATTTTGCGTGATAGTCGTAGAAACCGCCTTGTGTTCGCACCTCGATTATCGGCAGGGGCCGGCCATGCAGAATGCCTACCGTCACTTCCGTGCCCGGCACGAATTCTTCGATCATACAATCGCCGTATTCGCTGAATGTTTCCCGGGCAGCAACAACAGCTTCGTGCGGCGTCGAAACAATACTAACCCCGACACTGCTTCCCTGCCTTACGGGCTTTACAACATATTTATGAGCAAAATCCTGCAACTGTTCTTCAAGCAGGCTGATATCGGTTTCGGGGCCGAACTCAATGGCCGCGGGTGTGGCGATACCGGCTTGCTCGAATAGCTTTTTGCTCGCCATTTTGTCAAATGCCGCTTTGCTTGCTGCCGGTCCGCTGCCGACATAGAGAAGCGATCGATCCTCGAGTATTTTCTGGAGCTGACCGTCTTCGCCGAATATGCCGTGCAGTGCCGGAAAGAACATGTCGACGCTGCTGTCATTCAATATTTCGAGATTGTCCGGCCGGATGTCCGCTGTGGCTACCTCGAAGCCGGCCTCTTTCAATGCCTCGGCGACAAATCTGCCGCTCTGGAGACTGATGTCCCGCTCGGAGCCAATTCCGCCGGCAAGAACGGCTATTTTTAATTTGTTGCGTTCTATTTCCAATTTACTTTTGCTTCGACTTTGGTGCGATTCATCGCACCCTACATTATCTCTATGTTCTCTGCGGTTTTTTACTTATCCCAGATTTCGATTTCAAGTTCCAGTTCGATGTTGAACTGTTCCTTAACTCTCTGTTTTATGGCTTCTATCAGCCTGGTAACATCGCGACTGTAGCATCCGGCTTTGGCGATTATAAAATTAGCGTGCTTTTCGCTGACGACGGCTCCGCCGATCTGAAGTCCTTTCAGCCCGGCCCTGTCTATAAGAGCGCCGGCCGAAGCTCCTGGCGGATTCTTGAATATGCAGCCCGAATTTTTCGTGTTCAGAGGCTGATTGTTCTTTTTATAAATCCAGATTTCTTTGACGGTCCGCATGATTTGTTCCGGGTCGGCGGAGTTGAGTTTCAGCCGGGCGTTCAGAACAAATTTTGCCGTAATGTTCGTTTGTCGGTAGTCGAATTCCAGTTCCGGTTTGCTCTTTTCGAAGATATTGCCGGAACTATCCATCAGCGTAACAGAATCCACCGCCGAGCCGAAGTCTCCGAAATTGCCGCCGGCATTCATCTTCACCGCTCCGCCCACCGAGCCGGGTATTCCCGTCAGGGCTTCGATGCCTGAGAGCCCTTTTTCCACGCACGTTAGAACCAGCTTGCTCAATTCCGCGCCGGCCCAGGCGGTTACATCCTGGGCTTCATACTTAATCTGTGCGAACTGCTCAACTTCGAGCTTTATCACCGCTCCTCTCAGACCATCGTCACTGATAAGCAGATTGGAGCCGAAGCCCATTACGTAAATGCGAATTTTATTCGCGTTGCACCGTTCGACGATTTCCCTGAGCTGCTCTGTTGTTTTGGGTCTGATAAAATAATCGGCCGGTCCGCCAAGGCCGTACCATGTTCGTTTGGCCAGCGGATAATCTGTTTCAACGATTTGCTCTAAGCCACTGAAGATACTCATCTGCCACCTTCCAAATATCGCCTGCGCCCATGGTAACCACCAGTTCGCCGGGACCTACGTTGTTCTTTAGATAATCGCAAATCGCTTCAAAGTTCTCTATGAATAGCGCCTGCGTTCCATTCGCCTGCATCCTATCGACCAGCATCTGGGCATTAATCTCCTTCCTGGCCGAATCGGAATCCCGGACAAAATAAATTTCCGGTACAATTGTTACATCGGCAAGCTTAAAGCTTTCTGCAAAATCATCAAGCAAAAACCTTGTTCTGCTGTACTGATGCGGCTGAAAAATGCACCAGATTTGTTTCGAAGGATACCTCTGCCGTATTGCCGCGAGCGACGCCCTGATTTCCGTCGGATGGTGGGCGTAGTCGTCGAGAACGGTAATCTGGTCGAACCGGCCCTTGAGCATCAGCCGGCGTTCGATACCGGTAAAGCCCGGCAGCAATTCAAGTACTCGTTCGGGTTCCAGACCGACGTTTATCGCCATAGCGATGACCGCCAGTGCATTTAGAATATTGTGCTTGCCGGGCAGTGAGATTTTCGTCCCTCCCAGCAGTTTGTTATTGTAATATACGTCGAAAGCATAAAGCCCGTCATTCAGCGCGATATTCTCGACATAAAAATTACAATTATTCTCAAGTCCGAAAGTCTCACATCGCAAACCTTTTCCCAGCCGCCGGATAATCTTCGCTACATTCGCATCCTGGCCGTTGGCAATGACAATGCCGCCCGGTTTGGTGCCGAGCGCAAATTCGCCAAACGCATCGACGATCTCATCTTCATCCTTGTAGTAATCCAGGTGGTCCTGCTCGACATTGAGTATGCAGGCGATTTTAGGCTTCAGGTTCAGGAAGCTCCTGTCGTATTCACAGGC
>Ga0114918_10002695_pt1 | contig 15856 bp, 16 predicted proteins | sample LantaG_FD_87015 | JGI IMG/M metagenome (GOLD analysis project Ga0114918, IMG submission 87015) | Deep subsurface microbial communities from Baltic Sea to uncover new lineages of life (NeLLi) - Landsort_02402 metaG | ecosystem: Environmental > Aquatic > Marine > Oceanic > Sediment | place...
CTTTCATATATAGGAACCAAATTGTTCAGAGCTTGCTGATCTATTTTTACTCCTCGTATTTCAGCATTAGATAGTGCTGTACTTCCTGGCATTAAGAACTCATAATATATTCTTGCTACTCTTTCATCCTCATCAAGAACTGCTAACATTTTCTGTGTAAGATATCTTTGCCAGTAACCATCATTTGCTGCGTATACATAAAGCATATCTTCAGGTATGTCACCATAGCTAGTCAGCTTATTCTTTTTCATAAACGCCTTCAAACCAGCTTCCCAATCCTCGGCACCAAATTCTCTCTGGCATATATCTTTCAAACCGTGTATGCCTGTTCTGGAATTTATTGCATAGTGAGCAAGCATTGTATCATGTGTAAAGTTTACTCTAATTCCTAGGTCGGACATTAAAAAGTTTCTGTCGAATTTAGAATTGTGTCCACTCCAAGAGACATTTGATTGCTCAAACAATTCTTTCATCGGGTGTTTAATGAGAACTTTCCTAGGTACTATGTATATATGCTTATCTGTTGCGATTACGGCACAGGTTATGGTATCTTTTCCAAGCATTAGTCCGGTTGTTTCCAAGTCGAGAACAGCAAATCTGCATTTCTCTGCTTCTAGAATTAACTCTCTAAATTCCATAAATGAATTAAGAACTTGGAAAGATATTTCTTTGGGAGAAGGATGCTTCACAGCGTAGTTTGTTATCTCTCCTTCTTCCGCAAGAAGAATATCTTTTACAGCAGCTATGTCTTCAACCATTCCAGAGTACCATGCTTGCCTACGTAGTGTAGCAGCAGGATGCATTGTAGGAAGTACAACAGTAGTAAAATCTACTCCTTTTGGATTTTCTATGAGCATTTTAATGGGCTTACCTCGTCTACTGGTAATACCTGCTCCCTTTCCTAATAGCATTTCTGTTGGAATATTTCCCAACGTAACTATGCATTTAGGAGCGTACTTTTTTATTTCATCAAGAAGCCTATCTCTGCATAGGTATGCAGCAGTAAGCTTTGTTGTTGGATCATTGCTATAGCACAGTGCGGCATTAGTTATGTACCAAGATGGGAAAGCATTTTCATCAATAAGATTCTGAAGTCTTTTACCACTAGGTCCAACGAATACTTTTTTCCTTTGTACTTCTTGCGTCCCTGGATTTTCTCCAACGAACATGACATCTACTCGTTCACCTTCGACTAGGTTGAATCCTCTTCCCATTATTCCAGGGAACGCTTTTAATGGGCAACCTTCACAGTTCGTGTTCGGGAGTTTTCTTGTTTTATCGTTTGGCATTATACCTCTATTGAACATCCCCACGATCTAAACTTTCTTCTATCTAATGATTCAGGAATATCTAATCCTGACTTCTTTGCTTCTGCTACGTTTATTCCAAAGCACATAAGGGTAGGAGGTTCGAAGCTATCGTCGTAAGAACTTGGAGTAACTCCTTGATAACCAACGGCATAGTTACTGTCATCTTCTACTCTCTCTTCTAGCTGCCTTCTTATTGCTCCTTGTCGTAATACTTCCTGTCCTTGTCTTCTCATTTCTTTTCGCCAAGAACCAAAAGCAGAATGAGTATGAATCCATAGAATATTTTCTTTATAATCATAAAAGCTTTTAAAGTCAGGACTTCTAGATATATCAGAAGCCACAATTTCGTTCACTGCATATTCTATAAAGGAATCAACCATTGTTCTTGTTGATCCATTAGCAAGCTGGAACAACACATTACCCATAGTCTCTTGGAAATCATCGAGTTTCCACTCTATTCTTTGTCCACCCCATGACTCCAAATACTCATTGAGCATTTCCAAATCAAAAACACAGACAGATATATTTCTTATTACTCTTTCATGTAGACCCTTGACCTTCAATGTCTTCTTTACTGAAGAGAAGATAGAATTAAATTTCTCCTTTATATAATCTGCATCCTTCGACAGCGTATACATAATGAATTTTCCAGCAAAGGAAGTTAAATCAATATCAAGCATATCAAAGAAAGCATCGTTATACGATGTAGCTGCCTTGATAGCTCTCGGCTGTGTATTCACAAAGATGCTTCTCTGTCGCAATGCCGGATCAGAAAACGTATCTTCTCCATCTACTATCACAGGCCGATCTAGAAAGAATGTTTCAGTAGTTTGATCCCTATGACCGCGAAAGTCTACACCCGAATCATACGCCATTCTTAATCGCGTAAAGAAATCTCTTGCATCCGATACAGTATCTTCTCTATACTCACCAAACACAACTGGTATGGAATTAGAGGAAGAGAATGTTTTCAACAAAACAAATCTCGTTGTTGCTGCTGATTCTGTCTTGGCATTCTTCATTCCTAGAAGAGGCATGAATATATTAAGTAGTGTAGAAGTCTTTCCACTACCCATAGTTCCATATATATTCAGGTGAGGAAATGGAATATCCGCTTCTCTCAAGAGGGGTTTATATGGTGTAGCAAATATCCATCCTATTATTGGAATGATAGTTTGAGATAAGTTTACCTTCGGAAGTAGTTCAGCTACACGTTGTACTGTGTCTGCATACTCTTCATCAGAAGGAAATATATAGATAGGATTTGGTGCGGGGTCTTGCTTACTTTCTCTCGTTCCTTTTGGATTTAGATAAACCCAAGGAGCATCTTCTTCTTGTACATATACCGTATCTTCTGACAAAGTAAGGAATTTCGATACCCAATAGTCTCCGTGCCTTCCTATCACAGAAGTTCTGTGAGCAGTTGGCATTCCTTTTTCTTCGAGAATCTTCATCAAATGAATAGAGTACATTTTTGTTTGATATGTACTACCCATCCACGACCAATGAGCATTCCCTAGAAACGTACACATTTTAGTATCAGAAATAAAAGCACCAGTAGGAATAGTTACACCACGCCATGTCTGTCCTGACGAATGAACTGTTCCATAAAATGCATCTTCCGCTTGTCCATCTCCAGTAGTCAAAAGAATCTCTGGATCGAAAACGAATGTTGCAATGACAGAGTTAGCTTTCGCTCCTCGCCAATACATAACATCACCAGAAGGAAAGAATCTATCGTCTACATAGGCTTGGTTTCCCCTAGCCTTTTGTAAATCAATATCTAATTTTCTTCCGTTGTCCTCTCTCCATCTTTCTCCAATAGGTCGCGTCTCTGCGATAGTCCGAATGCCTTCTTCTGACATTCCTACAGACAAGAGTTGGTTTAATACAAACCAATCTTTCTCGCTTCTCGTCCCCTGTGAAGACCCTCTATATATTAACTCAACTGCTTGATTACCCAACAGGCAACAAGCAGATAAATCTTTAGGATTGTATATGAGATTAGTATTTATTGATCTATATGAAACGTCTTCTACTTTATCACTTTTATAATTCTTGCTTCCTGGTATTCGTAGTACCCACTTTGCGTTGTGGCACGGATCACAGTGTAAGAAAGTACACATACTACGCATTATTCTTTGGGCTTCTTCTGAAGATACGCTTTCTGTAAGTACCCAATATGCATGAAACCCATGACCAGAATCAATTATAAATGTAGGAAGAAAAGGGAAAGTTTCTAATTGCTGATATGTTTTTGTCTTATCTGAATTAAAAGACTTAGCATCTATGTCTACCCACAGTGTGGTTACTCTAGATACTTCGTCATACTTTCCCCTTTTCCTTGGTGCAACTCCAAAATATAGATCACTATCTGCGTAATCTTGTATAGTTTTAAGGGCGTCTTCTGCTGAATCTACTAGGACTCTGGAATTTTCCTTTTTCTGCCAGACATATATTTGTTCATCATCTTTTATCGTACTGAAAATTGTCTGGAGCAACATTAAAAACTCCGATATATAAAGCCGGAGAGAGTTCTGTTTATACTCTTGTCTCCGGCTTTATTTTATTTACGAGACTAGGCTACCGAGTCCGGTAGATTCTTCTTCAACCTCATGCATATCAGATAGACTTCCTGTTTGTCCTACACAACGATCAATGGTACAGAACCCCTTCACAGAAGAAGACATATCACCGGAGGATGTTTTATATGCTTCAACAATACAACCTGTCTCGCATCCTACTAGGTCTTGATAGTCAACATCGACATTCTTTCCGTCACCAAAATCGCCATAAGTAAACAACCCTGTGCAGCGTAGAAGATCGAATAGATTGAATAGCGCCTTTGGAGTTAGGAAGACACTTCCTCGAAACGTCTTACCTACGGTGCCTTCGTGTGTGCTCTCGAAAGAAACAACTAGTTTTGGTTTTCCATTACTAGATTCGGCCTCTTCTACCTTAGTAACCATGGCACTATACGATCCTGGTTCCATTGGAACGCGCTGTTCAACAATTTCTGAGAAATCAAAACTAGGCATTTTTCTTTTCTTCCTTTACTTCTGTATTACTAGTTACCTTTTTTGTTGGAGCACTCTTCGTGTCTTCCGATTTACTAGGTATCCTACCCATAGCTCCTTCGTAAATATATTTCATTGTAGGATTAACGATCATCGCACCAAAAGGAGAATTAGGAGTTCTGTCCTTTGCTCGAACATTCCTATATGGCTGTACCTGCATTCTTCGTTCTGTAGAAGTAACCTCTCCTTCCTGCCCTGTTACCTTAACGTGTGAAGTAATACATCCAACCATATCAAAGTACTTTGGAATTCTCTTCGTAAGCTTACCAGTAAAATCCGGTTCGATATATATAACACCTGTTACTTCATCTTTGGTAAACATCTCACCAGCTGTGGTTATAAAATGCGGGCCTTTTGGCCTATTCTTAATTCTATTCAACCAAGCTTGAATTGTTGAACCAACCGCACCATAGTCCTGTATCTGTGGACTCTGACCAGCCTTATGCACAGAACGCAAATGCATATCCATTAGTATATCATAAAAGGCTGTCATACTATCTAGTGTAACTGTTTTATATGGAGATGTGGGCGAAAACAAAGCATCATTAAGTGCCTTGACATCTTCTTCTCCAACGACCTTCCATACAACTACCTTGTCATCACCAGCGTTTAAGAATGTTTGCTCTACTGTCTTTAGTCCACCATCAGTATCGGCAAAAAACATTGGCAACATATCATCTACGTCAACAACCGATCCGCACAGATGGGTTTTACCTGACCCCGCATGTCCATACCATAGAAACCGTAGTGGTTTATTTATGATTTCATCTAGTTGAATCCTCGGCATAGTATTAGTTCACTTCTCCTTTATTTATTTCGTTTGCATTGTCGCACAGACTATTTAGTGCCTGAGCGAAAGATCGAAGTCCTGCTGTTATGAGTGAATACTCTACATCCTTTCCTGATATGACTTTCTTTTCTATAATATTATTACAGACCATATCTTGTAGATGACGCCATATTCCTAGTGAAAGATGTAACTCTTCTAGTAATTCTTTATGCGTCATAGAACAATGCCGAGACAATGCAGATACAACAGCTAGTCTTATATTATTATTTAGAACTGATATTGTATCTTCATATTCAAAGATGCCCATCTCATCGTCGTTCATACTTTTATTTCTCCAGTACCGATAGTAGCGTAAATCATATTATATAGGCTTTCACCTCTCTTAGTAACTTTCGTTTCTCCATCTTCTATATACTCATAATCGTCTGGACCGACAACACCACCTGTATTCTCTGGTTCTTTCTCCGTGCTGTCTGTACTGACTACTTCGTACTTTGCTATCCAATCTAATACTTCTTGTTCTTTTCTAGCAAAGTGCTCTTCTTCCAGCTTATTATAGAGCTTCAATTGTTTGTAATATCTCCGCGCTGGAAGGAATAGGATTGCTAAAAATATCGCAAAAATTTGTAGCAATCGTAGAAGGTATTGGTCAACAGGATTCATCTTATATGTTGGCTACTTCCTCTCTAAAGTTTTTCTCGATATCAAACGCGTCCTTAATTAGATTGGCCCACCTTTCTTTAGGGTCTATAGAAGAATCACTATTTAAAACAGAGTACCCTTTCCTTGCTTCCAATACATCTTTCCATAGCATGTACTCTGTGATATAGAACATAGGTAGGTTAGTCTTTATACTAATCTCTTTTATAAATTCTGCTGTTCCTAAATTGACCCGTATATGTGTTCTTCCAGAACGCTCTGGAAAAGTTTGTTCCATATCCTCTACGATAGATAAAGGATTTATAGAACGAACATATTCCATTGGCGGAAGGTGAGATAAGATATCTCTAGCGTATTCAGATACTCTTGGTGGTTCATCAATACCATATTCCTCAGTATAGGAATCAATAACTTTTTCTATTTCCTTATATAATATTGTAGAAATCCACAGCTGCCTTCCTGCATATTGTTTCCCTTTTAATGATATCTTTCTCAGTTCCTTCCATCCGAGGAAAGAATCAGGAGAAACAACGAATAGAGTTAGATTCTCTGTAACTATAGCATGTGTTATAACATGGTTTACTGTATGATATGTTTTCTTTAAGTCAGTTATAATTCTACTGCTAGTTTCAGATGCGGATACAGTTTGAATCTCGTCTTCTGCGAGAGTTCTTACTGTAGACAAAGACGCTATAAGCGCTTCATGTATGCAATCTGAATGGTCTTCTACAAAGAAGTTAAATAAAACTGGCGTATATATTCCATAATGCTCTGCTGCTTTATGCAGCGCAACGTATGATTCTTTTGGTATACGTACTTGACCCACAATCGACTCCTAATGAAAGATACCGAATATTCTCTATTGCTTAGATGATAGCATATGTTGCTCCTCATTGTCAATATACCTTGCGAGATGTTCCAACAAATCATCTATATCTAAAACCAAAAGACCGTCATTGGTGTTAGTAACATACAAAGCACAGCCGTCGCATTCTATTTTCAATTTGTTTTTATTTCCTGGAACCATCATGTTCGCTGCGTTGCTGATGCTATCAGTTATAATCTTCTGTGCTTGTCTTCCTTTCTTTCCTTGTGTTCTTCCTTCTATAAGCACAGCTAGAAATGTTCTTTCCTCACTAGTGGAGGATAGCATATCCTTTATTCCTTGTTGGAACTTTGGCTTTGCTTTTCTAACGTATTTTCTGGTCACGACTGTCACCACGAATCGTTCTATTTATATCAATGATTAAAGAATATATCGCACACGATATAGTAGAGATGAATATTATGAGTATGAATATATTCTTCATCTTAAAGAAGGAGTAGAATCCCGCACCGTCGCTGCGGTATATTGATACGAGTATGATACCGCAGACAGTTAGTACGAGCATGTATATACCGAATAGGTTAGATAACAGGAATGTATTTCCATATGGAATAGGACATATCTTCGGTCCTATAATATTTTTACCTAGAACTATACCGTCCTCTACCATATCAAACTTCCAACCTATTTGAACATCCTTCAAATGCAGCAGATATGCAAGCGTCGTACTAGAGAAAAGCAGAATGATACTGCATGTAAAGTCTAGAGAACCTATAGCAGAAGATATCTCTTCTATCTTGTCCCGACTCATAAATAGTGTAAACAAAATATATGTAGATAACGTCCAAAATATAATATACCTTGTCCACAGTATATTAAGAAGTGTCGCCTGACGCAGCTTCAAACCTTCTAGCCACCTGTAGAATTTCTCTTCTTTATCGCTCATTATATTTTCCTTTCAGAACTAACAACCCAACTCTAAAACCAAAATGCCGGATTACTGATATCCTATTGCTAAGTATCCATAGGTTCCTCTCTCTTTTCTTCAGCCTGTGAATCCTCTTCTGTATAAATCTGTCCAATAACAATAGTATCTTGTTCATTAGGAGATTCAGTAATACTATTTTCTTCTTCATCAGGTAGTTTATTTCTTTGATCGCCAACCTTATCTGTAGTTGTCTCCTCGATTTTATTTTCATGCTGCACTCTTCTCATTCTAGGATATAGAACCTTCGTCTTAAATATATCCATAGTAATAGGAACTACATCTGATACTAGATTCATAGCTTCTCGTGCATATGCAGTGTGTTCCTTCTGTGCTGCTGGATGAAATCTTTTTTCTAACCAATTCATAAATGATAGAAGATTAACTGTCCACACAAAGTTGGTATAGACACTAGTACCTAGCACACCGCGTGCTATTTCTTTTCTAACTCCTGCATTTAGAAGATCGGTATACGTACCAATTGATCTTTCCATTTCTCTTACAAATGGAAGAGTTTCTTCTGGAGAAAATCGGATTTCTGTGGGAAGAGGAGTATCTCCCAGTTTTTTTATAACTACACAGTCATTTGCATCTCGTTCCATAGCAAGAAGTTCGTCTTCTAAAAACGGTTGACTTGGTATATTTACGTTATTGTTTATATCGTTTGCTTGTTTTATTCGATAAGATATCACAACATATTGTTGTTCTATTGCTTCGCTGCTTTGAACTATATGAGTATTCGAATCAATACCAGGAATAAAATATCCCATTTTGTGCGCAGTAGTAAAGCGAAGACTCCTTTCATTAAAGGTTCCAATTCTGTGCCGCATCCACTGCCTTGCCACAAATATAGGAGCAGTCACAAGGAAACTAAATACAACGTGTTCGAAAGGAGTATTATGTTTTGGGTCCGCCAAAAGCATTCTTTGAATCAACGCTCTCTTTTGGTCATTACTAAATGTTCTTGCTTCCATTCCATAGCATACGGAAGCACATTTACAAATCTTCAAGTCATCACCCATGTGATCGAATAGTTCTATGCATCCGCGATTATGAATATAGATCGTCTTGTTCGAGACCATCTTCCCACTCCTTTTCTTCTTGTAGTTCTTTCATACAATTATATATAGCAGCGTTGGCACTGTTCGCCCAGTATTCAGCTAGTCCCCATACCGCTGTTTTATGCATCATAAAAGGTCGCCTTCCTGGAAGTTCTTTATCAAGCTCTATACCAAATCCCACAAGACGGTCATAACAGTCATCCATTTCCTTTCCTAACCAAGGATACAAATCAATTCCCATGTTTAGCATGACAGTATATGCAAATACTATTACATAGAAGTGATCCACCTTATCTTCTTTTGGAAAAGAGGAACAGAATATCATATGCGCAAGCTCGTGTATGATACAGTATAGATTAACTACCTCATGTAGTCCTTTCTGTATATCAATTTTATTTTCTCTAAAGTTTAGATGAGCTAGAGTTCCTTCATCAGGCAAACTATCTACATAGTGTAGACGGTACCCATGATGGATAACGATCTCTTCAAATAGCTCTGTCAATACTTCTATGTTAGCAGGAAACTGCACACCTAGAACATCGTGTTGATATATAGAATATAATATAAAGTTGGGAGTATGCTTAAATTTTATACAGAGAGGACAACGCATCCACACGGGGTCTTTCTTATTTTTCTCTTCTACTTTATAGTATCCTTTGGAATCTGCCATTGCAACTGTCTGCATGTGCAGTAGTTCTTGAGTAGAAAATATGTTCAGGTATTGAAGATTATAAGACATGCTATACTTCCTTTTCTGTTAGTTCATTGCTCATTGCTAGGAAGGACTCTTCTATTAGAGCTATGATTTCTTTATGCTCATTACCAACAGATAATGTGGTTTGTATAAGAACTAGTAGATTAACCAATCTACTTATAACCCTAGCGGGGTATAGGTCTTCTACTTTCCAATACATCTGTTCGGATAATCCAACGAATTTTATACTATCAGTACTTATATCTGCATCGTCAGATGCATTTTGAATTGCTTCTTCTTCTGTTTCACCATCAACTAGTAGTGCTCTTTCCCATAATTCTATACGCCGAACGAGCCACCGATTTTTCGTATCGTTTGTATCATCCACTGATAACACCCGCGCTTTTTAATAGCATAAGTGTAAGAATATTTGGAACATTACTTGCTGTTATAAGAGTAGTTTTATCATAATCAAACGCTTCCGCTAGTTCCTTTCCATTCAAGGGAACTCCTTCTTGTTCTGGATATGTCAAGGAACCATAGCTTTTAATAGCACAACTTATGTGGTCTTTAATATGCTTTATTCTAATTGGATGATATTCATATTCCGTTTCATTACCCGACAATTTACTACCAACAGATGAATATAGGTGATGAAGAAAACCACTAGATGCAATTGGTAGTTGCGCAGAACCAAGAGCAGTGAAGTATAGAAGCATAGCTGCGCCGAAGAATGCGTCGGCTCTGTCAAGAAGTATCTTCCTCTTCTTTAGTGTGGGTGTATCCTCTTTTTGTTTCTCATCATATATATCGACAGCCAGTAGTTCTGCTATCGTACTCTTTTTCATCAGAGGTGAATAATCAGATTCGTCATAACCAAAAAGTTTTGGATCATCGACAAACTTTTTATATTCTTCAAGAAACATACCTACAATATCTATTGCATTTGAAAGTGATATACCATTATCCTGCAATGTCCTATCTATTTCTGGTGTAATTATCCCCGAACTAATTAGATATTCGTTACCATTAAATCGTTTCTTTTCTTTAATTACTCTTTGTATTTCTTTTAGTATACTATTTACTACGCTATCTTTTCTAGCACACAACACATAAAATAGATTGCAACAATTTGCCATAACTGGCAACATCTCTTCAGCGGTTCCGAATAGCTTAGTTGTCCAACCAACACCCGATCCAAACACCCTACTTCTAAAGATTGTTGGACTTACAAACAACGTATTCTTTGTACTCCAACTTGTATATACTACATAAGGATATGTGACTTGCGTAGGATTAGTGCAAACAGTTTGTGCTAGTAGCGGTATAATAAATCCGTCTCCGACGTGTGGAATAAACAGCGACTGTTTCGCCAACATCTTTTGGATCAATTCGTATCTTTCCTTATCTCCTTTGTCTATGGGCAGTATAACTGTTTGGATAGTTATTTCCTTATCTAAAATCTTTGCCCTTGTTTCTGGATTATCCAATCTATAACCATGTGGTGTCGTAGTTCCCTTTGGAAATATGGCTAACCATAACGATGAAATAATATCGTTAAAATATAGCCCTATAGAATATACTTTTTCATACCCAAACAGCTTCTTAGTTACATCATCGGTATAGTATTCTGATATTCCATCCGATCTATGGATAGCTACTATCTTTCCTTTATATGTTATAACTGCTACAGCTTTCGGTGATGCTGGAACCATAGATGGAAATACCATATATTCCCCACTGTAACCTATACCGTGTGTATCCCTTTTACATTCTTCAAGTCCTTCTTCTATATGACCGAGTAGAATTACCCTGGATTTTTGTGAAAGAAATCTTCGAAATCCTCTATTTAGTCCACCGCTTGCACAGCTCACGAAATTATAACAAGAAGTAAAGCTATTTATGTACGCATCATCGTTCTCTGCAAAGTAATCATATGTAGACTTAATCATCTTTCTCCAATTCTTTATCCACGATAATAACTTTTCCTTGTTCAACAAGGATACTAAGAACTTCTTTGAAGAAGGGAGTCATGACAGTGAATACTACATCTTTGCCTGTATACGATTGGCATATGGGACATCTAACCATATTCGTTATGCACATAACAAATCTTATAATGATATCCTTGTCTATTCCTAGTAGGTCTATATCGCTTTCTACCAAACCCATATCGGTTAGTATAACACTAAGTATGGATTCACCACCGTATTCATCAGGAAAACAGTCGTTGGCAGAGCATTGTATATCATCAAGTACATCTTGTATTTCGTAAAAATCAAATGCACCCTGTATCATTTGGCAGAAAAGAAGTATTTGTTCTGTCTCATCATCTGAGAAGTTACTTGATATAATAGTTGGTACACATCCTGTGCTTTCCAATGGATGAACATACGTCGTGTCCCGCAAATGTTGTTTTGATCCCATCGTCTACACCTCTTATTAGTTGTTCTTTCAAATAGTGATTGTTATCAGAATCATATTCTACGAACAGAAGTTGGAATGCTATCTTTGATTCCACATATCCATAATTTTTTCTTTCCATTCTACAAGCACTACGTACTGCCTCTCTGGATATTTCCATAACACTTGAAAGAACACCAAGCTCTACTCCAAATCTATATGCTTCATCTTCTGTCTTTGCTATATCATTTACAACCAGACTAAACAGTAGTCCAGTATTTACTACGTGTTTTAACTGTGTTTTCTTTTCCCAATCTTGGTGAATTTTTACTGGAGCGTAGGCTAATATAGAACCATATAGTTCTTTATCTCTATCTTCGATCCTTCCTATGAATTGTTCTGTCTCACCAATACCCCGCGTTACCTGTGCTACTAGATAATCAAAACTACTTTCTTCTCTTTCACTATCTCCTACTATGTAGCACATTTCATAAGTAGATAAGAATCTTCCAGTATTAAACATTGGACCAGTACCAGAAAAGTACATATGTGCTAGTCCTGTCTCGCCCCTTTGCGAACTAGAAAATATGTTTTTCTCTTTGTAGGTAAAGTACCCAGGAGTAGATACTGTTAGTCTATTTGTTCTTATATATGTACCCAAGTAGTTCTGTCTGGTCTTGAAGCGTGTAAAATCGTCTTGAACAATAAGTATAGGAGTAGAAATGTAAGTACACTCTGCATATCTTTTATCCACATTTGTAAACTGATCCGGTATCAGTTCCATTGCAGACGCAGCAACGAATCTTTTTGTTCTGAATTGTTCTTGTTGAGTATCTTTTAAATTATCGTAGCAAAATAGTAGTTCCATTTTAACCACTCTTATATCTTGGTACTCTTTTCTAAAACACGATTTACAAACCTTAGAAAAGAGAGTTGGGCGGGGATAACCCGCCCAACTATATCAAACCAACAAACCATTACCTACCCAACGTGCGGGTTCATGTCTACAGCATTGACACAATCATCTACAGTTGCTAGACGATCTGAATTCTCAGCCGAAGCAGTGAACGTCGCACCATAACCACGATTATATTCAGGCCCAGGAATCTGGAACTTGAATGAACCGTCGTTATTCCTAGAGAACTGAATGCGGAAGTAAGTCTTATCTGATGCCGCAGACTTACGATCAGCATACTCATTAACCGTAGGATCGCTTGCATTCTGTAGCCAAGTCTGGAAAGAATCAACTACACTATCCATATTGATATCCTGCACAGCCCCATACTCACGATTAACTTGCTTACCAAGCACTTGAATATGGAGAACTGTATCTCGCATAACTGCCTGTGCATCAATATAGCTACGACCCGTACCGGCCAACGAGGAGACGAGGTTAAACTTTGCCATTGTAATTTCTTATTCCTTTACTAGTTGAGAACCCGATTAGCAACTTCGACTGCAAGAGAACCAATTTTTACAAACCCTTCTATTTCCGTTGGAACAATATGTAGCTTTCCATTCGATACAGCATCTGCTACTTCTCTTGCGGATATAACAGAGTCCAGCGGAATAGAGTATTCATCTTTACTTGTGTCTTGTTTGTCTCCTTCTTCTACTTTATTTGTGACTTTATTGTTTGCAACTTTCCCACCTGTTTTAGCTGCTGTAACTTTCGCCTTTGCAGGTGTAGTTCCTTTGAAAGCAGCTTTCTTTGGGGAAAGATTAGTTGCGCCTACGTTATTTATTTTCGATACACCAGCGGTATATGTTGTTCCGTGCCCACCAGTGAAATCTTTTCTTTCATATGGCAGGTGTTTACCAACAACATTCTCTATATATACCATCTGGTCATACGATTCTACTGCATTTACACAATACTTTTTTCTTATGTATGCAATAGGGTCTTTACAGTTCGGATGCGTGATACCGTAGATTATGGAAAGAACCGTTCCAGTTCTTCCGTGTCCACCCTGGCAATACACAATTACTGGCATTCTCTTTACATCTGGAAACGACCTTTCTTTCAATAGACAGATTTCTTTTAAGATGTCTTCCCATATTTCTATCGGATAGTCTGGCGCTTTCCTATCCGCTATTGGAATAACCAGTTGTTTGAATTCCTTCCATCGTTTAAGTATGTCGAGTTCAAAGCCTTCTGCGACAATCTTTTCTGTTGATGATTTCGCTGAGCTATAATTAAGACAACAGATATTCAAACCATCAAATGTAAGTTTAAGTCCACGCGACTCTCCAGCACCATAGAAATCCAACCCCATATTCGGGAGAGAAAAAGCCAATACATTTCCTGTGTGACATTCCTTTGTCACTTGATAACTATATTGACCACCGACATTCTTATATTGTTCACTAGGAAATGTATTAATTCCGTTGCTTCCATTACGTCCTACAGGTAGAGTAGCTGGATTACCTACATGAGGAGTGGTGGAAGAATTAGCAATAGCGCTTGATTTTACAATTGACATTTGTTTCTCCTAACTGTTTATTTCAGCGTAGTATTCTATTACTTCTTTCTTCCGACCTCGGAAGCGTCCGTTATAGATATTGTTATTGGTGATTTATTTTCGTGCATTTGCATTTTTGTGTTTACATATTCTTGCAGTTCCTTTGCTGTCTTGAAATTATCTTGATCGTCACCTAGCGAATCATCATCTTCTTCATCATCATCATCATCTTCTTCATCATCATCGTAATCATCAAACTCTTCTTCATCATCATCTTCTTCTTCGTACTCTTTTGCCATCTCCTTCACTGCATCCTGCAATTTTACTATTGTTTCTCCAAGGAGATTAGATATATGTTCTGGTTCCTCTGTCCAAAAGCATTCTCCTTCTGTAATTTCTAATAGCGTATCTTCGAATTCATCTTGGTCGTTTACATTTTCTGCTATAGATTTATGCTGTGTATAGTACAGTGAGCATATATTTTGTCGAAGTCTCGAAGCAAACATAGCATCGAATACATCTTCCTTTGGGTATGCAAATGGAAAGTATTCTACAGAAGTTGCAGGATTTGCTTTCGATGGGAACATAGACCAGGAATCATACAGTTGTTCTAATCCATAGCCAAAGTATTTATCCGATGAATAGTAATTCTTCTTAGTCCAATTCATGACTGTCGGCATCTCTACCAATCCAAGATTGCCTAGAAGTTTTGATGTTATAATGGATTCTATATTACCCGGTTTAATCCGCTGTCTTCCGCTCTCTTCATCACTAAGAGAAGCATAAGCTAGAATTGTTCTTCTTCTATCTTCCGATCCATTCAGTATAAATGCTGGTGTTCCAATTGCAGATGGATTTCCTCTGCCGTATATCTCTAGTTTTTTATCCCCATCAGGTACAGTTATGTATCTGTTATCCCATAGAGATATAACACGTTTGCTATCTTCTTCCTTTGACTCATAACTATTTTTCGTATATTCGCTTCCTTCTAAGTAAGGTTTGTGATTAACAAAAGTCACACCATCTACTACTGTTAAGCATCGAAGTCTCGGAAACAATCCTAATGCGTGTGCTTGTTGCAAGAAACGAAGGAATGATTTTGTTACTTTAAGATATGTCCATGTCTTTGGTGGACCCAATCTCTTTTCTGTTAAGAATCTTTTAAGTTGGCTGTTAGAGTTTGAACAGAATAAAACACCCTTATCGAAACAAAGTCCACCATTATGATTCAAGTCATATCCATAATCAATGAATACAGGATTAGGAAATGTTCCTCTAAGTTTCGTTAGGGCGGCGGCTGCAATCCTAGCCCACTTTTGACCACCATATGCATTTGACCATATTCCCTTATTGAATACTAGAAATGTGGCTGTCGCTGCATCACTCTTATTATAACGAGTGACAAATCCTATGGCAGACGATCTACTTTCACCACGCAATCCTCTTATAAAGTATCCATCGTCTATTTTCGATTGCGAAGCAGAATGCCTCGCTTCTCCTAGACAAATTCCAACAAGATAATCGCACAATAGATTAGCTAGGTCTCTTGTAAATGCCTCATACCTCACATTAAATATGTTTTCAAATC
>Ga0114918_10002696_pt1 | contig 15851 bp, 6 predicted proteins | sample LantaG_FD_87015 | JGI IMG/M metagenome (GOLD analysis project Ga0114918, IMG submission 87015) | Deep subsurface microbial communities from Baltic Sea to uncover new lineages of life (NeLLi) - Landsort_02402 metaG | ecosystem: Environmental > Aquatic > Marine > Oceanic > Sediment | place: Baltic...
CGCCCCCCCGCCCAACCTGTTTTTCCACTTTCCGCGCGCCTTTCTGGCTGGCCGGCCTGGCGCCTTCCCGCCCATGCCCATGCTCCTTCTCACCTCCCAGGCCCAAAATCACAGCCTTTGATTCTTGCAAAAAAGAGAATGCCACACGCGCACGCGCCACCACCCTCCCCTCGAAAACAATTCACACCCCTCCACCCCCATCCGCGCCCGCCCACCCGCCAAGCCTGGCCGCCGCCGAGTCCGCCGCCGCCGCGTCGCCGTCGCTGAGGGGCATGCCCGCCGCGGCCGCCAGGGAGACGCAGCCACGCAGCAGGCTGCGCGCGGCCCGGGCCGCCCGGGCGGCCTCCGCCAGGGCGGCCGCGGCGAGGGCGGGGCCCGACCCGGCCGCGGCCGCGGCGGCCGCGGCCGCGGGCGAGGGCGGCAGCGCGTCCGCCACGCCCACCGCCACGCCGGCCAGGGCTAGGATGGACGCCGGGTCCGGCCATTCCAGGCCTAGCGGCGAGGCGGAGGCGGAGGGCGCGCCTGCGCCTCCCGCGCCCGCCGCCGCGGCCGCGGCGGCCACCGCGCCCGCCGCCTCCTCCTCGTCCACCGCCGGCGCGGCGGCTGCGAGGAAGGCCGCCGCCCGCCCGGCCGCCGCGTACAGGCTGGCCGCCGCCGCGGCCGCCAGGGCGGACGGCACGCCGGGCGGCAGGAGGAGCGGGGAGGACGCAGGCGCGCCGCCGCCGCCGCCGCCGCCGCGTGAGGAGGGCACGGCGGCCGCGGCCGGCGGCGGGTCTTCCTTGAGGTCACCACCCCCGCCGCCGGCGCCCTCCACCACGGCCGCGCCAAACCAGCCGCCGCCGCCGCCCCGGCCGAGGCCGCCCGGGAAGCGGGCCGGGCGCCGCCCCGCCGCCCGCTCCGCGGGCGTGACCGCCAGGATCCGCCCCCGGGGCAGGCCACCGCCGCCCCCGGGCAGGCCGACCAGGTCCTCGGGCGGCGCCCCGCCCGCGGCGACGGCTTCCAAGAAGCGGGCGGCCGCCCGGCGGGCGGCCGCGGGCGAGCCGGGCAGGGCAGCCTCCCACCGCCCCAGGCCGCCGCCCGCCGCCGCGGCCAGCACGCCCGCCGCCGCCGCCGCTTCGCGCGCGCCCGCCAGGCTGATGGCGTACGAGGACGCGGCGGCGGCGGCGCCGCGATCCAGGCTCAGCCAAGCCGGGCCCGGGGCGGGGTGGCGCTGGGTGGAGGCCGCGGCGGGCGCGCCCCCCCCTAGCACGCCCAAAGCCCCGACCACGCGCGGCTGGGCGGCCGCCAGCAGGGCCACCGCGGAGGACGGCCGCCCACCCTCCCCGCTCTCCGCCCGGCTGACGGCCGTCACCAGGGACAGGACGGACACCCAGTGCCCGTGCACGGGCGCGGCCTCCCAGGCAGACGAGGAGGGCGGCGGCGGAGGGGCTGGCAGGCCGCCGCCATCAGTCGACGCACCCCCCCCACCCCCACCCCCACCTCCCCCATCCGCCCGACCGTACGCGCCCCCGCTCCCTCCGCCCGGCAGGCCGCCGCCCTCGGGCGCCAGCAGCCAGCGGGCCAGGGCGCAGGCCCGGGGGCCCGCGTCGCGGGCAACCAAAGCCGCCAAGCCGCCGGGCGAGCGCGCGACGTCCAGCGCCAGGAGCAGGGCCGAGGACAGCGCGCTCGCCGCGGCGGCTGCTGTGGGCGACGTGCTCCCTCCCCCCGCCACCGCCGCCGCCTGGTCCGCGGCCGCCGCACCCATGAGAGCGACCGGGTCCAGCCCCGCCACATCCAGCGCGGTCAGCCACTCCGACGCCGGCAGCAGGGCCCGCCGCAGGGCGGCCGCGACGACGGGTAGCGCGTCGAGCGCGTGGCTGATCCTGCCGCCGCCCCGCCCGCCGCCACCGGCCGCGGCCGCGGTCGCGGCCAGCAGGGCCGCCAGGGCGGGGCGGGCCGCGACGGCCCGCTTGGCCGGCGAGGGCGGGGCGGTGGCGGCGGCAGACGCCGCCGCCGCCACCGTCGTCGCCGCCGCCGCCGCCCCGCCGCCGCACCGCAGGCACGTCAGCACGGCCGCCAGCAGCGCGTCCGTCACCGCGCCCGGCGCGGGCGCGGCCGCCGGGCGGCGCAGCCACAAGGTGACCAGGCCCAGGGCCGCCTCCGTGACGGCCGCCGACCCGCTCTCCGCGGGAGGCGGCGTCCCCTCCTCCTCAGGCAGGCTGGGCAGGGCGGGCGGGTGGTGCGAGGAGGACGGCCCGCCGCCGCCGCTGCCTCCCCACTCCAGACTGCCGCCGCCGCCCGGCCGCCGCCCGGCCGCCGCCTCCCCGGCCGCCGCGCCGTCCACCAGCAGCATGAACGTGCGGGCTAGGGTGACCGGGTCCAGGCGGGGCGGCGGCGGCGGCGGGGGCGAGCCAGCAGCAGCGGCAGGCGCCACGCCCGCGACCACCTCCGCCTCCAGGGCCGCCCGCAGCACGCCCGCCGCCGCGCCCGCGTCCGCCCAGGTCGGCCGGGGCGGGCCCCGCGGCGGGGGCGGCGCCGCCGCCCGGACGGCGACCAGGGAGGCCAGGGACGCCAGGGCGGCCGCCCGCCCCGCGCCCGCCGCGCCCGCGCCCGCCGCGCCCGCCAGGGCAGCGGTCAGTTCTCGCACGGCCGGCACGCGGGGCGCCAGGTCGGACCCCAGGGCGCGCTCCAGGGCGCGCACGTCCCAGGCGCGGGGCGGCGCGGAGGCCGCCCCGCCCTCGGCGGACGCGGAGGGTGACCAGGCAGTGGCCGCGGGCGCGGTCGCGGCGGCCAGGAGGGGCGCGCCCGGGTGCGCGACCGCCAGGGCGGCCGCAAGGCCGCCGGCCTGGGGCGGGGGGCCGCCCCGGGCGGCCGCGGCCAGGGCCTGGGCTGCCGCGGCCAGGGGAGCGGCGGCGGACGGCGGCGGCGCGCCCGTCTCCGGGTCGGCCGCGCCCAGGCCCGCCGCCTCCAGCGCGGGCGCCGCCGCGGCCGCGACCGCGGCCGCCAGGCCACCGGGGGCCAGCACGAGCGCGCCCAGCCCGCCACCCGTGCCGCCCGCCCGGGCGGCCGCGCCGTCCGCCGCGACGGCCGCCAGCAGCCCGGCCGCGGCCGCGTCGGCCGACGCCGCCAGGCGGGCGGGCGAGGGGGCGGGCGCGGCCGCCGCGGCGGCCGCCAGGGCCTGGAGAGCGGAGACTAGGGCGTCCCCCCCGCTGGCGCCGCCCCCGCCCGTCCACCTGCCGGCCACGCCCCACAGCGCCCGGGCGCCCGGGTCCGCGGCCGCCGGGTCGGCGGCCGCACCAGGCGGCGGCGGCGGCGGGCAGGCCAGCAGGCCGGTGGCCAGGCAGTCCAGGGCGGCCGCCTGCGCGGCCGCCGCCCAGGCGGCGTCCTCGAGGGAGGGGGAGGGCGCGGGCCCCGGACCCCCTCCGCCTCCGCCCACCCCCGCCGCCGCCGCCACGTCCTCCCAAAAGCCGGGCGTGGCCGCCAGGTCGCCCGCGGCTCGGCCGCCCGCCGTCAGGACGAACGCGACGGCGGCCAGGGCGGCCGCCGCGCCCGCGGGGGCGTCAGCAGTCAGCCGGCCCGCCTCCGCCACGCACCCCCGCAGGGAGGCCACGAGCGTGGACAGGGGCCGAGGGGCAGGCAGGGCAGCGTCAGGCGGCGTGCCGGCCGGCGGCGTCAGGGGCGGGCACGACGCGCCCGCCCCACCGGCACCACCACTCATCTCCGGCAGCAGCAGGTCTGCCGCGAGGGCCGGGTGCGAGGCCAGCACTTCGGCCAGGACCCCGCCCGCCGCCGCCGCGGACGCCGGGTCGGCCGCCACGGCGTCCGGCTGGAAGGGGCGCACCAGGGCGGCCCGCACCTCGGGCGCCAGGCCTGCGCCCGGGCGGGCGCCCTGGGGCAGGGCGGCCGCCAGGGCGGCCCGCCCGGGGAGGGCGGCCGCGGCGCGCGCGAGCGCGCCGACCGCGGCCAGGCCCGCCGCCCGGGCGGCCGGGTCGGGCGCAGGCCGGCAGGCCAGGGCCGCCAGCGCGGTGGCGGGCGGGGGTGCGCCCCGTGGGCCCGGGCGGAACAGGGCCGCCGCAATGGTGGCGGGCGCGGGGCCCTGGCCCGGAGGCACCAGGGCCGGCAGCAGGCGCAGCCACTCGGCCGCCGCCTCGGCCTCCGCGGCCGCCTCCGAGGAGGAGGGCTGGGATGAAGGGTCTGCGGCCGACTCAGGCGCCATCGGCGGCAGCGCTGGCAACAGGGACGCCTCCACCGCGCCCGGCACGCGCAGGGCGGCCGCCGCGCGGGCGGCCAGGCCCCCGCCCGGCGCGCCCAGAGCCCGCCGCACCAGGCGCAGGCCCGCCGCCGCCACCCGCCACCGCTCGCCCGGCTCGGCCGCGGGCCAGGCCCGCACGGTGGGCAGGACACAGTCCAGGACATGCGCGAGGGCGGCCTCGCCAAAGGAGGAGGAGGGGGAGGAGGAGAACGAGGAGGAGGAGGTGGGAGCGGCGCTCCCACCACCCCCGCCCCCTTTCTCATGCCCACCTCCAACCACGCCCGCCGCGATGAGGCGGGCGCCCAGGCGCAGGGCCGCCAGGGTGACCGGGTACCGCCCCGCCGCCGCTTCAGGGCCCGCGCGAAGGGCGTCCAGGGCGGGCAGGCCGCCGCCGCCGCCGCCTGCGCGGGCGCCGGGCGCGGGCGCGAGGAGGTGAGTGGCGGTGCCGCCGCCGCCGCCCCCACCTGGCCGCCCGCCCGTCAGGGCCGCCGCCACGCGGGCGGGCGCGATGCGGGCGAGGGCGTGGCCGTAGGCCAGGGCGTCTGCGACAGCTTCCAGGGGCGGGTCCGGGCGGCGGGCCAGGGCCGCGGCCGCGGCCGTGGCCAGGGCGAGGGCGCCGCCGGGGAGCGCGCCGGGCGGGGCTAGTCCGGCCAGGGCGGCCGCGCCCGCGCCGCCGCCGCCGCCGGGGGCTGCGAGGCGGGCCAGCAGGTGCAGGGCCGCCCCCAGCTCGGCTTGGGGTCCCAACACAGCCCAGGCGCCCGGCGGCGGCGCGCCCGGCGCGCCCAGGGCGGCGTCCTCGGGCGAGGCCGGGGCGGCCGCGCCCCCGCCGCCGGCGCCCTCTCTCAGCGCTCCCAGCGCCGCCCACGCCCGGGACAGGAGCAGGTGTGACCCCGCCCCGGGCGGCATGCCGGGCGTGGCCCACTCCACCAGGGCCCGCACGGGCGGGGACCCGCCGTCGGCCGCCCAGGCCTCCGCGGGGGAGGGCCCCCACCCGGCGCCGCCCCACCCGGGTGGGGCGACGCCCCGCAGGGCCCCGCCCGCGCCCGCCGGCACGGCCAGCCAGCGCGCGCCGGGGAGGGGCAGGCGGTCCGGGGCGGTGATGTGGGTGCCGACCGAGCCAGGCGACCGCAGGGCCAGGCCCCGCACGGGCGCCTCCCCCGCCGCGTGCGCGGTGGTCAGGGTGGGCAGGGCCGCCAGGGCGGCTGCCGCGCCCGCCGCGCCCGCGGGGCCCGCCGCCATCGCGGCCAGGGCCCGGGGCAGGGGTGTCGGCAGGGCCGGGTACACGCCCCGGGCGGAGGCCAGCAGGCGGCGGATGGGTTCCGCGGTCGGGTCGGGCTGAGCGGAGGAGGGTGGCGGGCCGTTGCCGCCGCCCTCCGCCCCGTCCCCCTCCCCCCCCCCACCCCACACGCGCGCACACAGGCCCGGGTCGGGCCCAAACACGCCCTCCAGCACGTCCAGCAGGGCCGCTGCGGGCGTGGGGGGTAAGGAAGCGAAGCCCAGGTCGAAGGAGGCGACGCCCGCGGCCAGCACGTCCGCCAAGATGGCCCGGCAGGCGGGGCCCGTGGGCGACGAGGCGGAGCAGACGCCGGCGGCCGGGCGAGCGAGCGACGCGAGGGCAGCCAGCGCGGCGGGCGGCGGCACGGAGAAGGCCTGCTGCTCGGCCCCGCCCTCCCCGCCCGCCACGCAGGCCAGCGCGTCAAAGGCCGCCAGGCCAAAGGCGACAACCGCCGCGGCGGGCGAGGCGGCGGCGGCGGACACGGCCCAGGGCGCCACCGCGCCCGCCAGCGCGCGGCGGGGCGCGGGCGCCGCCAGCGGCGGCAGGGGCACGTCTGCCGGGTCGCCCGCGGCCGCGCCGGCCAGGCGCGCAAGCAGGCGGCCCATGCCCAGGGACCCGACCAGGAGGACGGCCGCCAGGTGGTCTGGGCGGCGGCCGCCGGGCGGGGGCGGGGCGGACAGGGCGCCCCCGCCCCCGCCGGGCGCTTCCGCCGCGGCGGCGAGGAGGGTGGAGGCTAGGTGCACCCACCGCGCTTCCTCGGCGGACGCTGTCGCTGTCGCGCCCCCCGCCCTGGCAGCGGCGCGGCTGACAGCTAAAATCGCCACATCCAGCAGGGCCACCATCTCCGCCTGCGCGGCGGCGGCCAGGACGGGAGGCGGCGGCGCGCGGGCGCCGCCCAGCAGCAGCAGCGGCGCTCCGGCCGGGCGGGACGGTGGTGCGGGCGCGCCCGGCGGGGCGGCCGCCGCCTCGCATACCGCGTCCGCCAGGGCGTCCAACAGGCCGCCGGCCACCAGGTCGTCCGCCGCGGCGCGGACGACACCGGCCACGGCGTCGTCGTCGGCGCCGCCGAGCCCGTCCGCGCCCCACCCCAGCACCAGCTCCTGCGCCTTCAGCAGGGCCGCCCGCTCGCGCGCGTACGCGGCCAGCAGGGCGGCGACGGGGGCGGGCGGGCGCGGCTCGCCCGGGCCCGGCTCGCCCGGACGGCCCGCCGACGCGGTGGCGGCGTCTTGGCGGCGGACCAGGATGTAGGCCTGGACCTCGTCGATACCCTGGAGAGGGTGGAGAGAGTGGAGAGGGGTCGGGAGGTCTGAGCGGTGTCGATGGCGCGGGCTGCGTCGGCGAGAAAGAGAAGAGGAGGAGGCGCGCGCCGCCTGTCTGCCTCCGCTCGCCCTCGCCACATTGTGCGGCTGTGCAGCCCAGGCACGCGCCCGCACTCGCTGGTCAGGACGCCGAAGGGCGTGCCTCTCCAAGCGCGGCGCCGGCCCCCCTCCCCTCCCAATCCATTCCGCGCATCAAATCTCTTACCGCGACGGCGCTCAGCTCCAGCGCGTCCCCGACCAGGGCGGGCTCGATGGGGATGCTTTTGCCGCCGCTCAGGCTGAGGGACGGGCCGCACGACCCGCTCAGGGCGGCCGCGCTGGCGGGCGAGGGCGGCTTGAAGGTGGCCAGGCCGGACAGCAGCCAGGGCCGGCGCTGCCGCAGCGCCGACTCCAGGCCCTGCGCGGCGGGGCCGCCTGGGTCGACCGCCGCGCCCGCCAGCAGGACGTGCAGGCAGGTCGCGGGGGGCCACCAGAGGGGGGAGGCATCGAAAGGGGGTGGTGAGGATGCCATGGTGTGTGTATGGGTCTACTCACGGCGCGGTCGCCCCCCCGCGCCGGGAAAAAACAAGTGAGGCAGCGGGTTGAGAGAGGAGAGCGCCCCACACACAAATCAGTCGCGCGCTGTCTCTTTCGTCTCTTCACACCATGCCCTTCGCACAGCTGGCCTCCACCGCCCGCTCGCTGGCCATCAGCCTGGTCACCCACCCGGCCGTGGCGGTGGCAGGAGGAGGGCGGCCGCGGCGCCAGGGGGCGTGGCGCTGGCGCACGCCGTCCACGACCGGCCCCGCCGGCCCGACCCAGCAGCGGACGCGCGGCGACCGCGTGCGCCCGGCCCGGGCTCGGTACGATGACGACGACGAGGATGGCGACGGCGGCCCCCTGTCCACCGCCGCCAAGGCTGCCGATACCGCCGCGGACGCCCTGGCCGGCTTCCTGCCGGACTCCATTCCCCGCCCGGCCGCGAAGGTGGGGATCCTCGTCATCGGCGGGACCGTCCTGCTCTCCTTTGTGGGGAAGGTCATTTCGACCGTCGCCTTTGTGGGCGCCCTGGGCGCGGGGGGGTGGCTGTTGTACCAGGCCAACAACCCGGAGGGGGGTGGGGGTGGAGGGGGGCGCAAAGGCAGCGGCGGCGGCGGCGGCGGCTCGGCGGCGGACGCGCTGGAGGAGGCCCGCCGCGTCATGGCCAAGTATATGAAGAAGTGAGGCCTTTTTGTTGTTTTTGTGTTGGTAGGAAAGTTATCTGTCCACTGCCTCTTCCACGGCCGCGCCGTCTCCCGGGCTAGAGAGTGCTGGTCGATGCGAGAGAAATGGATCCCATTTCATTTAAACGCTGGTTTCGCGCCCCCCCCACCCCTAACGACCGTCGTCGCCCGCCACCCCCGCCCGCCATCTCCATCCTCTCTCCTCCGCACCCACCCCGCCCGGCCCGCCGGCCACCCAACGCCCACCACCCGCCCCTCTATGAGCGCCAGCGGGACGGGTCCCCACCCGGAAGGCGAGTCCACGGGCACCGGCGCCGACGAGGCGGCGGCTTCGTTGTCGACCTCCACCCACGCGTGCCCAAGCGGAACCTCGAGGCGGGCCGGGGTACGCGGGGTGGAGGGCTGCCCGCCCGCGGGGACGACCCGGGCGGACACCCAGTCGCCTTCCAGGGCGAGGAGGCGGGCGGTGGTGGTGGCGGCCGGGTCGTCGGGCGATCTGAAACAGAACGGCGAGAAGAGGAGGAGGGGTCGAGGTTGGAGAGCACAAGGCACACGGCGGCGCTGAATTGGGCGCGTTGGCAGAGCGGCGCGGCGCGGCGTACCCCCCTCCCCTCCCTCCCTCTCCCATCCTCCTCACACGGCTCTCACTTCATGACAACCACCTCCCCTCGCCGGAACCGGTACAGGCGGCAGGACAGGCGGTCGACGGCCGCGATGTCGCCGGGGGCCAAGGCCGGCGCCATGCGGGCGTCGCCCACGGCCGCCGGCCGGCCCAGCACGTCCGTGCCCGCCACCGCGACGGGCACCCAGGCCAGGGCGGCCAGGCGACGGGCGACGGACATGTCAGCGTGTGGGTGTCGCGCGTGGTCGCGCGCACGCGCACTCAGCAGGCGCGGGGCGGAGGCGGCATGAGGGAAGGCTAGAAAAAATGGAGAATGAGGAAAACCTTTCGGCCTCCAGTCTCGCCTCTTCCCCTCCCACGCACGAGGCGGCCGTGGGAGCACAGGCGAGGCCTCCTCTCCACACGCCGCCCGCCCAGCTCTGGCAGCGATGACCGCACACACGCAGACAAAAGAAAGAAAACACACAGCAAGGCTACAGAAGATAAGATAAAGATAAAAAAAACACCCGCACTCTCTCATCACTCCACCCCGCCGCCCTCGTGCTTGACCGCCTCCGCCGCAGCGGCCTGGCCGGCCGCGATGGCCGCCGCGGCCAGGCCGCCCACGACAGGCGGCGGCGGCGGCGGCGGCGGCGAGGCCCTCCGCGGCGGCGACGGCTCCGTGGCTGGCGCGGCCTCCTCCTTGGCCGCCGGCTCGCTGCCCGCCTTGGGGTTGTCCTCGTCCATCTCTTCATCCTCGTCCTCCTCCTCTCCACCCTCCTCCTCCGCACTGCCACCGCCAGGCGCCGGGAAGAAGTCAGCCCGCCGGTCGTGCAAGAAAGCCACGAAGGCGGCCAGCTGGTCGTTCAGGGACGCGACGTCGCCGTCGGCCAGGCCCACGCCGACCGACCCACCAGGGACCGCGCGCGGGACGAGGGAGGGCAGCAGGGCCAGCAGGCGCAGCAGGTGGGGGCCACCCCACACCGCGGACGGCGCGACCGCCGGGTCCACCCGCGGCGGCGGGAGCGGCAGGAGGAGGGCGGACGAGGAAGAGGGCGGCGGCGGCGGCGGCGGCGGCGGCGGCAGAGCGCCCGCGGCGACTGCGGCCGCCCGCTCCGCGTCTGTCAGAAGAGCCACGGGCAGGGCCCGATCGAAATAAGACCGCAGGTGTTCGGCTAGGGCGCGGGCGGGCGGGGCGGCAGTGGCCGCTGAGGCGAGCGTGGCGCTGGAGCCACCACCCACGGCCGCGGCCGCGCTCGCGGCGGCGGCGGCGGCGGCGGCGGCCGCGTCTGCCGCCGCCGCCGCCGCAGACGCGGCCGTCACGGGCAGGCCAGCTCCAGGCCCGACCGGCCCCGTCAGGCCGCCCCGCTCGACCACGCACCCGGCCTCCGCGGCCGCGACCAGGACAGTGGACGCCGTGCACTGGGCCGCCGCCGCCCGGGTGGCCTCCCCGATGGCCGCCGCCACGTCCGGGTGCGCCCCCGCGGCCGCCGCCTCCTCCGCCGCGGCGCGCGCGTGCGCCTCCGCGTTGACCTCGGCGTCCCGGGCCGCGGCCCGCCCCGCCGCCGCCGCCTCGGCCGCCGCGTACGCGTCTAAAATCTCGTCCACCGAGGGCGCGATGGGGAGAGCGGTCGACGCAGCAGCGGAACGCGGGCGGACAGCGGACGCCCGCTCCCAGTCCGCGGCGAGGGCGTCCGCCAGGGCGGGCGAGAAGGGGACGACCAAAGATGGCCGGGCGGCCTTGGCGGCGCCCTTCCCGACCCGCCCGCCCGCGGCCGTCCCGCCACCGCCGCCAAAGGCCGGGTCCTCGTCCATCTTGCGCTTCTTCTTGCGCCGCTTGGCCGCGCCGTCAGCCTCCACCTCGACGGCGGCGGCGACGATGGCGGCCACCGCGGCCGCGGTCAGGGGCGGCGGGAGTGGGCCCGTCCCGGGCGGGAGGGGCGGGGCGAGCGCCTCGACGGCGGCGGCGGCGGCGGCGCCGCCGCCCGCCCCATCCTCGCCGGCCTCGCCCTCGCCCGCCGCCTCGCTCGCCGCCCGGACGGCCTCGACGAAGACGTCCTCGTTGTACCGCACCAGCTGGTCCTCTGGGATCCACTCGTCCTGCGACTTGTTCCAGCCCTGGAGGGGAAAGAGGGAGAGGGAGAGAGATAGAGGGGGGTTGCCAGGGTTGTGAGCGTGGGCGATGGATGCCTCCCTCCCTTTCCCTTCTCTCTCCCCCCTCTCTCTCTCCTTTTCCTCTCACGCACCGTGTAGTGGATCTGGTACGTCCACACGCCATCCCGCTTCTCGCACTTGAGGGTCTGCGTGTGTGTGGATATGCGTGGGGACCGTGAGCGTGAGAGAGAGCGCGACCGAGACCGAGGAGAGGGGGATCGACCGCCCGAAACCGTGTGCTCCGAAAAAACACAGGTGCTCTCTCCCTCTTCTCTCTCTCCCACCTTTGCGTCCGCCACGGTCTTGTCAGAGAAAAACACCATGACCCGGGCACCTGCCGCCCTGAAGCGGGGGCGGGCGGAGGTGGGGCGGGGTGCTGGCGGCGCCATGGTGTGGAGGGCGCGAGTCGGGAAGGGTGGAATGAAGGGAAAAGAGGACGACAACCCCCCCGCTCTCTCCACCCCTCTCCCTTCTCCCCTTCTCTCTCCCTTTCCATCACGCCCCAAACTCCGCGTCCAGCAGGCGCGCGATGACCTCCGCCTTCTTGCCCGACTTGGGCAGGCTGCGCGCCACGCACAGGTTCGCCAGGTCGCGCTTCAGATTGAGGCCTTGCAGCTCCGTCTCCCGGGCCGCGCGGGTGGTGGGGGCGGGAGCGCCGCTGGCGGGGGGCGGGGCGGCCGGCTCCGGGGCCGCGCGGGTGGTGGGAGCGGCGGCGGCGCGGGGAGGCGGGGTGGCCGGCGCGGCTGGCACGCCCTCGCCCCCGCCCCCGCCCTCGCCCGCCACCGCCGCCGCCGCCCCGCCCGCGGCCGCCTTGCCCATCGCGGCCCGCAGGATGGCGTGGCCGTCCGCCACGGGCGCGGGCGCGACGGTGACGCCTAGCGTGCTGAGCCCGACCCGCCCGCCCGTAGCGGCGGCGACCGCGGCCGCGGCCGCGCCGCCCTCGGACAGCACGATGCGCACGTCCGGCGGGGGCAGGCCCTGGTCGATGGCGTACGGAGTCCCCTCCTCGTACGCCAGCGCGGCGGCCAGGGCGGCGCGGGCGCCGCCCGTGAAGGCCGCGTCCTGGCGGCGCTGGGCGGCGGTCAGGCTGCCGATGGAGGCCCGCGCGCGCCGGCCCCGCCCGTGCTGGGCCGCCACCGCCGCCCGCCGGGCCGCGTCCACCATGGTGGGCGTGATGGGCGGGGGTGGCGGGCGAGGGGTGGGCGAGGTGGCGGGCGCAGGCAGGGACACGGCCGCGACCGCGCCCGCCGCCCGGCCGCCCAGGGGGGACGGGATGGGTTCCCCGCCCCCGGGCGGCGGGCGCAGGGGCGCGCCCGCGCCCAGGGCCCCGCCCGCCGCCGCCACCGCGGCGGCCGGGCCGCTCCTCGCGCCACCGCCACCCCCTTCCACCACCACCGCCCCGTCCTCGCCCCGCATGGCCGCCACGCGGGCCGGGTCCACCTCCACGCCCGCGCCCGCCAGCTTGGCCGCCAGGTAGCGACCACGCGAGCGGACGTCGCCGAGAGTGTAATACTCAAAGAAGGGCACCGACAGGACGGTCCAGCCCAGCATCTCCAGCATGCGGTGGCGCAGCTTGGTCGGGCCGAGCGGGCTGTGGTTGTTGGCGGTGAAGTGGAAGGGGCCGTCCACCTCGATGGCCACGCGCGGGGGCGGCGAGGCGGGGGCGGCGGGCGGCAGGCCTGGCGGGCCGCCGGCCCCTCTGCTCCCGTCCGCACCCGTCGCGTCGTCACCGCCCGTGCCGCCGCCGCCCGTGCCCCAGGCGGGCGGCGTGGTGACCGCGATGTCGACGGAGAACAGCCCGTCAGAGGTGGTGTGCTCCATGGAGTGCGCGACGCCCAGGCCCCGCAGCACCTGGGACACGTCCTCCTGGAAGACGGAGACCATGGTGTGCGAGGTGGTGGCCAGCCAGGAGCGGGTGACGCGCGCGGCGACGGCGTCCGGGATGCAGGGGGCGGACCCGCCGGACGCGTCCAGGTCCTCCCCCCGCGCGACGGCCGCCTCCCGCTCCAGGCGCACCAGCAGCAGGGCCTGGAACATCTGGTTGACCTGGATGCGGTCGTTGGCCCAGGCGCCCACGTCCGTGGACAGGCGGGCGGCCAGGGCGTTGAAGCAGGGCAGGCGCGTGCCCCCCGGCGTCGCGGCCAGCGCCCACAGCGTGTTGGCTCCCGCCTGCGCGCCAAAGGAGCCCCGCCCGGGCGCGGCGGCCGCCGCGTTGGCGGCCGCCCACCGGGCCCGGGCACGCGGGTCGCCGCCCGCCGCCGCGTGCGCCGCGTTCGCCTCGTCCGCGGCCAGCATGGCGACCAGGCGGTCCGAGAAAGCCGCCAGGAAGGGCGCGCCCGGGTCGTAGCCCAGCTTGGCAAACGCCCACAGCACGTTGGACATTTCCTGCTCCCCAAACGTGTGCAGGCGGTCCCGGGCGGCGGCCGCCAGGGCGGGCAGCGCGGACGGCGCGTACCAGCGCGCGTACGCGTACGACCAGGCGATGTTGGCGATGGCCTGGTTGGCGAACAGCTTGGCAGCCCCCGGGCCCTCCCACCGCTCCCGGCGCGCGCACTCCGCGTCGACCGCCTCAAACATGGGCGCGTCCAGGTGTTCCTGCTTTGCCAGCGCGTACAGCACGTTGCAGAATTCCTGGGGCTTGTACTCCCGCATGCGGGCGGCCGCGTGCGTGGCGGCCGCGTCGTAGGCGGCGGAGTGGTAGAAGCCGAGCTCGTTGAAGGCCCAGGCCGTGTTGGAGACGGACTGAGGGGACAGGTAGGAGATGCGCGCGATGGTGGCAGCCGCGATCCCCGCCAGGAAGGCGTCGTCCCGAATTTTGAGGCCCGCCGCCGCCCAGGCCGCGTTGGAGACGGCTTGAGTTTGAAAGGTCATCAGGTTGCGGCGCTTCAACTCCGCGAAGACGGGCTGCCAGGCCGCCGGCACGTCCGCCAGGCCCAGGGTGGCCATGGCCCAGAGGGCGTTGGCCAGCTCTTGCGGCCGCCAGGACGCCCACTCCTCCGGGGTGAAGGCCTTGGCCCGGGCGGCCAGCATGGGGGCCAGCCGGGACCGGGGCGCCCGCAGCTTGGCCAGGGCCCACCACACGTTGGCCACCTGGCGCGGCGTGAAGGCGTGGATGAGGGAGCAGGCCAGGGGCTCCAGCGCGCCAGCCCACTCCCGGTGGTGCAGGACGGTGCGGGGCGGGATGCGGGCGGCCGAGGACAGCTTGGCCACCCGGTGCACCGCGCAGGCGGCCAGGGTGGAGTCGAAGAGGGCGGCACAGTCGCGGGCGGCGCCCAGGGGGGTGCGCCAGTCGGCCGTCCCCGCCACGATGCCAAACAGGGCGGCCGCCGCGCCCTCCAGGGGGCCTTCATCAGGGCCTGGCGGCACGGACTCGCGCGGGTTGCGCCCGGGCGCGCCGACCGTGTCAGGGTGGGGCGCGACCATGCCGGGGCGGTAGGCCAGCGCGCCGGCTTCCACCGCCCACTCCGAGCCGGGCCGCCCCTCAAACACGCCCAGGCGGGCCAGGTGGCCCACCCACCAGCCCGGCCGGTCAGCCGCCATGTCGCTCTCCACCAGGGTCGGCAGCTTCTTCATGTAGCGCAACTCCGCCAGGGTCGGCGGGCGGGACCGCCGGTACTTAGGGGAGCCGGACGAGGGCCACCCGGCCTGGCGCGGGATGTCGCCGACCGAGTCTGCCCGGACCCGCGGGTGGGGGTCGAACCGTGCGCCCCTGCCCGTGGGCGGGCCCGCCCGGCGCTCGCGCTCGGCCCGCATGGCGTGCACCTCCGGCGTCTCCACCACCCCCTCCTCCCTCTCCGCCTCCGCCCACCGCCGCACGACGCCGGTCGGCTGGCGGATGGTCGGGTTGACGAACTGGGCCAGCTCGTGGGCGGGGAGCGGGGGCCGCCGACTGGCCTGCGCGTTGTTGTTGCCGCCGCCTCCACCACCGCCGCTGCCGCCGCTGCGGCTGCCGTCGGCACCGCCGCCGCCGCCGTCATTGTCCCAGTCCAGGGCCACCTCGTCGACGGGTCCGTAGCGCAGGCTGGCGGGCAGGCGGGAGGGCGACCCCTGCCGGCGACGGCGCCCGCCGCCGCCGTCGCTGTCGTAGGAGGAGGAGGGCCCACCGCGCCCGTGCGCGCCGCCGCGCCCGCGCCAGCCGCCCTCGCCGCCACGCCCGCCGCGCCCGCCGCCGCGGCCGCCGTCTTCGTCCGAGTCGAAAGATGAGTAGTTGTCGGCCCAGTCGGACGTGGAGGTAGTGGAGTAGGGCGCGGACCGGCTGCCGCCGCGGCCGCCGCCGCGACCGCCGCGGCCGCGAGGGCCGGGTGCGGCCGAGCGGCGGGCTGCGCCGGCGCCAGCGTCGTCAGCGCCGCCGCCTCCGTCGCCTCCGCGGCCTCCGCCGCCAGCGTCAAAGCCGGCCCAGTCTGCGACCCCACCCCCGCCAGACCATCCGTCAAACGTGCCAGCGTCTGCGGAGGCCGGCTCGTCGCCGGCGGCCGCGGCAGGGCAGGCGAGCAGGGAACGATGGACGGCGGCCGGCCGGCCGGACGGTCCGCACCGGCGGGCGGCCTGCTGGGGGGTGCGATACGGAGAAAAAGTGAGAGGGGGATCAGTGAGACTGGCTGACTAGCCATGGAAGAGGGAAGGCTGTGCGCGCAGGCGACCCCCCGGGCCGGGAGCCGGACAGCGCCCGCCACCGCCGCCGTTGGCCGCCACGCCACCAATGCGAGAGTCTGACGACTTCCCTCTCTCTCCCTCTCCCTCTCACCTTGAGCCGCGCCGCCGCGCCGACGCCCGGCTGGAGGGCGGTCGTCGCCTGGGCAGGCATGCCAGGAGAGAGCGTCTGTGTGCGTGTGTGGGCGCGGTCTGCCTCAAAAAAAACTGTGACACAGCTGTGCTCCCTCGCGATTTTTCTGTGCTCCCCGGTTGAGGCGAGTGTGCACGCGCGGGCGCCGAAAAAAGGAGAGAGTGCTGCAGGACGAGACGGGTGCGTCAAAGAAAATGGGAGGAGGAAAGGGAGGGGGCGGCAGTTGAGGAACGTGACGGGACATGCAAAACGGAAATGGAGAACAAAAAAAAAAACGGTCCTCAC
>Ga0114918_10002697_pt1 | contig 15849 bp, 11 predicted proteins | sample LantaG_FD_87015 | JGI IMG/M metagenome (GOLD analysis project Ga0114918, IMG submission 87015) | Deep subsurface microbial communities from Baltic Sea to uncover new lineages of life (NeLLi) - Landsort_02402 metaG | ecosystem: Environmental > Aquatic > Marine > Oceanic > Sediment | place...
AAAGAGACCGACAAAGGCCGGGAGGAAGCTCTGATAGGCCACATCCACAGCCACCGGCGAGCGGTACATCAGAATCATGCCCAAAGTCCCTGACAGGAGGAACGTGACCAAGCCTGCGGTCAGGGAACGCCAGCCATCCCACCACCGGCGCCACCCCGCCGGCGCGCGGGCACTCCCCTTGGGCCACTCGGAGAGCAGCATGTAGGCGATCACCGTCCACAGGATCCAACCCAGGTGCGGTTGCAGGATCTCGCGAAGCACCGGCAGCCACCGGGAGGCCACCGGCGTGAGGGCAGCCAGCACCGCCAGCCCACCCAGGCCCCCTAGCCCCGCAAGGACTACCGCTTCATAACCCCGCTGCCGCCGCATATAGGCCTGGCCCGGCAGGACGACGAAAACCATGCTCTCATCCGGCGCCGAGAGGAAGATGCTGGGGAGCGTGTTGACCATCGCATAGCCGACGACCATGCCGAGGAAGAGGAAGGCCATAGGCTGCGGGGCCAAGGACAGAGCGCCGGCATCGATCAAGAGCAGCACGACCCCGGCGACGTTGTAGATGTGCAGCGCCGGGATCAGCGCCAGCACCGATGCGGCCGCCACACCCACGAGCGTCCACAGAAGCAACGAAAGCGGCACTTCAGTCCTCCATACGCCGCACGTGCCAATCGTAGTTGGAGCGTGGGACCAGTTCCAACTCATCGTTGAACACGTCGATCACCCCCACCACCTCGACCTGTTGCCCGGCGTGAGGGGCAGGGGCCAGCGTCTGGTAAAGCTGGGACCAGAACAGCACGATGATATCCCCGGTGCCGTCCTTGAGCACGACCTTGACACCGGCTGAAAAGCCCTGCGGCTCGCCCAGCACGCCGCGGGCACGCACCACGCGCCCGGCATCTGTTGCGGACAGATCACCCAACTCCACCCACGGCGGCAGCTCTGCCGGCTTGAGAATCTCCACGTCCTTCGCGCCTGCAGGCACCACCTCCAGCTCCTCGCGATAGACCTGGACCTCACCGGTGACCGCCACCTCAGCACCGACATCCAATGTCGCCGGCGCCTCCAGATCCTTGTGGATGTCGTCCCATAGCAGCAACAGGATCTGTGCCGTCCCATCGTCCAGGGTCGCTTTCACGCCGCCGGCAAGCCCTTCCAGCATCACCACACGCCCCTGTACGCGGACCGTGCGACCGAGATCGGCCTCTGAGATCTCGTTCAGCGCAACCGGCGGTTGAACCGGCGGCTGCACCGGCGGCTGGATCTGTGGCTGGACCGGCGGCTGGACCTGTGGCTGGACCTGTGGCTGGACCTGTGGCTGGACCTGTGGCTGGACCTGTGGCTGCACCGGCAGCACATTCTCTGCCGGCGGATTGTCCACCGCCGGTGGCGAAGGCTGAGTCAACACCGGCACTGCGGAGAGTTGGATATCCGCCACATCCGCGGGCACAATCTGGGGTGTCGTCCCGTAAAGACTCACGGTGCCCGCCACGGTGATGGCCTGCCCTGTCACCATCTCCGGCAGCTCACCGGTCAGCGCCTCCACGGCTTCGTCCACGGCGATGGTGATCTCACCGCTGTCGTCTCGGACATCAACCAGTATCAGCCCGTCGTAGGGTTCCGTGATCTGCTGCACGTGGCCCCGCACACGAACGCGCAGCCCCTCATCCAGCAGCGTGATCTCACCCGCCCCGAGAAGTATCGCGGCGGGTCGTTGCAGGTCCAGATGCTCCGGCACATTGAGGGTCAGCGCAACGTAGTCCTCGCGGATACGCAGGGTGCCGGCAACGGATACTTCATCGCCAATAGCAGGCACCTTGCCCTGCGCGAGCAGCACCCGCGTCACATCCTCATAGGCATTGACGTGGACTTCGCCGGTCTCATCGGCAAGCCAGAACCCCAGATAGCCGCTCTCGGGATCATAGGTGAGCCCACGCGTAAGGCGGCCCTGGAGGCGAACATAGGCCAGGTTCATCGTACCGCCAGCCTCGCCGATAGAGATCTCGGGGATCGGAACGCCACGGGCCGCCCACCAGACCAGCGCCAGCCCCAGCGTCCCCAGCAGCGCAGCCACCAGCTTCACGGTGCGCACCGCGAGACGACCCGTCATCTGCGCGCCGCAGTAGGGGCACCGCTCATAGGGGCCGACGAAGCGCCCGCAGCTGCCGCAGTGCATACGATCGTCCCCGATCGCACGATCAGGCGCGATCGTGTCGGGCGCGATCGCCGGGGTTGTCACAGTGACAGAAGCGGATTCCGGCCCTTTGCCTATCACACGCCCGTCCCCCGGGGGAGGAACCTCGTGTGACCGGGAAGGGGAAGCCATCGTTACGTCCCTTCAGGCCCCATCATCGGGCAGTGCCGTGACGGGCCACACCATCTCGTGTTGGCACTGCCAGACACGATAGCCAAGATCCGTGAACGCGCTCAGAAGCGGATCTTCCGCCGGCACGTTGATGATGTAGCCACCCAGAGCGGGCCGCTCAGCATGGAGAGAGAACAGAAGCCGACGCGCCATTCCCACTCGATCCGGCATCTCGGGGTCCACAGCCAGATCGAGCACGAGGATGACCTCCGTCTGCGTTTGAAAGAGAACGTATCCGGCGAGACGGCCGTCGTGAAACAACGCCTGCCCTTGGATCCGCGGGGCCCGTTTCTGTAGCGAACGCAGCCTGCGCTGCCACGAGGGATCGACATCGTGGAATCCAGCGTAGGACTTGAGCAGCTTCTGTGGTCTGACAAGTCGCAGGTCGAGACGGTGCAATGGTTCCGGTAGATCAAAACCGGGGGCCCTCTTGAGCACCAGCAGATCCCGCGTGATGGAAAAACCCAGGGAACGATACAGCCCGACACCGGCCTGGTTCTGCTCCAATACCTCCAAGCGCAACACATCGAGGCCTGTTTCACGTGCATCCCGCTGGATCCGCTGAAGGATCGTGCGACCAACGCCACGGCGCTGCCAGGCCGGGCACACGCCCACCGCGCTCACCCACCCCTCGGAACCGCGCACTGACAGAAGCGCCATACCCACGGGCATGCCCGCGGGCGCGCCCGCAGGAACACCCTCCACCACAGCCACGATCGAGCGCGCCAGATCGACATCCATATCATCGCACATCATCGCGAGCTGAGTTGCATCAAACTGCACAGGAATGAAATAGCCGGCGTAGGCTTGATTGAGGAGTTCGGTCAGACGCCGGTGAGAAAATGTAGCTGCAGGCTGCAACGTCAGTGGATCCATGGTCAGTCTCACTTGTATAGGATAACATCGATAGCAGCCTTGTGCAATCGGCCTTGTCTAGCCCTATGATACCACTATACTCACGGCTGATACACCAACCCGAAGCCAGGCGGAACCACCCGTGCACTGCCATTCCGACTGATCCACGCACGCCCACTAAGGAGAGAGCAATGACACTCCCAGACATACCCCTCGCCCAAACCATCGACTTCCTGGTCGGCCTGCTCAACACGCCCAGCCCGACCGGCGATGCCGACAAAGCCATGGCCTACGTGGAACAGGCGCTCGCCGACCTCCCGCTTACTGCCACCCGCACCCGCAAAGGCGGCTTGGTCCTGACGTGGCCCGGTGATGAAACGCACCCCCGTGCGCTCACTGCGCACGCCGACACGTTGGGTGCGATGGTGCGCAAGATCAAGTCCAACGGGCGGCTGATGCTGACCCCCATCGGCGGCTACTACTGGCCCTCCATCGAGACTGAGGGGTGTACGGTGATGACCCGCAGCGGCGAGACCGTGCGTGGCAGCATACTCCCGATCAAGGCCTCCACCCACATCTATGGGGAAGAAGCGCGTCAGTTGAAGCGCGACCCAGAGAACTACGAGGTCCGACTGGATGCGCGAACCTGCAGCGAAAACACGACCCGCGCCCTGGGCATCAACATCGGCGACTACGTTTACATCGATCCCCGCGTCGAAGTCACGAACAGCTTCGTTCGGTCGCGCTACCTGGACGACAAGGCCGGCGTCGCCACCATCTTCGGTGCCCTGATGGCTCTGCACCAAGCCGGGATGGCACCCCGTTACCGGCTGGACGTGCTCATCTCGAACTACGAGGAAGTGGGCCACGGCGGCGCCACCGGCATCCCGGCTGACACCGAGGAGCTTGTAACAGTGGACATGGCGGCAGCAGGCGAGGACCAAGGCTCAGACGAGTTCACTGTAGGCATCTGCGCCAAAGACTCCGGCGGCCCTTACCACCTGGGGCTGCGGCGGAGGCTGGAGCAGTTGGCCGAGGACTACGAGATTCCCTATCGTACGGATATCTACCCCTACTACGGCTCCGATGGTGAGGCTGCGTGGCGCGCCGGCGCGGATCTGGCCGTCGCACTGATCGGCCCCGGCATAGATGCGTCGCATACCTACGAGCGCACCCACGAGGACTCCCTAAGCGCCACAACCCAGCTACTGCTGGCCTACCTGCTCAGTGAGTGAGGGATCTGTGGACGATCTGACAGAGCGATTGACGTGGGACGTTCCCTCTCTGACGGTGGAGACGCCCGGCACCGGTGGCGTCCTCCGAACGGAGATCGACGACTTTGTCGTCGACGAAGTACCGGCCTATGAGCCGTGCGGCGACGGCGAGCACACCTACTTCGGCATCGAGAAACGCGGCATCGCCACGACGAATGTGGCACATCAACTTGCGCAGAAACTGGGCCTGCGGCCACGCGACGTCAGCTTCGCCGGCCGGAAGGATACCCACGCCGTCACGCGCCAGACCTTCTGCGTCCACAACGTGCCGCTGGAGACGATCGAGGCCCTTGAGCTGGACAATGCCCGTGTTCTGTGGGCCTCACGCCACCGCAACAAGCTGCGCATAGGCCACCTCCGCGGCAACCGGTTCACGATCCGCATCCGCGACGTCACACAGAACGCTGCAGCCCGGGCCGAAGCCATTCTGGAGACACTGGCGCGCCGCGGCGTGCCCAATGCCTACGGGCCGCAGCGGTTCGGTAGCCGCGGCGACAACCAGATCGTGGGCTACCACCTGCTGCGCCACGACACCGAGGCCCTGAAAGCCTCCGGCATCCACCATCCCCGGCGCCACATGTTCGACTTCTACATCAGCGCGCTGCAATCTTCGCTCTTCAACCAGGTTGTTGCGACCCGCATCAACGCAGGGACGCTGGACACGGTCATCACAGGCGACATCGCCAAGAAAGAGGACACCGGCGGCATCTTCACCGTCGAGGACACTGATGCCGAGCGCCCCCGTGCCGCCGCCTGGGAGATCTCGGCCACCGGCCCTATGTACGGCTACAAAATGATGCAGGCGCAGGCAGACGCGGGGGATATAGAGACGCGCATCCTGGCCGCGGCCGGCATCGCGCTGGAGGACTTCCGCTCGGTCAAAGCCCGAGGCGTCCGCCGCCCGATGCGCTACAACCCGAAGGGCCTTACCTGGCAGATGGACGGCGACGACCAACTCATCGTCAGCTTTTTCGCGCCAAAAGGCTCCTTCGCCACGATGCTCCTGCGCGAGCTGATGAAAACCGAGGACATGCGATAGGAAATCCTGGCCCCCCTGTTCCCCTATCCCATTTCCCTCCCCTGTCTCTAATCCTCTGCTAACCTGCCTCTAATGCCCTGCCAATACTCCCCGGCTATACTGTGGTCTAGCGGCGCGCCTCGCGCCGCATTTGGCACATATCGGCGATCGCTGCCGGAGGACGTATGGATAAACGACAGAAGAAACAGATGCAGTTTTCATCCGCCTACCTGCTCATCGCAGTGTTGGTAGCGTGGGTGTTCCAATCGCTGATCTTTCAGCCCTTGGTCACTCGCTGGAGTGAGGTCTCGTACAGCCAATTCGTTGAAGAGCTGGGTACTGGGACAATAGGGACTGTTCAGCTGACCGAAGACCGGATCCTCTACGAACTGAAGCCGGAGGAGGATAGCAGCAAGGTCTACAACGTGGTACGGGTCGACGATCAGGACCTGATCGACCGGCTGGTTGCATCCGGCGTTGAGTTCTCGGGTGAAGCGCCCTCCAACGCGCTGCTTCCCACCCTCCTGGGCTGGATCATCCCGATGCTGCCGCTGCTGGCGATCTGGTACTTCGGCATGCGGCGGATGGGTCAGAGCGGATCCGGCGTGATGTCTATCGGCAAGAGCAAAGCCAAGGAAATCCAAGGCGAGATGACCGGGGTCAAGTACGGGGATGTCGGTGGCGCCGATGAGGCCACTGTCGAGCTCAAAGAGATCATCGAATTCCTCAAGAACCCGGAAAAGTTCACCCGGTTGGGCGCCAAGCTACCCAAGGGCGTGCTGCTGGTCGGGCCTCCCGGTACGGGCAAAACGCTGCTGGCAAGAGCCATCGCCGGCGAAGCCGACGTGCCCTTCTTCTCCATCAGTGGTTCGGACTTCGTGGAGATGTTCGTCGGCGTGGGTGCTTCTCGCGTGCGCGACCTCTTCATGCAGGCCAAAGCCAAGGCCCCCTGTATCGTCTTCATCGACGAGATCGATGCGCTGGGACAGTCACGCTCCACGGTGGGTTCGCTGGGGAGCAATGACGAACGCGAGCAGACACTGAACCAACTCCTCTCGGAGATGGACGGCTTCGAGGCCAACCAAGGCGTGGTCATCATGGCCGCGACGAACCGCCCCGAGGTGCTGGACAAGGCACTGCTGCGCCCCGGGCGCTTCGACCGCCAGGTCCAGGTGGGACTCCCCACGGCGGCAGGCCGCCGTGAGGTGCTGAATATCCACACGCGCAACGTCAGATTGGACCAAAACATGGATCTCGACCGTATCGCGCAGATCACAGCGGGGTTCACCGGCGCCGATCTGGCCAACATCGTCAACGAAGCTGCTTTGTTGGCCGTGCGCAACGATCATGAAGCCGTTACCATGGACGACTTCGATCTGGCGATCGAGCGCGTCGTCGCCGGTCTTCAACGCAAGATGCAACTGAAACCGGAGATCAGGCGACGCGTGGCCTACCACGAGGGCGGGCACGCGCTGGTCGCCCACCTGCAGCCCGACACCGACCCGGTGCACAAAGTAAGCATCGTCCCCACGACCAAGGGCGCGCTGGGCTACACCCTGCAGATGCCCGACGAGGACACCTATCTGCTGAGCCAACGCCAGTTGGAGGAACGTCTGGCGGTGATGCTGGGCGGACGCGCCGCGGAACAGATCGTCTTCAATGACATCTCCACGGGTGGAGCCAACGATCTGGAACGGGCCACGGACATCGCGCGGCGGATGGTCACAGAGTTCGGGATGACCGACGCCCTGGGACCGGTCCGCTACGCTAATCCGGTAGGCTACAGCTACCTGGGCCAGATAGGCGGGCTTCGCCACGACATCAGCCCGGAGACCGCAGAACTCATCGATCAGGAGACGCGCCGCATCATGGAGAGCGCGGAACAGCGCGCCGTGAAGCTCCTCCAGTCCAGCATCGAAGCCCTCAACGAGATTGCCCAGGTACTGCTGGAGGATGAGGTTATCAACGGGGACAGAATCGCCGAGATTGCGGGGCCGCAGCCGACGAAGAGCTAGGGGAAATCGGCAAATCTCAAATCACAAACGGCAGATCACAGACGGCAAATAGCAGATACGGATAGTGCCCACAGTTCTTATTCGGAGCATAGCTCGGAGCAAGACTGTGGGCACTATCTCTTTACAGCAGGATGATACTGTGTTGCCGGCAGGTCTCGATCATCTCAGGCGACCAGAGGCTCGACTGGATCTCGCCGATGTGCGCCTTGTGCAGGAAGAACATGCAGAGCCGCGATTGGCCAATCCCCCCGCCGATGGAGAGCGGGAGATCCCCCGACAGCAGGCGCCGGTGAAAGAGCAGCGACTCGCGCGCCTGGGTGCCGGTCAGGGCCAACTGGTGCCGTAGCGCCTCGGCGTCCACGCGGATCCCCATGGAAGAGAGCTCATAGGCACAATCCAGGAGCGGGTACTCCACCAGAATATCGCCGTTCAACCCGTGGTAGCCGTTGAGCGTCGAAGTCGACCAATCGTCGTAGTCCGGCGCGCGACCATCGTGAGGAACACCATCGGCGAGGACAGCGCCAATGCCGATCAGGAAAACGGCGCCGTGTTCGCGGCAGACAATGCGCTCGCGCTCTTTCGGGCTCAGATCCGGATAGGCCGCCTGCAGATCCTCACTGTGCACAAACATGATCTCGTCGGGCAGCATTGGCTCAATCCCCGAGTAGAGATGGCAGATATACTTCTCCGTGCGCTGAATCACAGCGTAGATCTTGCGAACCGTCGCCTTGAGGTACGCCAGCGTGCGCTCCTCAGAGAGCATCACCCGCTCCCAGTCCCACTGATCCACATACAGAGAGTGAAGGTTGTCCAAATCCTCATCGGCGCGGATGGCGTTCATGTCGGTGTAGATCCCCTCGCCGGGCTGGAGCCCGAAGTCGGCGAGCCGCATGCGCTTCCACTTGGCCAGGGAGTGCACGATCTCCGCTCGCGCCTCTTTCAGCGCCTTCACCGGGAAGCTCACCGGGCGCTCGATTCCGTTGAGATCATCGTTGATCCCGGTGCCGGTCTGCACAAAGAGCGGGGCCGTCACCCGCATCAGGTTGAGCTCGAACGCGATGTTCGTCTGGAAGAAGGTCTTGATCTCCCGGATCGCAAGTTCGGTTTCGCGAAAACCGAGGATCGGCTCGTATGAGTCCGGGATGATAAGGTGGTTCTGCACAATCTCTCTCCTTGTATGCAGCTTGGCTGTCGGGCATTATCCCTGACAGCGAAACTGGGTCAAGGGGTGCCGGACAGATTCCTTCCTCTTGACGTTTCAGCCTTCTGCGCGATCATGATAGAATGCTAAACAATCAACCAACCGGCGAAGAACGAACTGTGACCTATGTCGGCGGCGCCACGATTGATGGCGCACCGATTGCCTATATTGTGGTGCTCTCCGCCGTCTGCACGGCGCTGGCCTTCATTCCCTTCTCGGTGATCGTGGCCCTGGGAGGCAGCTTCCCGCTGAGCCAGGCCATCTTCCCGTTGGTGGGCTGGATCCTCGGCCCCATCGCCGGGGCCGTTGCCAGCGGCGTGGGCGCGCTCGTGGGCGTCTTCGTTGCACCGCACACCGCTGGGATCCCCGCCGTGCGCGTCATCGGCGCAGTCGTGGCAAGCTTCGTTGCCGGCAGTATGCGACACGGGACACGGCGCAGCTGGTGGTGGCTCCCCATCACCGTGACCGGCGTGATCTGCCTGGCGCTCTTCGGCGGCCGAGCCATGGTCCAAAACGGGGTCGGCCTCTGGGCCGTCGTCGCCGGGGCCTTCATCGACTGGACCGCACTGCTGCTCTTCGCCCTCCCCACACGCACCCTGGTCTCCAAATGGATCAGCAGTCCCAACCCCGGGCTGGTAGCCACAGGATTGGGGTTGGGGACGTGGATCGCGGCAGGCATGGCCCATCTGGTCCAGGGGATGATCACCTACTTTATGTACAACTGGCCGGAGGATGTCTGGGTGACGCTTATCCCCATCATTCCGGTGGAGAATCTCCTGCGCTGTGTTGTGGGCATCACCATCGGCACCGGTGTCATCGCCGGGCTCCGCGCTATCGGGTTGGTGAAGCCACGCGAAGCCGTCTACTGACACCGGAATGGCCGCATGCCACAAGCGATTGCCACATTTGAAAATGTCTCGTACATGTACCCGCGCTCCTCGGCACCGGTCCTGCGCGATATTTCACTTGAGATTCGCAAAGGTGAGTTCCTCGGTCTGATTGGCCCCAACGGTGCCGGCAAGACAACGCTGTGTCTGGCGTTCAACGGCATCGTTCCGCAGTTCTACGGTGGACGGTTCTTCGGCTCGGTCAACGTCGCCGGGCTGGACACCCTCGAACACCCGATCAGCACGCTGGCACGCTATGTCGGCATCGTGCTGGAGAACCCCGAGACGCAGATCACAGCCACCTCCGTGGAGAACGAGATTGCGTTTGCGCTGGAGAACCTCAAAGTGCCGCGCGAAGAGATCCGCGCCCGCATCCCCCGCGTCCTGGAGGCCGTCCGCCTGGAGGGTATGGAGCGCCGGCATCCCCAGGAACTCTCCGGTGGGCAGAAGCAGCGCCTGGCGATCGCGGCGATGTTGGCCGTACGGCCCAGTCTGCTGGTCCTTGACGAGCCCACGTCACAGCTTGACCCGGTGGGAGCGCAGGAGGTCTTCAGCACCGTGCAGGAACTGAACCGCGAGCTCGGGGTGACCATTGTGATGGCGAGCCACGCGGCCGAGGAGCTGGCCGAGTGCGCCGATCGCCTGGTGCTGCTCAACGCCGGGCAGATCGTCGACGAGGGCCCGCCGGCCAAGCTCTACACGCAGGTCGAGCTTATGCAGCGGCTCCACCTGCGACCGCCGGACGTCACGCGTACCTTTCACTACCTACGAGAGGCCGGTTTCAGCATTCCTGAGCTGCCCGTGACCCTGGATCAGGGCATCGCTGCGATCAAGCCACTGGCTACGGCGTGCCGTCTCCAGGCCCCTGAGACCCAGCGTGTCCCCGCGCCGCGGGACGGACACCCGCTGGTGTCAGTGACGCACCTGACGCATACGTACGAAAACGGCACCCAGGCACTCCAGGACGTCTCCCTGGACATCCACAAGGGCGAGTACGTGCTGATCGCCGGCCAGAACGGCGCCGGCAAGAGCACGCTGGTGCGGCATTTTCTGCGGCTCCTGATGCCCACCGCCGGTGAGGTACGCATAGATGATGTTCCGACCCGTGACCTAAGCATCAGCACGCTGGCCCGCCGCGTGGGGTACGTGGCCCAGAACCCCGACAACCAGATCTTCAACACGACTGTGGAGAAGGAGATCGCGTTCGCACTCCGGTACCTCGATACGGCCACCGATGAAATCCGCGCACGGACCGAGCGAAGCCTGGCCGCGATGGGGTTGCTGGACGCGCGCGACCGCCACCCGCTCTCGCTGCCCCGGGGGGAACGTGCCCGCGTCGTCATTGCCGCCATCCTCGCGCTGGAGCCCGAGGTCGTGATCTTCGACGAGCCGACCACCGGACAGGATTACCAGGGCGCACGCTATATCCTGGAACTCACCAAGCAGCTCCACGATGCCGGCAAGACGGTGATTGTGATCACCCACCACCTCTACCTGATGGCGGAGTATGCCGAACGGGTGATTGTGATGGGCAAGGGCATCCTGCTGCGCGACGCGCCCATCCGCGTGGCCTTCCACGAGACGGATCTGCTGGCCTCAACCTATCTGGTCCCGCCGCAAGCCGTGCAGCTGGCGCAAGCCGTAAGTGAGGCCACCGGCATGCCGCTACCATGCCTGACACCGCAGGAAGTCGCCGATGCCCTCGCCTGTCACACCATAGGACGCAGCGTATGAGCACTCTGGCATTTCGGACGGTCGAACGCGACTCGTTCTTCACACGGCTCGATTTCCGCCCCAAGCTTTTTATGATCGCCGTCATCACAACCGTCGCCTTTGTCTGGGAAGATCCGCTGATGGGCGGTGGGCTGGCCGCAATGGTCTTGCTCGCATGTCTCGCCGTCGGCGTCAAACCCGACTACATCCGGACCGTGTTGCTGTTGATGTTCCCCTTCGGCCTGATCCTGATCTTCACTCAGGGTTTCTTCTCCGCGGCGCTCATCACCACCCTCACCGGGCTGCCGCCAAGCGCCTTCCACATGCTTTTCGTCCTTCCCTCCACCTGGCCTATGATCGGCGGCGCGGGACTCTCATGGGAAGGTATGCAATATGCCCTCAACATCATTGCCAAGAGCCTGACGATGACCATGGTCATCCCACTTGGCGTCTTTACGACCGATGTCGATACGATGATCGTGGGCTTGGTCAAGGCCAGGATTCCCTACAAGATCGCCTTCGTCTTCTCCTCCACGCTGCGGTTCTTCCCGCTGCTCTTCGCCCGGACCCAGGCCATCATCGAAGCACAGCGTCTGCGGGGCCTGGCCTTTGAGGCAATGGGACCGGTCAAACGGCTGCGGGTCTACGCCCGCATCGTCGTTCCCCTCATCTTGGGCGCACTCAACGAATCGCAGATGCTGGATGTGGTGCTCCAATCACGGGCCTTCGACGGCAGCCCGGATCGCACCTATCTGCACGACTCGCGGCTCATGGCCGCGGATTACGCGCTCTTCGGTCTATTCGGGCTCTTCCTGCTGACCGCCATTATCGGCTATGTCGTGTTCGGTGTCGGCAGGTTCACCGGGGTTCTTTGGTGACCTGCAAAACGAACGCATCTGGCTATCGTCATGTGAGTGTGTCCTAGAGACACGCCGAACCCAGACAGGAAAGTGAGGGATCCTGTCCTGGGACTCTTGACGACATCCGAAGCGCGAGATCCCTCATTGTCGTGACTGAATAAGCGGGTTGCAGCCTTGACTCATTCGGGATGACAGATGAGCCCTGTTCCGGCTAAACATATCGCCGCAATTGCCACCTGGGGCTTCAAAGGTAAAGTAGGGCTTGGGAGCACAGAACCTTCCTCGCAGGCGCCACCCACGGCGGTGGATAAACCGCCACAGTTAACGACCACACGGTGAGCGACCGCTCTGACTATGCTTAGGAGATCGCAATGCGTCTGACTTTCACACTGAACGGCGAGGCTGTCAGCCTTGACGGCATCGCTGAAGACGTGCTGCTGCTTGATCTATTGCGCGACATACTGGGCCTAACCGGCACAAAGCGCGGATGCGAGACCGGTACCTGCGGCATGTGCTCCGTCTTGGTCAACGACGCCCTGACCCGCGCGTGTCGGACCCCCGTCACCAAGATCTCCGGACTCACTGTGACCACCATCGAAGGGATGCTGGGGCCTGACGGCGAGTTGAGCGACCTGCAGAGCGCGTTCCTGGAATACGGCGCCGTTCAGTGCGGCTTCTGCACCCCGGCCATGGTACTGGCCGGCGAGGCACTGTTACGCAGAACCCTCACGCCCTCACGGGAGGAGATTCGCCGCGCGATCAACAGCATCCTCTGCCGCTGCACAGGATACCAGCAGATCGTCGACGCCATCGAGGCAACCGCCCAGCACCGGCGAGACCAGCAGGACGCCACAGGCGGAAGCGAGGCCCAACGATGAGCAACTTTCGCTATGTTGGGAATCCATCACTGCAGAATGTGGACGGCGCGGACAAAGTGTCCGGGCGCGCAAAATACGTGTGCGACATGGTCGTTCCGAGGATGCTTATCGCCAAGATCCTCCGGAGCCCCGTGCCCCACGCGCGCATCGTCAAGCTGGACACAGCACCGGCACTCGCCGTGCCCGGGGTCAAAGCCGTCATTACTCACGCTGACTTTGTGGACGACGGCAACTTCGGCTGGCCGGTGAAAGACGCCTATATCCTGGCCGTGAATAAGGTCCGCCACGTCGGTGAGCCGGTGGCCGCTGTAGCAGCCGAAACGGAAGCCGCCGCCATAGCCGGGCTCAACGCCATCATCGTCGAGTACGAGCCGCTGCCCGTGATCGGCACCGTCGATCAAGCGATGGTACCGGACGCGCCCATAATCCCCGAGGTCTCGCCGACCGGAAAGGGCAACCTCTGCAACACCCACATCCTGCGCAATGGCGATCCCGAACCGTTGCTGGCAGAGGCCCCGGTGCGCTTTGAGGCGACCTATATGAGATGCCCCACCAGGAACACGCCTACATGGAGACCGAGGGGGCGCTGGCGATCCCCGAGCCGGACGGCGGCGTCACCCTCTACGCCAACAATCAGAGCCCGCACATCAACCGCGATATCGCGGCTCAGGTGTTGGGCCTCCCCAGCAACCGGGTGCGCGTGATCCAGCCGCCGATCGGTGGCGCATTCGGTGGCAAGGACGAAGTCCTCTACCAGACCTCGGCGCAGGCTGCCAAATTGGCCATGCTCGCGGGACGACCGGTGAAGCTGATCTTCACGCGCTCCGAGTCCATGGCCGCGTCCTACAAGCGCCAAGCGATGCGAAGCCACATCGTCCTGGGAGCCGAGGCTGACGGCACCCTGCGGGCCGCCAAGGTCGATCTCACGGCCGACAACGGCGCCTACGCCGCAGGTACACCGCTGGCCTCGTGGCGTGCCACAATGCATGCGGCAGGAGGCTATCGCTACGCCGCCGTGCACGTTGATATGCAGTCAATCTATACCAACAACGGCTACTCCGGCGCCTTCCGTGGCTTCGGCAACACCCAGGCCAGCGCCGCGGTGGAGCTCGCCATCGATGAGCTGGCAGAGCGCCTTGGGCGAGATCCTCTTGAGTTCCGGCTCCAGAACTGCCTACACGAGGGCGACACCACGATGGCCGGCGACCCCCTGGATCAGACCGTAGGGCTGGCCGACTGCCTGGAATGGGTCCGGGACCGATCGGAGTGGACGAAGAAACGTGCCGAGTTTGCCGCACAGCCGGAAGATGGCCACACACGGCGCGGCATCGGCGTTGCCTGCTATTTCCACGGCAGTGGCCTGGGCGGCGAGGGAGAGGATTTCGCCACTGCCACGCTCAAAATCGAGGCGGACACCTCAATCACGCTGACGTCCGGCTTGACCGACTTCGGGCAGGGGAGCCGCACCATCTTCACTCTCCTGGCTGCGGAGATTCTGGGCGTCCACATGGATCGCGTCCGCGTGCTGCGCCCGGACACGCAGACGACGCTCGATTCCGGCCCCACCGTCGCTTCCCGGGCCTCCATCGTCGGCGGCAACGCCGTGCGTGTGACCACCGAGAAAGTCGCCTTGCTGCTTGAGCTGGCAGCAGCGGATCACCTCCGCTGCGATCCCCGGCAACTGATCCGCGACGGCGAGTGCTATGTTGGCCCGAACGAGACGCCGGTGCCCTTCGAGGCTGTTGTCGACCACGCCCGCGAGATGGGACTGCAGCTCTCGGCCCAGGGCCGCTGGCAGATGCGGCCCATCGAATGGAACTTCGAAACCGGCACCGGAGAACCCTATTTCTGCTATGTCTTCGGCGCCCAAGTCGCCGAGGTCGAGGTCAACCGGCGCACCGGCCGGACCCGGGTGTCAAGAATCTGGGCGGCTCACGACGCCGGCAGGATCCTCTTCCCCAAGGGCGCGCTGGGCCAGATGTACGGCGGCATCGCCCAGGGTCTGGGATACGCCCTGATGGAGAACTTCCGCTTCAAAGACGGCGTGCCACAGACGCTCTCCTTCACGCAGTACCGGCTGCCGCGAGCCACCGACGTCCCCGAGATCGAGGGGACGTACATTCAGACGGCCGACGCGATTGGCCCCTACGGTGCCAAGAACCTGGCAGAGCCGGTGATGATCGCGACCGCTCCAGCCATCGCCAACGCCTTCGCCCAGGCCACCGGCATCCGCGTGCGCGGCTTCCCGCTGCCGCGAGCCAAGGGGTAGATCTGCCGACAAGAGAAGCCAGACCCTCCGGTTCTAACGAACCTTTGACCAGCCGATGTGAGATCACGCCAAGCAGTTTTGGCCCTCAGTGGCTTTCTTGGGTCACCAACCACAGGGCCAAAACCACCAAGGCCCGTTTCCCTGTTCTGGTTCTGGTCGCGGATGTACATAGCTGTGCAGCCTCTGCTTCTCCCCCTCCGGGGGAAAGAAGAAAAGGGGGCGTACATCTGCGTACCGAGGCAGCCATCGTGGATCCCCCTCACCAACTCTCCCCCAGCGGGGGAAAGAGCCGGACGGTGGTTCTGCCAAATCGCCAGGTTCCTGAAGCACGCCCGCTGTCGACCAAGGCGTACGCATGTCATATGAATAAGCGCTGCAATTGTCATCCCGAGTGACCGACGGCGGCCCCGCCGCCGTCAAAACGCAGAGAAACAACACGATCCGAGCAGCAATGTCCAGAAAGAGTGCTATCGTGATTGCGTAGCTCTGGCGATCCAGACTGATTATATGTAGTTACTTA